>VSSQ01000809.1_pt1 | contig 15570 bp, 7 predicted proteins | sample 4763081 | NCBI WGS metagenome assembly VSSQ01 (sample SAMN12137344, study PRJNA551015) | bioreactor metagenome | isolation source: SDC9 anaerobic chlorinated ethene degrading culture | place: USA: Knoxville, Tennesee | collected 2015-01-01
CATAACGTTTGATATCTCTGCCTCTTAAAATCGGTCGAATAATTTCAGCAGATTTCGGGTCTGCCTCAATTAGTTCCTTTTTCTTCTCGTTAGATATAATAAAAGCCTCATTAAAACCTGTTTTAATTCCATAATTTATAGAAATATCCCAATCTTTAAGCGGTACTCCTACTTCTTCAATTTTGGACTTAATTCGATGTTCGATATCGGAGAGGATTGACCAACTCTTTTTTGAATCAAATTTATTTGATGTTATTTGTTGATTAATTAAAGCGCTCAAATTATTTAGACTGTTTTTATCCTTGACTGTCATCACCTTTGTTGAATATTTGTTTTCTGTTTTTTGAAAGAGAAGAATATTTACATCCACGGTTACCGATTCAAAGATCTTTTGACCAGAGAAATCTATCAGCAATAATGGGTTCGTCTTCTTAATAAAAAAATCTCTCAAGGTTTCACCATACCCTGCCCTCATCCATTTGTTACTAGTAATGAACGCAAGTATTCCATTTGGAATTAATAAACGAAATCCTCTTTCATAAAATAAACAATAAATATCACCTGTCCTCGCGAAGGTTTCGTACTGGATTTTTTCAAATTTGTCAGCTTGGTCATGAATGGTTTGCAATTGTATATAGGGAGGGTTCCCGATCACTATGTCAAACCCACCTTTTTCTTTTTCGACCTCAGCAAAAAATAAATTCCATAGAAAAAACTGTCTGGTCTTATTAATCCCTGAATATTCTTTGAATTCCTTCTTAATGCTTTCTAGATTTGAGCCTATAATTTGTTTTTTCTTATTAATCTCTTTTTGAATAATAGAAACCCGCTTTTTATCGTCAGATATGAATGAATACCTTTGTTCTATGCTATCAATCTCATTTTGTAAGAGTTTTTCCTGGACTTTGATCTCTTGCTCAAGAATATCTAGAAAGATTTGTTCAATATCGTTCAATAACTCTTTTTTTTTGTTTTTATCGGATGTAATTTGGTATTCATCTTTTCGATCTCGTAGTTTTGAAATCAGGAATGAATTGTTATCAACAAAATTCAGTGCTAATTGTTCTTCTTTTAATTCATTATTGAATTCAAAACTTATTCCATTAAAATTTGTAATTAGACTATCACCTTGCATTATTTTGAAATCAAGATTTGGTAGTGGCAGTATTCCAAAATTCTCTCGTGAAAAATCAATTTCTTCATCCACTAATAACGAAATGAAAAAACGCAATTTTGCAATTTCGACTGCAATTTGTTGAATATCGACGCCATAGATACATTTTTGAATAAGGAAAATTTTCCGACGATAATTTTCGTTTTTCTTGTTTCGAAAAATAGTCTCGATTCTGGTTTTTGTTTCCTGCCTTAACATACTATCAGGAATATTGTCCGCAGCATCAAGTTGAGCTTTTTTCCAGCAATCATTATTCGGATCAACTTTATGAAGCAGTTCAACCAATCGAGCTAAAATAGTCATTGGAAATGCTCCAGAACCAACAGCTGGATCGATTATTCTTAGATTTTCTATCAGTCTAACAACTTGTAAAGATTCATTTGGTGAAAATGGATTTTCATCACCTGGGTTATTTATTAAAACAGAGATCTTGGCTTCATAATTATCCATTGCAGATAAGTGCGTTCTAAAATATGCTTTAAGACTCTCGTCCACCATAAAATTGACTACTTCAGGTGGCGTGTAATAGCTACCGGTTGATTTTCTGGCAGTCATACTTGTTTCTGGATTGAAACTAGCCAGAAGATTTTCGAATACCCTTCCCAAAAGTTCCGGGTCGAGTGCCACATCTTTATCGTCTGAAGTGTTTTCGTCAATCGTAAAATTAAACTCAGAGAGTAAATTCAATAATCCTTGTACTGGGCATTTTTTTTGTTGGTCTCCAAGATCGCTGCTTAAATCCACTTTTTTTTCTTTTCCAAAGAATAGTTCATTGGGTACAAGCGCCTGGTTCTTTTTGGTTTCAGAGAAGCCATCGATATAAATTCCCTTTTCGCTATCGTCCAGGCAATCAAATAAACCGCCGTTTAAGAAGGGAATATCTACAAATAATTTGTGAACTTTATCAGGATTCCTTAAATATTCGTGAAAACGAAAAACATATGGATTACCATGATCAGAGTTAAATCCTTTTTGCCCGCGAATTTCACTTCGAAATTGTCTTTCTTCCTGTTTGGTACTCAGGGTTGCAAAAAACAAGTTTTGCAGGATTGCCTGATAATACGTCGATATTTCGTCTGAAGTATCAATTAATAATTCATCAATTGAGCCTTTATCGAACAACTCCTTACTAATTAATTTTCTCTCTCTCATAAACCAAACAAATATGATTCGCGTGATCAAGCGGATCACTGAAATATTTCTGCCATTTTCCTCAGCTTCGGCATCTTTTGGGAAAACACATTTCTTAACCGCCCAGAAATACCAGTAAGAGATATTTTCATAGAATTCCTTCGTTACCTTTTCAACAGAGAAAGCTTCCTGGATCTTATCCAATGATGAAAAATCAGCTTCACCAATTCTTTGAAGGAAAGTTTTGTTGGTGAATTCTTTACTTACAAAATATGTAAACCTCTTGAATGTGCTCCAATCTTTCTTTTTTCCGAGATAATTAGTGTAGATCAATGAAAAACGGAAATTTCCATCCGCATCATAAAAAACAAAAATTCCGGCATCACTGATACGTCCTTTCAATACCCTCTTTGCCTTCTCGTATTGTGCTTTCTTTCCACTGCGTTCAGATAGCGAGTTGTCACATGAAAAAGCACAAACGATGAGTTCTTCCGTTTCATCGAATTTGATTTCTCCAAGTTTTACCCCACGTTTGAATAACTCATCATTGTATTCGTCCAGGGATTCCTTTCTGGGTGCGAACTTCGGACTTCTCTCTCTAAAAAATCGAGTAATTCCTTCGGTACTGAAATCTTTGATGAGATGTTCCAATGTTGAGTTAGCCATTTTTCTGATTCTCCATCGCTATGATGATTTCTTTTCTTTGATTGGCACCTTTATTCTTCTGCCTCGTCAAATAACCGACTCCCAGTTCATTCATCAGGGTATCTATGGCTTCGACAGTTTCTTTGTGTTTGCCTGGGCTGACAGTTTCGAGGTTGGCGATTCTTCTGAGTGTGTAATCTGAAAGGCTCCCATAATTTACTGCATCATCTAGCAATACCCGAATAAATGGGAGATAGGGTTTCAATTCTTCCCAGGGTTTCTTAACCATCGTTTTCAGATTGTTGATGGCTTTCGACTCCTGGCTTTTTGACCCCGCGTATTCCAAATAGGTTTCCCTGTACTCTTTCACATTCCCATAGGCTTTCCAGAAGTCCTTGCTCAATTCCAGCTTGGGTTCTACCTTCTCGCATTCGATCCTATCAAAAACATCTTCGAGTGAGGTTGTATAAGGGTTTCCATCATCCGCTTTATCGTAGTGGATCCCCTGAACATACATTCTTCCCTTCTTGAAGAAAACGAGCAGTTCATTTTCATTACCTTGCTTGGCTACTTTTACCCGTACAGGGAATTCCTGAAGCTTCTCAATGAGTTCAGGCTCGTCCTTTTTTATGGCGAGGTACTTCTTGAGTACTTTGGTGTAGAAACTTTCTTCCTCGGCTTCATCCGGATTTTGAATTACTCGTTTGAATAGACCTGCTGGTGTTGGTGTTTCATCGATATCAAATATCTTGGCGTCTTCTCCCAATATCTCGTGGATCAGAAACATCTTGTTGCTTGCGATCTCTCTGGACTGCACTAGCTCGGCTCCCTTTTCAGTTGGAAAGAAATTGACAATATAAAGTTCTTTGAAAACCTTTTTGCTGATACGGTTGATTCGTCCAACGCGTTGGATCACCCTCACCGGATTCCAGGGAATATCATAGTTGATGATCATCCCCGCCCGGTTCAGGTTGAATCCCTCTGAGATTCGATCGGTAGATAACAATACATCGTACAGGTTCGTCGGCTCATTGTTTGAGGCGTCAAAATCTCTGTTGATCTCTTTGATTTTGGCTGTTGAGAGTCCGCCATCTTCAACCAGGACCCGATTACCGAAAGCAGTTTTGAGGCTTTTTGAGAGGTGCTTAACCGTGTCCATGTATTCTGAGAAGATGATCACCTTCCGTTTTGGCTCTCCGGCCAGCGGTTTTCGGTTAATTACTTCAGTAATATGCTCGACCAGGCATTTTGCCTTTGGATCATCGTTTACCAGGTCCATCTTTTCTAATTCATCCAATATTTGTTCAAACAATTTCAGATCAGATTGAATGTCAGAAAGGAATCCCTTTTTATCTGCAAATTTGTCAAGTTCATAAATCCGGTTATTCTTTGGGAAATCTCCGCGTTTGAGGATTTCTGCAAAATCAGCCAATTCCTCTTCAATTTGATCTTCGTCTAATGAATAGATTTTTTCCAACAGCGCACGGTCAAGGATGTATTTATTGGTCTTCTTGATAAACTCCTGTGCGTTTTCAGTAATCCGTTTAAATCGCCGGATGCTTTGCTCAAATGCCCCAAAGGAACTCTCGAACCGCTTGACCATCAAACGTCTCATGAAATCAAACAGCTGTTCCTGTTGCACAAATTCAAAGTTACCTTTTTCATCCAACTCAACTGGATCTGTCTCAGTTTCATAAGCAAAAGGACGGTAGATGGCGCCTTTGAATTTTCCTTGCTCACCAAAGTAATCTTTGATGATCTTGTCGTAGAAAACAGATTGTTCTTTACTCAGTTCGAAAAACCATTCTTCCGGATCTGCGATCACAGAAAGCTCTTTTACTTCATCCTTGTAGAATGGATTGTTTTTCAAATCCAACCTATTCCTGCGAATAGTTACAGGCTCAATAACATTGCGAATCTGGTCAGCCAGGAATCTGCTGCGTTGTTTTACCTTTTTCAGATCAATTTCTTTCTCTTCAAAAAAAACCTCGTAATAACCCTGTGCCTTGTCTCTCTTTTCTCGGTTTGGCGAGTTATGATACTTCTTGATATAAGATAATCGTTCAAAAATCCCTTTATAGGCCCTAAACATGGCCGCCAGGTCATTTTCCAAGGTGATGGTTGATTTCTTTGGATCAATGAATAATTTCAACAACGAAAGAATATCCCCCGGCCGATTATTAAACGGTGTTGCAGTCAGAAGGATTACGATTTTATCCCGGCAAATATTCTTCAGGAATTCATAATCCTTGGTATCTTGATTACGAAACCGGTGAACCTCATCAATCACAATAACTTCAATATCATTTCGGAAATTTACATATTTGGCGGTCTCTTCAAGATCGCCGCATGAACGAACATCCCAATCATAAAGTTGAAATTGATCCAGATACATTCCCCAACCGGCAATCTTATTCTTGTCTCCCATCAATCCGGGCGGGCAGATGACAATTCCGCGTTTCTTTAGTGCCTTGGCAACACAGCAGGCGATTATAGTCTTTCCAAGACCCACCACATCCGCGATGATAACGCCGTTTTGTTTCTCGATGATCGCGAGGGACTGTTTCACAGCATCGAGCTGGTATTCAAACTTCTTGTATCCATTCTTTTCAAGAAGATCGATAACCGTCTGCCCAAGATCCTTTTGTTCAAAGGAATCTAGATATGTTTTCATGATTAACGCATAGGCTTCAAACGGCGTAACTTGCTTTACCAATGTGTCATTTTCAACGATGCTGGTAAGCTTCTTTTTCAGGACATCATTCTCAGTAATTTTTACAGCATCTTCCCAGAGAGCATCAAAATACTCTTCAGCTTCCTTTGTTCCATAATCGCTGATTTCAACGTTAAATTCAGATTGAGTGGTTAATGCCACTCGAGTTAGATTGCTGCTGCCGGTGATAAATACACGGTCCCTGACGATTTGTCCTGGAAGATGAAACAGATACAGTTTTGAATGATTGGGCTTATAGGTTTTTCGAATAGTCAGCCGGTTTTCGTTGATGAGGCTAATAAAGAATTTCACCTGCTCATAGAATTCTTTTGTGTCAAAATCATCATGTGTAAGGGATTTTTTGATATCACCAAAGAAGCTTTCAGCAATCTCTTCGCCGGATAATTCTTCGTTCTCTTCTGCATATTCGACCAGGCGTAAATTCGATTGATCAATATTCAAACCAACAAGAATTTTCAGTGTAGCTTGATTGTTTGCAATAAGACCTTTGTATAATTCTCGGATTCCGGAAAAATAAAAAAATCCCACCAAGAATTTCATCTCAGATGAATTCTCAACAAGCTCGATGAGTCGTTTCTTTAGATCCTTGTCATCATCGTTTGTAATGAAATTTGCCATTGTAGAACCCCTCCAGAGATACTCCCCAAATCAATAACAATTCTAGCACACTGTATTTTTTTCTGGCTTGTGATCGACCAGGTTTATAAATCTTGAGTCTTGCCTTCCAAAAACTTTTTCTATTTGAAGGTTGTGGAAATAAAACAGTACAACACATAGTAGTGAAGATACAATATGTAAGTAAATGAATTGATATTTACAATTCAAATATCTAAAAACATAGATTCATTTCGTTGGGTCCGATTTTATTCCCCATTTAGTAAATGCAGCACTGAGTATTCCCCCTGCATCCGACGAACTAGCTGAGATACCCTTCACTTTCATTTCAATTTCTGCTTCCCAAAGTGCCTGAGCCAGGCGACTGCGAAACTCACCATGCAAATGAGAGAAAGCATGATAAATCTTCATTAATTCAGGATCCACTGCAGCAAGATCTAGGGTTGAATAAACCTCGGTTCCGAGTGTCCCCGCAATACTCAGAATTTCTGGACCTTCAGGCAAAAACTCACCATGTAACCAGCCTAATACCTTGGAAGGTGGATAGCCTAACAGATCGCAAAAAGCTATGAAATCTTCCTCTCCCGCCTGGGATCGGCTCCATCGTTTGTACGCTCTGTTAAACCAGGCCGGAAAGTTGGACATGTGGCTTTACTTTTCAAGGATTTCGATGTGGAATATGAAAAATATGTTCGCCTCTAATCATATAATATTTTCTTCAATCTGACAACGAATCCCCCTTCATTTCATCAGATCATCTTTTGAGGTCCGATCCTCCTGTTGATCATGGACTGCGCTTGTTTCAAAAGGGTCGCATAACCCCAGATGGCCCGCCATTGCCATCATCTGATCACGGCTATCTGTACCAAATTTCTTTTTCAAAGCACGGATATGTAATCGAATGGTCGCTTCGGTCAACCCAAGTTTTAGCGCAATTTGTTCTGGCGTATATGCCCTTGCCAGTAATTGCAAAACACTGATTTGCCGCTCTGATAAGGCTGGCGCTTTCCTTTTTGGTTTAGGTGGCTGACCCGCGAGAACAATCAAACCATTAATCTGCACTTCTGGGCAATCATCCAAAGTGTAACCAGGCACATTCCTGCCATCCCGGATGATCTTTACCAAATCCTGAACATCTTCGACCACATTTTGGTAAAGAACAGATCCTTCATCATTGATAACCACAATGGATGGCATCGAAGAAATCCTCCCCTATGTTAACCTGAAATAATGGCTCATAACGCATAAATCCCCCCTGAACAAGCATGCATCTATCCAGAGAGGACCTTGTGGTTGATTGTATAAGTGGGATTTGGTCATTCTAGAGTCGTATGCGCAAGTGAGGTAACAGTAGAAAATTTGAGGGTTTATTTTAGAACATCTGTTCAGTAAAATTATAGGCGAGATTATCTTATTGTGCAAGTAGAAGAAGGAAAAATCTATATATCAATTTCGATAGGTATCAGGGTACTAGACCCTATCGATATTAATAGATTGAGGTAGCTTAGCCCGGGTGTTATCCTACTCGTAAATTCTTATTGAAAGGTGCCCAATGACTTGTAGATCAGAATACTCATATTCACAAACCCTCTCGCAAATTGACAGTATTCAGGAAGATTTTGTTCGTCTTTCTCGGTATCCATCTCAATTATCTGATATTGAACCATCAATATTGTGTCAACCAAAGGTAGTAAAGAGAATCAAGGATATTCAACGGTTTTTGCTTGATATAGAGAATCAATTTCTTGAACTCCGTTCGATGCTTGATATTGATGGCGATATTGATGGCGATATTGATTCAGAATTGGTTGAAACTGATGAAAACATCTTTGAACTTATAGGTGATTTTTCCACGAATAAGAATGACACTAAAGAGCAATTGCTTACCTCAGAATTAACGGATTCAATCCTAAAGATCCTTACTGGAAAGGGTAATAATCAGAAAAATCCGGATCTTATTACCAAAATGATTATGTTACGACAGCTTATTGACTACAGTATGCAAAAAGCAGCTGCTGAGGTAATGGATCAAGTTTTCAGCTAAGACCAAATTTAATTAGGAGTATCGTTGGATGGAAGTCAGAATTCACCGGACTAAATTACCTCATAACGTCATCATCAAAGCACCAGGGTTATTGCCGATGTTGTATACCCCGCGTGAAATATGTGAAGAGCTGGATATTGCTGAAAGCACATTGCGGGATTGGTTGCAGATTGATGTTCCCCACCAAAGAGATAACCGCAATCGGATTTGGATCAACGGGGAAGAGTTTGCTAGATGGGTCAACAACCAACGTAAACCCAAAGTGACAAATAGGCTAAATGAAGATGAAGCTTATTGTTTGCGTTGTAACCAGGTATCCAAATTACTTTCTCCTCAGATTCAACCAATCAAGGGAAACCTTGTCTTAATCAAAGGCACCTGTGCAAACTGTGGAGCCGTTATCAATCGTGGAGCTCATCGTGATCGAACGTCAGAACTATCTTAAAGTCAAAGAACATCTCAAGTACCTCGAGGAAGTTCTACAGTTGAACCAGGCCTCCGTTGAACGCTATCGCTTTTATTTACGTCATCTACTGCTTTGGGCGGATGATCAGAACTTCCACCAGGTGCAGGCGATTCGCCCGACCCTCCCATCCTATCTGGCTTCATTACCTGGTAAGGAAGGAAAAGGAACCCTGGCCAGCGCATCCCAAAAGAAGATCATTGATTCAAGCAAACGCTTTTTTCATTGGGCGAAGGTTACATATCCTCGTGAAATGAACAATCTTCCTATTTCGTGGATTGATACTTTGCGGCGACCGCGCCAACCGCAAATTTCTTCCGAGCATGTTTTTGTTTCTCTGGATGAAATCCAGAAATTAATCACTACCCCTGTTCCCGAAGATAGCCTGGCATTACTCCGTGATAAAGCAGCTGCTGCCATGCTCTTCCTATCCGGTATGCGTGCCAGTGCATTTACCACATTACCTATCGAGGCTGTTGATCTTGAAAACTTGAGACTTCGCCAATGGCCAGAACTGGGTGTTCATACCAAGAATGGAAAGAAGGCAACTACTTTCCTGTTGAACATTCCCGAAGTGCTTGCGCCGGTCCGCCAGTGGGATACTTTCGTTCGAAAGTCCCTCCCGGGCTCAAGTCCCTGGTACGCACCGATTGCACATTCATGGGGAGATCAGTTTCTTTCCCAGGATGAACCTGGAAAGACGCGTTCTCAAGCGCTTCAAAAACGTCTGGAATTGTTGTTTTCCATTGCAAACCTTGGTTTCAAATCACCTCACAAATTCCGGCATGGACACGCCGTCTACGGGTTACTTCATGCCCAGACTATGGCGGATTACAAAGCGGTTTCCATGAATCTGATGCACGAGAGTATCGAGATCACTGACAGTACTTACGCTCCTATGCTTTCTTCTGATGTTCAAGATCGTATTGCCGGTCTGTCAGGAAAGGCGATGTCCACGCCGGGTGATGAGCTTGAGGTCTTCCTTAATAAACTTGATCGAGAAAGCCAGAAAAAGGCTTTGATGTTTATCGCAGGAAAGTTGGCTCAATGAAGACTTCTTGGTTACAGACGCATGTTATCGGCTGGACTGGCTTTACGATGCGCCTGCTCCACATCCACTTCAGCTATCTGGGCATAGTGGCGTACCATATCAAGCGATCCATGACCCAGAAGCGATTGGAGAGTAAAAACATCCCCTCCGGAGCGCAGATAGGTGATGGCGAAGGTATGCCTGAATTTATGAGGATAAGCTTTCTTGATTTCTGCCCGGTCTCCCAACCGATTGATCAAGACTCGCAAACTGTCCTTGTTGAAAGCTCGATCCGCATGGCTGATGAAGAGGGGGGCGTCGGGATCGTCCCCATCTTCTCGGCTGGCAAGATAACGCCAGACCGATTTTCGAGCGACTTTGCCCAGGTAAACGGTACGACCTTTGCCACCTTTCGCGCCACCAGCCACTCCGTGGCGAATAGTGACCTTTCCAGTCTTGAGATCGACATCGTTGATGATCAACGAACACAATTCGGTCGCACGCAATCCAGTGTCCAGCAACATCAATACAATCGCCTGGTCACGGTTGGCGCTCGGCCGGCGCATCACAAACCTCTTCCTTTCTTCAGTCTGCGATTCTCGCGAGTAAACGCAAGCCTTGAGAATTTTTTCCACATCCTCTTTTGTAAATGTTTCAACGGGATGTTTTTGAAACTTGGGCGCTGTAATTTCTTTTGCGGGATTGGGAAATTTGAACTCCACCTGCAACCATCCGAAAAAGGATCGGAATGTTACCCAAACATTTCGGATGGATTTGGCGGACAGCGGTTCGGAGCTACCGTTCCAACGTCGCGGTTTATACTCGGTTCGCAACCAGGCCATGTAACCGGTCAGGTCGGAAGATTGAATTTCCGACACCTCTCGGTCTCCAATGTATTTCAACCAATGACCAAGCGTGAACTCATAGGAGGTAATTGTGCGTTGGCTTAATCCCTCTGCTGTTTTGAATTTTAGGAAGCCGTCGATGGCTTTGGCTAAGGAAAGTGTAACTTTGGATTTTGACGTACCCGGCGAACTGCGGTTCATAAGAAATTCCTCCATTTTTGGAAAAATGTCTACCGCTGTGTGCCGGGCTAACGAAAAACCAGAGCCCGACGGACTCTGGTTTGACTTTAGTAGCGGGGAGTGGATTCGAACCACTGACCTCCGGGTTATGAGTGATTTTCCTGCTACCAGAACGATTTACCCCCAGGTCATGCATTTCAGCCTAGCCTGAGGATCGCCGGTTTGATAAGGCCGGATGATCTTTGGTTACGATTTCCATGATTATATCAGCAATTTTATAATGTGGCTGATTTCACCTGTATTTATTTCATTCTCTACCTTGCTGTCTTCACCTCAAAATAACGGAACCCGGAAACTTATGGAAAATGTTCCAAAAAGAAGACGATCAAATACAAATATTGACTGCTAAAAATGTGGCATTTTTCTCCACGGCAACGTATAGCATACTGAAAAACTTATTTACGCGTAAGAAATTGATACCTCATTTCAAAGGCATTAATCCACCCCACTGATTATGAATACTCTTCAATCTGCGCAACTATTTCAAGAATATTTGAGAATGGATTGATTTTTTTTAACGGTTTGGATTTGTTTTGAATCAATCCCTTTTCACTTGAAAAAACATAATACCGATCAATACTGCGATGTTCTTCTTGATATTTCATCAACCAATTCGGATCTGTCTGAGACCAACGGTTGGCATATCGCAGCCAATCAAGGCTTATACTCTCGAATTGGTTCAAAATATATAGAATGAAGCTTAAGCGAGCTGCTGATTGGGCGGATAGCATGAATTCACTTCTAATAAATTTATGCACCCGGTCTTCCTCCATTTCAAAGAAGCTTTCAAGGATATCCTTAAAATCTTCCTTCCCCAAACTATAAATTATTCCCCAGATATATTCTTTCTGTTTCTTTGTAATTTCTACCTGACTGATTTGTGGAAAAAATTCATTTATTTCTTTATCTTCCTTGGTGACATATGCAAAAACGATGTATAGGAGCGCTTTAATGGCTTCATCTGTCCAATCCTGGGTAGGAACTACATTTAGCGTTAATTGTTTTAATAACCCGAGATTGTCTACCAAGGATTGATCAATATCTAGTTCTTTCATTCGCGTTTTTATAAGCGCGTAAAGGTTACCTCTCACCTTTTCAATTATCAGTTGCCATTCAGTGATGGCGTTTTCATCAATGGGCTTTCCAAGAAAACTAACCAATGTTTTTTTTTGAAGTCCGGAAATCTCAAGAATTGATAGCAACTCTATTGCCCCCTGAATCATCTCAGGGGTTGCCCAGGCAGAATTTTCCAGATCCTCTTTCATGATTTTTGCAATTAATCGAAACTGAAATTTGTCTCCCAATTCGAGCGGATAAAACAAATTGGAATAGTTAACATCCCCTTCCTGTGTATATGTTGTTGTAATAATTTCAGAGAGCAGTAACAATGCCAGTCCTTCACCCATAGAGTATTCGTCACCACTGTAAGAAATACCTTTCCCTAGATTAAACAAAAAGGATGTTACTTCTGTCTCTAGGTTTGGTTCTTCTCCAAGCATGGGTGGCGCATCATTCTGTATCAGGTTAGAATTATAATTCTGCGCAATCTCTGATTCTGGAAGTTTTGATTCGTCCTGACTATAAAGTTCAACGCCTAGTTGTGGATGTTTTATTTCGCTCTTCGCGATAAGCTCCTTAATTAGTGGAATGCTATCTTGAATTCCTTGAAAACCGCATATTGCTATAGCTGCTTTTACAACTGATCCATTTTTATGCCGGAGATAACCAATCGCTTCTGTTGGCGCAATCGGGTCTTCCAAAACTAATGCTGCTTCCAATGCTGCGCGCAGGATATCATCATCGTTACTATTGCGTTTTTGCCTGATCTCCTTTTTATATTCTATAGCTCCCATATTCCGAAGGGTATCAATGGCAGCTACGATCAGAGACGAATCCGAATCGTTCAGTAGACCAACTATTTCAGCTGCAAAATCGTGATATATTGGTGATCCTAGAAAGACGACTAAGTCTTTTCGAGTTTCGACATCCTGGGTCTTTAATTGGTTATTAATCGCCTGTTTAATTATCATTTGTTTCTGGTTTAATGTGGAGAATAGTTCGGGAAAATCGCTGCTGAAACCGAATTTCAGCATGGTTTTTAAGATAGATGGATGCTTATCCAAGATAATTTTCTCAGCCAAGATCCCAACCAGAGAGCTTTTACGGCCTATCAATAAACAAACTCCAAGCAGCCTGACTCCCCAATCAGGCGCTTCTATTAATTTGATAATCTCGGAATCTCCGCTTTCAACAAAAGTCTGCAGAATAGATTCCCTTTCTGCCAGGAGTAACGAGTTATGAATTTCACGGCGATCAGTGTCAGTAATAATTGACCAGCATAGTTCTTCTAGGTTCTTGGAGGTACTGATTTTGGTCATTTCAGCGAATAGTGCGATACTTCCCGCCTTACCCCATTTTCGCAAGCCTCGTCCGAGCCAATCCTCATCGTGGTATACGTTATTCATAAATTTAGCCATTGTATTCAACCATTCGAGAGGTGGGGTCTTTGCTTCAGTCTCACATGCCAGGTTAGCAATGATGTACCAATTACTAGATTCCGACCTATCGTAATCGTCTGAGTGTTCGATATATTGAGGCGAGATAAGGTCTTGAGTTTTTCCTTCCAATTCGACCCGCACCATACATTCTATAATCAAGGGTAGTTTCTTTTCTGAAGAGTTTTCGATTTTTTGAGAAGCTTGATAAATGCCCATTCTACATAAAAGGCCGATTGAATCCTGATTACGATCGCCATATTCCCCGTTGTCCAATTTATTAACTAATTCTGGCACGATCTCCCACGCCCGTCGATTTACCATTGCATCAACTGTTTCTGTCCACCAATCTCGGCTCGCCCATTTACCTGACTTATATAGAATTCGTGTGACCCGATGCAATTGGTCGTATTCAGATAAACTAGTTGCGGCTGCCATCACGGATCTATCTCGAATTCCAGATTCTACCTGCTTTAGAAGTATATTGGCTAGTTTACTTACTTCGTAATCTTGTGGAAATGACCTGGCTAACAATAAAATCGAATCATTTTTTGATAAGTTATAGGAGTTGATGTCATTTGGATTAATTCTATCTACCAGTCCTGGCAAATCATCCTTTAACGTATTCGCGAGTACTAAATTAATGTGGATCAATCCAGTCAGATATCCCCAACGGTTATTTAGATCTGCTTTCAGTCTCAAACGATGAAGTTCAAATTGTATGCTAAGGCTTGGATCGAGGTTCGAATAATCATTATATAGATCATTCGCTGGGATATTCTCGGCGTATCTTGAAAAAGCTTCATATCGCACCACTGGATCCAAAGAGTCTTTCCTGATATTGTTCAGTTCATTATTACTTTTCTCGCTTAATGTCTCCCCCCGCCTTGGGATTTTGGGCAGTTTGGGCTGTATAGGTTCTCGTCTGCCTTCCCATAATGGCACATAGCTGCCCTTCTCTATTTGTCCTGCTATGATAGATTGAAGCAGATCGTGTTTCTTCAATCCCTCTATTACTTTGTGCTCAAGTTTTGTTTTATCTTTTTCTGGTACAGAGGTTGGTTGAACTAACTCTTCTTTTTGTGCTGCCAAACTCCATGGCAGATAGGTATTATATTGAGAGCCATCGTTCGATATTTGCGCAATCGCGATCGCGATTTTCTCCAATAGCAAAGGTTCAGGGCGACTCCTGGCATTACCATACCAAGAATCTATCTGGTTACTCGTAAGTGTTTGAAATAACAAATATAAACCCGGTAGGCTAGAAGTAGCTTTCAGCTTACCGAGGGCAATCACAGCTTGTTCAACAACCCTCAGGTCACTATCCTGCAGTTTCTCACTGAGAAACGGGATCAGCTCTAAAAGTCCTAATTCGCCTGCCACCCGGGCAGCTTCCAGTCTCTCCCATCCATTTTCAGCCTTCAAAGCTTTTATAACAACTCGTATCACACCAGAATCTTTGGAACCGCACCGTCCCAAAGCGCAAAGCATTGCTCTTCTGACATACATACTAGGGTCATTTTCTAATTTCATTAATGCCGGCACAAATTCTGACCGCTCCAATTCCCCCAATGCAAGTGCAGCAAAGTAACGTACATCCTGAGCCTGCGCACGTAGACGGCCTAACAATTGTTCACATGCTATTCGATCTGGCTGCAACCTTTTCATATTGCCAACAATGCTATATGCTAGGATCCATGTGCGGTCATTGAGATAATTAAACAGATCTGCACACTGTTCACCCGCAGCTAAATCAGCCAGGGCTTCAACACCCATGATCTGCAGATTAATATCTGTCCCATGTGCAAGCTGTAGAAGTTGTGAAATCACCTCTTGATACTGTGCCTTTCCCTTGGAGGCATATTTAACTAAGGGTTCCATAGCCATCCATGCCATAGGAATATGAGCGGGATTTTTTACCTGAGTATAAGTTCCCATCAACCGTTGCATCAGGAGAGAAGCTAAGTTGGGATGATCCACATCGATCAATAGCTGTGTGGCCAGATCGAGATAGATTTCATCTTCAAAATACCTATACAAATCTTTCCTGCAAAGTGTAGCTATTGCTAATTCAATCCCATAATCAGGTGTCTTGCGAGCTTTATCTATTAATGAAGCTGCATCACCCGGAATTGTTACACCCTGAAATTTTGT
>VSSQ01000364.1_pt2 | contig 15567 bp, 12 predicted proteins | sample 4763081 | NCBI WGS metagenome assembly VSSQ01 (sample SAMN12137344, study PRJNA551015) | bioreactor metagenome | isolation source: SDC9 anaerobic chlorinated ethene degrading culture | place: USA: Knoxville, Tennesee | collected 2015-01-01
TAACCAACTGAGCTACAACCGCTCACCTCCGCCCGATCGCTGTCCGAGCGTGGGGCGTGTTTACGCAGGCCCGCGCGCCCCGTCAAGCGACTCCGTGAGAAAAGTTTCGGATTTTCTCGCGCCCCTGCCCTGTCCATCGGAAACCGCTGAATTCAAAAGAAAATGGCCCCCTCCGTCACGGAGGGGGCCAGGTTCGCCGATCAGGCTCGTTGATGCACCGCCCGAGGTGTTCGTGGTTTCGCCTGGGCCTTCTCGGCGTCTGGGGCGAGCGCACCCGCCCCGGATCTCAATGCAGTGCCACCGCACCGCTGGTCAGCAGCGTGACGGTGGTCGAGGCACCCGCCATGCGGATATCGGCCACGTCGAGCGCGTGGTGGTCGAGATCGCCCCCCAGCACCTCGATCGAGGCACCGCCACGGAAGGTCGCATCGAGCACCGAGGTCAGCGCCTCGCCCGCAAGCTGCGCCTCGACCCCGCCCGGGATCCGGCGCAGGGCCTTGGCCGTGATACGTTTGTTTCCGACGATCAGCTCCACCTGGGGCTTCCTTCTGTCCTGCCCTTGCGGGCGTCCGTGGTCTTCGTTGCGGCCCGGCATCGCGGCCGGGCCCCGCTCAGGCCGCGCCCGGCCCTCAGCTGCAGCCCGAGGTCGCGCCGCAGGTGTTGCACTTCATGCAGGTGCCGTTGCGCACCAGCGTGTAGTTGCCGCATTCGCCGCAGGCCTCGCCCTCATAGCCCTGCAGCTTCGCCTTGGTGCGCGCGTCCATGGTGACGACCCCCGAGGCAAGCGAGGTGGTCGCCGCGGCGCCGGGCGCCATCGCGGTCTCCGGCACCAGCGTGTTCAGCGCCGCGATCGGATCGGCCGCGCCCGCAAGCGCCATGCCGCCCGCCGCACCACCGCGCAGCACCACCAGTTCCTGCGGCAGGCGCTTGCGCAGATAGCCCGAGGAGGAGATCTGCCGCAGCACCTCGAGCGACTTCGAGGCGGCCGTCTCGCTCACCGGCTCGACGTTCGAGGCCTTGCCCTCCTCGTGCCCGCCACCGAGATCATCGAAGGAGGTTCCCTTCGGCTTGATATGGGCCAGATCGGTGCGGTCGAGATAGCTCACCGCCAGCTCGCGGAAGACATAGTCGAGGATCGAGGTCGCGTTCTTGATCGAGTCATTGCCCTGCACCATGCCGGCAGGTTCGAACTTGGTGAAGGTGAAGGCGTCGACGAATTCCTCGAGCGGCACGCCGTATTGCAGCCCGACCGAAACCGCGATGGCGAAGTTGTTCATCATCGCGCGGAAGCCCGCGCCTTCCTTGTGCATGTCGATGAAGATCTCGCCGAGCGAGCCGTCATCGTATTCGCCAGTGCGCAGATAGACCTTGTGACCGCCGACGATCGCCTTCTGGGTATAGCCCTTGCGGCGCGACGGCAGCTTCTCGCGGTGCGAGCGGACGATCTCCTTCACCACCACCTTCTCGACGATCTTCTCGGCAAGGGTGATGGCCTTTTCCTGCTGGCTGCCGGTGGCGAGGATCTCCTCGGCCTCCTCGTCATCCTCGACCAGCGCCGCGGCGAGCGGCTGGCTCAGCTTCGAGCCGTCGCGGTAGAGTGCGTTCGCCTTGATGCCGAGCGACCAGCTCAGCTCGTAGGCGGCCAGCGCATCCTCGATCGTCGCCGTGTTCGGCATGTTGATCGTCTTCGAGATCGCGCCCGAGATGAAGCTCTGCGCCGCGGCCATCATCCGGATGTGGCTGTCGACGGACAGATAGCGCTTGCCGGTCTTGCCGCAGGCATTGGCGCAGTCGAAAACCGAATAATGCGCGGGCTTCAGGAACGGCGCGCCCTCGAGGGTCATCGTGCCGCAAACGTGGTCGTTCGCCGCGTCGATCTGCGCCTTGGTGAAACCGAGGTGGCGCAGCATGTCGAAGGACGGGTCGTTCAGCTTCTCGACCGGGATGCCCAGCGTCTTCGTGCAGAAATCCTCGCCCAGCGTCCACTGGTTGAAGACGAAGCGGATGTCGAAGGCCGAGGGCAGTGCCGCCTCGATCTTCTCGATCTCGGCCGCGCCGAAACCATGGCCGATGAGCGCGGTGCGGTTGATGCCCGGGCAATTGCCCAGGGATCCGTGGCCGACCGCATAGCCGATGATCTCCTCGATCTGCGACGAGGGATAGCCGAGCGCTTCGAGGGCCGCGGGCACCGAGCGGTTGATGATCTTGAAGTAGCCGCCACCGGCGAGCTTCTTGAACTTCACCAGGGCGAAATCGGGCTCGATGCCCGTCGTGTCGCAATCCATCACCAGGCCGATGGTGCCCGTGGGCGCGATCACCGAGACCTGCGCGTTGCGGAAGCCATGCGCCTCGCCAAGCGCCAGCGCCTCGTCCCAGGCCGATTTCGCCAGCGTGACCAGCGCCGGGTCGGGACAGTTCGCAGCATCGAGCGGCACCGGCTTCACTTCGAGCCCCTCGTAGCCCGTCGTGCGCCCATGCGCCGCGGTGCGGTGGTTGCGGATCACCCGCAGCATGTGGGCGGCGTTCTTCGCATGGCCAGGGAAGGCGCCCAGCTCGGCCGCCATCTCGGCCGAGGTCGCATAGGCGACGCCGGTCATCACCGCGGTGAGCGCCGCGCACAGCGCCCGGCCCTCGTCCGAGTCGTAGCCAAGCCCCATGGTCATCAGCAGCCCGCCGATGTTCGCGTAACCGAGACCCAGCGTGCGGAAGTCATAGGAGCGCTGCGCGATCTCCTGGCTCGGGAACTGCGCCATCAGCACCGAGATCTCGAGCGTGACCGTCCACAGCCGGGTGGCATGCACATAGGCGGCCGCATCGACCTTGCCGCCCTTGTAGAAGGTCAGCAGGTTCATCGAGGCAAGGTTGCACGCCGTGTCGTCAAGGAACATGTATTCCGAGCACGGGTTCGAGCCGCGGATCGGACCGTCCTCGGGGCAGGTGTGCCACTCGTTCACCGTGTCATGGAACTGGATGCCGGGGTCGGCGCAGGCCCAGGCGGCATGGCCGACCTGATCCCACAGCTCGCGCGCCCGCACCGTCTTCGCCACCTTGCCGTCGGTGCGGCGCAGCAGCTCCCACGGCGCATCTTCCTTCACCGCCTTCAGGAAGGCGTTGGTGACGCGCACCGAGTTGTTCGAGTTCTGCCCCGAGACCGAGATATAGGCTTCCGAATCCCAATCGGTGTCATAGGTCGGGAATTCGATGCTGTCGAAGCCCTGGCGCGCATATTGCAGCACGCGGTTGATGTAGGTTTCCGGGATCAGCGCCTTCTTGGCCGAGCGGATCGCTGCCTTCAGCCCCGCGTTCAGCGCCGGATCGACGCGGCCCTCTTCCGAGCCGTCCCAGGCGCGGATCGCGTCGAAGATCTTGTTCAGCTCGCGCTCGTGCATCTTCGAGCCGGCAACGAGCGAGGCGACCTTCTGCTCCTCGATCACCTTCCAGTTGATGAAGGCCTCGATGTCGGGGTGATCCATGTCGCAGATCACCATCTTCGCCGCGCGCCGCGTGGTGCCGCCCGACTTGATCGCGCCGGCCGCCCGGTCGCCGATCTTCAAAAAGCCCATCAGCCCCGAGGACTTGCCGCCGCCCGAGAGCTTCTCGCCCTCGGCACGCAGGCTCGAGAAGTTGGTGCCGGTGCCCGAGCCATACTTGAAGAGACGTGCCTCGCGGACCCACAGGTCCATGATCCCGCCCTCGCCCACCAGATCGTCGCGCACCGACTGGATGAAGCAGGCATGCGGCTGCGGATGTTCGTAGGCGCTGGCCGATTTCGTCAGCTTGCCGGTGACGTGGTCGACGTAATAGTGGCCCTGCGACGGGCCATCGATGCCATAGGCCCAGTGCAGGCCGGTGTTGAACCACTGCGGGCTGTTCGGCGCGGCCATCTGCTCGGCCAGCATGAAGCGCATCTCGTCGTAATAGGCGCGCGCGTCGTCCTCGGTGCTGAAATAGCCGCCCTTCCAGCCCCAGTAGGTCCAGGCGCCGGCCAGCCGGTCGAACACCTGCTTGGCCGAGGTTTCGCCCACAATGCGCTGATCTTCCGGCAGGTTCTCAAGCGCCTCGGTGTCGGGGACAGAGCGCCACAGGAACTCGGGCACGCCCTTCTCGCGCACCTTCTTCAGCGCCGCGGGAACGCCCGCCTTGCGGAAGTATTTCTGCGCGAGCACGTCGGAGGCAACCTGGCTCCAGCCCTCGGGCACCTCGACGCAGTCGTTGTGGAACACGACCTTGCCGTCAGGGTTGCGAATTTCCGACGTGGTGGTGGTGAAGGCGATCTCGCCATAGGCGCCGGTCTTGGCCGAGGTGAACTTGCGTTCGATCTTCATCTGCACTGTCCCGTGTTCAAATCAAACCCGCCGTGCCGGTTGCGCAAGGACAGAGGAGCCCGCCCCGAGGCATGCTCCCGGGGGCGGCCGTCTCGTTTCCGATCGACCAGGGGTGAGGTTCCGTCCCGCGCCTGCAGTGCCACTACATCTGGTGGCTTCCCAGCTGACGTCCACAAACTGGCGTAGGCTCACGAAAGGGTCAACAGATCTTTGCCGGCGTTTTCGGGCATTTTTCTATTGACGGGAAAGCCGGTTTGGCAGGGCTGCCGGCGGGCTCGATTCCTCCACAATCGCCCCGCCCGGCGCGGCGCCGGAGGAACGGCGGATTCCCCTTGTTCCTCTGCGCTTTCCGACACGAAGATGACAATCCGGATGAATTTCATCCACAGTTTTACAAGATCTTGTGGATAGCTGGCCGGTTTCAGCCGATGCGCAGGGCGCCGCGGCGCAGCATGCCCAAAAAATGCACCAAAACCCCCTCTGCGCTGCGGCAAAGGGAGAATCGCCCCCGAGGGGACACACCAGATCTAGGGGAGAGGAGGGACGGTTCCGCCGTGCGGAACATGGTCGGGGCGGCGAGATTCGAACTCACGGCCTTCTGTACCCAAAACAGACGCGCTACCAGGCTGCGCTACGCCCCGACGGGTTCTTCCTACAGGCGCGCGGCGCCGGTGAAAAGGGGGTCAACGACAGGGGATCGCCGCGCGCTCGGCCGCGACCGCGGGATGCGAGAGCACCGAACCCGCGCCGATGCCAAGCCGGCCGGCGAGGCCGCCGTTGATCTCGAGCACATATTGCGCGGCGCCCTGCGACGGGATCGGGGTGTCATCGAGCGGCCGCGCGTTGCCATGCACCGAGATCACCCGGCCGGTGCCGTCCAGAAAGATGATGTCGAGCGGGATCAGCGTGTCATGCATCCAGAAGGCGACCGGGCGCTCGGAAGGATAGACGAACAGCATCCCCGCCCCCTTCGGCAGCGCGCGGCGCCGCATCAGCCCCTGTTCCCGTTCGGCCGCATCATCGGCGATCTCGACGGAGAAGGTGGCAATCGGCGCGCCATCGGCACGCTGCACGATGGCGCTGTCTTCCCGGCAGGCAGGGGCCGCAGCCCCGGGGCCCGCGGCAAGCAGAAGCAGGATCAGCGCGCGAGCGCCATGTCCCAGGCAACGACCTGGGCCGCCATGCGGCCGCGCCGCCCGTCGATCACCCGCAGACATACTGCCTCCCCGGCCGCAAGATCGGCAAAGCCCGACCGGCGCAGCACCTCGATATGGATGAACACGTCCTCGGGCTTGCCCCAGACATTGGCGAAGCCAAAGCCCTTGCCCTTGTCAAACCACTTCACCCGCGCCGGTTCAAGCGGCAGCGCGGCCAGCGCCTCGGGATCGGTCTCGCCGAGATCCTCGATCGGGGCCGGGCGTCCCTCGGTCTCGGGCGGCACGATCTCGATCACCTCGACCGCCTGCGCGCCGCGCGGCGTCGCCTGCACCACCACCGTGATGCCGGCATTGTCGGCGACCGAGCCCTGCCCGAAATTGCGCAGCACATTGGCATGCAGCAAGATGTCGGGACCGCCCTCCTGATCGACGATGAAGCCGAACCCCTTGCCCGGGTCGAACCATTTTACGCGCCCCGTCACGGTCCGGGCTTCGGCCCTCAAATCGTTCATCACCATCCGTCCATCACTTCGACCCGACACAGCCGGAGCGGAGTCTCCCCCCCGCTTCGTTCAACTCTCACACCAAGGCCGACGGATTCAAGCAGAAAAAGTAAGGAAAACCCGACCCGCGCAATTCACGAAGCGTGAAATGCGCGGATTTTCACGGGTTCAACCGCTCAATCTGCCAATCCGAGGCCGCGTCAGGCCGGGTCCAGCGGAACCGGTCATGCAACCGGAAGGCGCCATCGGCCCAGAATTCGATCTCGAGCGGGGTGATCCGCAGCCCGCCCCAGAACGGCGGACGCGGCGGGTTCGGCCCCTTCTGCGCGGTCACCTTCGCCACCTCGGCCATCAGCGCGGTGCGCGAGGCGAGCGGCGCGCTCTGATGCGAGGCCCAGGCCCCGAGCCGCGAGGTCAGCGCGCGCGAGGCGTAATAGGCGTCGGCCTGCGGCCCGTCCTCCTTCGTCACCAGACCGCGCACCCGGATCTGCCGGCGCAGGCTCTTCCAGTGCATCACGAAGGCCGCCTTGCCGGCGCCCAGGATCTCCTGCCCCTTGCGCGAGGTGTAATTGGTATAGACGACGAAGGCGCCGCCCGAGGCCATGTCGCGCCCCTCGATCTCCTTCAGGAGCACCATGCGCACATTCGGCATCCCCCCGGCATCGACCGAGGCAAGGGCGATCGCATTCGGATCGTTGATCTCGGTCTTTTCCGCCTCGGCGAGCCACGTCCTCGCCAGTGCAAACGGGTCATCGCCCGCAAAGATCCCGGTTCTGTCGCTCATCCGATCCTCCATCGTGGCGGCCTTCCCTGCGGGCAAGGCCCCTGCCCCGCCCCTGTCCAGCCTTGATGCCCCCAGATCTTTCGCCTAATGCTTGCGCACTTACCAGAGGGAAGCGGGGGAAACCTGACATGTCGAACCACCTGATGTCGGGCAAGCGCGGGCTGATCATGGGCCTCGCCAACGACAAGTCGATCGCCTGGGGGATCGCCAAGGCCTGCGCCGATGCCGGTGCCGAGCTGGCCTTCTCCTACCAGGGCGAAGCGCTGAAGAAGCGGGTCGAGCCGCTGGCTGCCTCGATCGGCACCGACACGCTGATCGAATGCGACGTGTCGAGCCAGGACAGCCTCGATGCGCTGTTCGCGGCGCTGAAGGAGAAATGGGGCACGATCGACTTCGTCGTGCATGCCATCGGCTTCTCCGACAAGAACGAGCTGCGCGGCCGCTACGTCGACACCTCGTCGGACAACTTCAAGATGACGATGGACATCTCGGTCTATTCGTTCACCGCCGTTGCGCGCCGCGCCGCCGCGCTGATGCCCGAAGGCGGTGCGCTGCTGACGCTGACCTATTACGGCGCCGAGCAGGTGATGCCGCATTACAACGTGATGGGCATCGCCAAGGCCGCGCTCGAATGCTCGGTGAAATACATCGCCGAGGATCTGGGCAAGGACGGCATCCGCTGCAACGCGATCTCGGCCGGCCCGATCAAGACGCTCGCGGCCTCGGGCATCGGCGACTTCCGCTACATCATGAAGTGGAACGAGCTGAACTCGCCGCTCCGCCGCAACGTGACCCAGGAAGAGGTCGGCAAGGCCGCGCTCTACCTGCTCTCCGATCTCGGTTCGGGCACCACGGGCGAGATCCTGCATGTCGATGCAGGCTATCACGTCGTCGGCATGAAGGCGGTCGATGCGCCCGACATCGACGTGGTCACCGGCCGCAAGGACGCCTGAGGCCCGGCGATGACGCTCTCTGCCTTCCTCGCGATCTATTTCGTGCACCTGGCCGCGGCGATCTCGCCCGGCCCGGCGGTCCTGATGGCCGCGCACACCAGCCTGCGCGAGGGCATGGCACGGGGCGTCTGGCTGTCGGTGGGCATCGGGCTTGGCGCCTGCCTGTGGGCCTGCGCCGCGCTTTTCGGGCTGGCGGTGCTGTTCCGCATCGCCCCCGCCCTGCTCACCGCACTGAAATTCGCGGGCGCGGCCTATCTGCTTTACCTTGCGGTGAAGATGTGGCGCCACGCCCCCAAGCCCTTCGACGCCGAAATGACCGGGCCCTCCGTGGCGCGCACGAACCTCGGCCTCGTCTGGCTCGGCATCGCGACGCAGCTGGCCAACCCGAAGCCCGCGGTCTTCTTCGGCACGATCTTCCTGACCTTCGTGCCGCCGCAGGCGCCGCTCTGCGCCTATGCGGCGATCCTGTGCATCATCTTCGTCAACGACGCGGGCTGGAACGTGCTCGTGTCGCGGATCTTTTCGCTCGAACGCACCCGGCGCGGCTATCTGCGCCTGAAAACCGCGATCGAGCGCGGCTTTGGCGGGCTGCTCGCCCTCCTCGGCCTGAAACTCGCACTCACCTGAGAGGCTCGTCATGTCCGAACGTCTTCCCCACGAGAAGGGCTTTCTGGTCAGCTGGGACCAGCTCCACCGCGACGCACGCGCGCTGGCCTGGCGGCTCGATGGCAAGGGGCCGGACAGTGGCGCCTGGCGCGCCATCGTCGGCATCACCCGCGGCGGGCTGGTGCCCGCGGCGATCATCGCGCGCGAGCTGAACATCCGCGTCATCGACACGATCTCGGTCAAGGGCTACAACCACCAGACCCAGCACCCGCCCGTCGTCATCAAGGCGCCGCAGGCCGAGCTGATGGGCGATGGCGAGGGCATCCTGGTCGTCGACGATCTCGTCGACTCGGGGAAAACGATGGAACTCGTCCGCACCCTTTACCCGAAGGCGCATTTCGCCACGATCTATGCCAAGCCCAAGGGCCGGCTGCAGACCGACACCTTCGTCACCGAGGTCAGTCAGGACACCTGGATCTTCTTCCCTTGGGATACTGCGCTGCAATACGTGCAGCCCTACCGGGGCGTGGACTGAGCCGATGCGCCCCCGCATCGGCCGGGCGCTGCACGCGGCCTTCGAGGCGAGCCTGCTCGCCAAGGGCCTTCTGGCCGCGGCCGAGACTCTGTCCGGCCTCGTGCTCTTGCTGCTGCATCAGGGCACACTCGTCACGCTGGCGCAGCGGCTGACGGCGCATGAGCTTTCCGAGGACCCGGGTGATTTCCTCGCCAATGCGCTGCTGCATGCCGCGCAGCGCTTCTCGGTCGAGGCACAAAGCTTCTACGCGCTCTACTTCCTCAGCCATGGCGGGCTGAAGCTGATCGTCGTCGTGCTGCTTGCCCGCGGGGTGCTCTGGGCCTATCCGGGGGCGATCGCGCTGCTGTCCGCCTTCATCCTCTATCAGCTGCATCTGTGGAGCCTCGACCATTCGGCGACGCTGCTGGCGCTGACCGGGCTCGACCTCGTGGTGATCGCCCTCACCTGGGAGGAATGGCGCCGCCGCCGGGGGCTTTCCTTCCCGCCGCCGCGGTCCTAGTGTCGCGCGACACTCAGGAGACACCGATGCCGCTCAGCCCGCTGAACCCCGCCCTTGCCGCCACTTTCGCGCCGCCGGTGATGGAGGCGCGGCGCTGGCTCGAGGGGGTGAGCTTCCCGCCGGAGCGGCCGCTGCTCAACGTCAGCCAGGCCGCCCCGGTCGATCCGCCGCCCGAGGGGCTGCGCCGCGCCATCGCCGAGGCGGCGCTCGACAACCCGGCCGCCCATCTCTACGGCCCGGTGCTTGGCCTGCCCGAGCTGCGCGCCGAGATCGCGGCGCAATGGTCAGCGGCCTATGGCGGCACGATTGCGGCCGAGCAGGTGGCGATCACCCAGGGCTGCAATCAGGCTTTCTGCGCGGTGATGGCGACGCTTGCCGGTCCGGGCGACGAGGTGCTGCTCCCGACGCCCTGGTATTTCAACCACAAGATGTGGTGCGACATGGCCTCGGTGCGCGCGGTGCCGCTGCCCACCGGCGCGGGGCTGCTGCCCGACCCCGAGGAGGCCGCCGCGCTGATCACCCCGCGCACGAAGGCGATCGTGCTGATCTCGCCCAACAACCCCGGTGGCGCGGAATACCCGGCCGCGCTGGTGCGCGCCTTCCACGACCTTGCCCGCGCGCGCAGCCTCGCGCTGATTGTCGACGAGACCTATCGCGACTTCGACAGCCGCACCGGCGCGCCGCATGACCTCTTCGCCGATCCCGACTGGGATGAGGCCTTCATCCATCTTTACTCCTTCTCGAAGGCCTACCGGCTGACCGGCCACCGCGTCGGCGCCATCGTCGCCTCGCCCGCGCGTCTGGCCGAGGTCGAGAAGTTTCTCGACACGGTGGCGATCTGCCCGAACCAGCTTGGCCAGATCGGCGCGCTCTGGGGCATGCGCAACCTCGCGCAATGGGTGGCCGGCGAACGCGCCGAGCTGCTGGCCCGCCGCGCCGCCCTGACCGAGGGGTTCGGCGCGCTCGAGGGCTGGCACCTGCACGGTTGCGGCGCCTATTTCGCCTGGGTCGACCACCCGGGCCACGACGCCTCGCCCGACTTCGCGCGGCGTCTGGTGCGCGAGGCGGGGGTGCTGCTGCTGCCCGGTACGATGTTCATGCCCGAGGGCACGGTGCAGGGCGATCGCGGCCTGCGCATCGCCTTCGCGAACGTCGATGCAAGCGGCATCGCGGAATTGATCCGCCGCCTCGCCACGGTGACGCCCTGAGCCTTGCGGCGCCCCCGCCAAAGCCCTAAACACCCGCAAAAGGCCTGATCCCCGGGAGGAATGAGCATGTCGAACAAGCTGCGCAGCCATGGCAAGGGCGTCGTCGTCTGGGTGTTGCTCGCGATGCTTGTCCTTGGCCTTGGCGGCTTCGGCGTCTCGAACTTCTCGGGCCGGGTGCAGTCGATCGGCTCGGTCGGCAAGACCGAGGTCTCGATCAACGACTATGCCCGCGCACTGCGCTCGGGGATGAGTGCGGCGCAGGCCCAGCTTGGCCGGCCGCTGACCTTCGCCGAGGCGAAGGCGCTCGGCCTTGATCGCCAGGTGCAGGCCCAGGTCTTCGCCGAGGCCGCGGTGAGCGAACAGGCGCGCCGGCTCGGCATTTCCGTCGGCAACGCCGAGGTCAGCCGCCAGGTCCATGCGATCCGCAGCTTCCAGGGCGTCGACGGCAAGTTCGACCGCGAGGTCTATCGCATGGCGCTGCGCCAGCAGGGCTATACCGAGACCCAGTTCGAGACCCGCCTGCGCTCGGACGTCGCCCGCTCGATCCTGCAGGGCGCGGTTGCGGGCGGCGTGAAGGCGCCCGAGGCGCTGGCCGCGGCCTATACCAAATACGTCACCGAGAAGCGCGACATCGCCTATGCCGAGATCACCGAGGCGGATCTGACCGCCACCCTGCCCGAGCCCAGCGAGGACGAGCTGAAGGCCTGGCACGCGGATCACGCGGCCGAGTTCACCAAGCCCGAGACGCGCGAGATCAGCTATGTCTGGCTCACCCCCGAGATGCTGAAGGACAAGGTCCAGCTCGACGACGCCACGCTGCGCGCGGCCTATGAGGAGCGCAAGAGCGAGTTCGTCCAGCCCGAGAAGCGCCTTGTCGACAAGCTCGTCTTCCCGACCAGGGACGAGGCCGAGGCGGCGAAGCAGAAGCTCGACGCCGGCACCGCAAGCTTTGCCGAGATCGCCAAGGAGCGCGGCCTGACGCTCGCCGACACCGATCTTGGCGAGGTCTCGAAGGAAGAGCTCGGCACCGCGGGCGACGCCGTCTTCGCGCTGACCGCGCCGGGCACCGTCGGCCCGATCGACAGCGACCTCGGTCCCGCGCTTTACCAGATGAACGGCATCCTGCCCGCCGAGGAAACCACCTTCGAGCAGGCGAAACCCGACCTCGAGACCGAGGCGGTGATGGACCGCGCCCGGCGCATGGTCTCCGACATGACCTCGGATCTCGAGGACCGGCTTGCCTCGGGTGCGACGCTCGAGGAGATGGCGAAGGAAACCGACATGCAGGCGGGCCAGATCTCGATGGCGCCCGACACCACCGACGGCATCGCCGCCTATGAGAGTTTCCGCACCGCCGCCGCCAAGGTGACCGAGCAGGACTTCCCCGAACTCGGCACGCTCGAGGATGGCGGTGTCTTCGCGCTGCGCCTCGACGGCGTGACGCCGGCCGCGCTGATGCCCTTCGAGCAGACCCGCGACAAGGTTCTGGCAAGCTGGAAGGCGGCGCAGTTGAAGAAGCTGAAGACCGACCGCGCCGAGGAGATCGTCGCCGCCGTCTCGGCCGGGGCGAGCCTCGCCGATCAGGGCCTTCTGGTCTCGAACGCGACCGGGCTCGAACGCTCGGGCTTCGTCGAGGGCGCGCCTACGACCCTTCTTGCCACCGCCTTCGACACCACGCCCGGCACCGCCGCCGTGGTGACGCAGGACGACACCGTCTTCGTCGTGGTGCCGCTGAAGGTGACCGAGGCCGACCCGCAAGCCGCCGACACCAAGCAGGTGCATGACGTGCTCTCGACCCGGCTCGAGCAGTCGATGGCGGGCGATCTTGCCGAGCTTTTCGCCCGCGCCTCCGAAACCGAGGCCGGGCTCACCATCGACAGCACCGCAATCAATGCGGTGCAGGCGCAGATGCAGTAAGGAGGCGGACGTGGCAGCTCTTTCCCCCAGCTTCGAAGAGTTCGAGCGCGCCTGGCAGCAGGGCCGCAACCAGCTCGTCTTCGCCCGCCTCGCGGCCGATCTCGACACGCCCGTGTCGCTGATGCTGAAGCTGGCCGATGCGCGCGAGAACAGCTTCATGTTCGAATCCGTCACCGGCGGCGAGGTCCGCGGGCGCTATTCGATCATCGGCATGAAGCCCGACGTGATCTGGGAATGCCGCGGCGAGAAGGCCCGGATCAACCGCCAGGCGCGGTTCGAGGAGCGTTTCGAGGACCTGCCGGGCCACCCGTTCGACAGCCTGCGCGCGCTGATCGCCGAAAGCCGGATCGAGATGCCCGAGGACCTGCCCGCCGCCGCGGCCGGGCTGTTCGGCTACCTCGGCTATGACATGATCCGTCTGGTCGAGAAGCTGCCCGGCGGCAATCCCGACCCGCTTGGCGTGCCCGATGCGGTGCTGTTGCGCCCCTCGGTCGTCGCCGTGCTCGACGGGGTCAAGGGCGACGTGATCCTCTGCGCGCCGGCGTTCCAGAGCTCGGGCCTCTCGGCACGGGCGGCCTATGCCCAGGCGGCCGAGCGGGTGATGGACGCGCTGCGCGACCTCGACCGCGCGCCGAACCAGAGCCGCGAGATGGGCGAGACCGCGAAAGTCGGCCCGCTGGTGTCGAACTTCACCGCCGAGGGCTACAAGGCCGCGGTCGAGAAGGCCAAGGACTACATCCGCGCCGGCGACATCTTCCAGGTGGTGCCGGCGCAGCGCTGGCGCGCGGATTTCCCGCTGCCGCCCTTCGCGCTCTACCGCTCGCTGCGGCGCACCAACCCCTCGCCCTTCATGTTCTATCTGAACTTCGGCGGCTTCCAGATCGTCGGCGCCAGCCCCGAGATTCTGGTGCGGCTGCGTGCGGGCGAGGTGACGATCCGCCCGATCGCCGGCACCCGGCCGCGTGGTGCGACGGCCTCCGAGGACAAGGCGCTCGAAGAAGAGCTGCTGGCCGACAAGAAGGAACTGGCCGAGCACCTGATGCTGCTCGACCTCGGCCGCAACGACGTCGGCCGGGTGGCGAAGATCGGCACGGTGCATCCGACCGAGAAATTCATCATCGAGCGCTATTCCCACGTCATGCACATCGTCTCGAACGTGGTGGGGGAACTTGCCGAGGGCGAGGATGCGCTCTCGGCGCTGCTCGCCGGTCTGCCCGCGGGCACGGTCTCGGGCGCGCCGAAGGTGCGGGCGATGGAGATCATCGACGAGCTCGAACCCGAAAAGCGCGGCATCTACGGCGGCGGCGTCGGCTATTTCGCCGCGAATGGCGAGATGGACATGTGCATCGCGCTGCGCACCGCGGTGGTGAAGGATCAGACGCTCTATATCCAGGCGGGCGGCGGCGTCGTCTTCGACAGCGATCCCGAGGGCGAGTATCAGGAATCGGTCAACAAGTCGAAGGCGCTGCGCAAGGCGGCTGAGGACGCGGGCCTGTTCGTGCGGCACGGCAACGCCTGAACCCTGCCCCGCCGGGCAGCGCAGGGAATGGGAACGGGGGCGCTCAGCCCCCGTTTTGCGTTTGCGCCAGCGCCAGAGCCGAGACCGGCGCAAAGCTCACCGTGCCGGTGGCCCCCACCGACCAGCTCGTCAGCCCCGAGATCGACTCGGGCCAGGCGCTCAGCATCACCGTCACCGCGCCGTCGCGCGCCGCCTCGAAGGCCGCGCGGGCGAGCGTGCGCTCGACCACCGTGCCGCGCTCGCGATCAGCGTCGAGCACGCGCCAGACCCGCACCTCGGGCAGGCCTGCCGCACGCGCCAGCTGCTCGGCCGCATTGGTGCCGCTGCTTTGCGTCACCAGCCCCAGCCCCTCGCGCACCAGCACCGCCACCAGATCCTGCGACAGCAGGCGGTTGTTCTGCACCACGGGCTTCGGCGGCTCGACTACGGCGACGGCTTCGGGCAGCACCGCGCGCCAGGCCTCGAGCGCAACCTCGAGATCCTGCGCCGTCGCGCCCTCGGGCAGCGGCGAGGCGAGGATCGCCACCTCGAGCCCGGCGGCGCGATAGGCGGCGGCGGCGGTCGCCGCGTCGGGACGGGTCGGGTCGATCGCGATCGTCAACGGCAGACCGAGTGCCTTGATCGTGCCGCTGTCCAGCCCGCCCGCCGCCGTGCCGGGGTCGATCAGCACCACCGAGAACAGCGGCTTGCCGGGCTCGGGCGTGAAGGCCGCACCATAGCGGCGGATCGGCGCCTCGTCGCCCCGGGGCGCGGGCACGGCCGCGGTGGCGGGCGGCGGCCCTCCCGCGAGCGCGCCTGCCGGCGCCTCGGCCCCGGGCGGGCGCAGGAAGCCGGGCGCGGGGGCGGTGGCCACCTGCGTCTCGTCGCCGATCGTCGGCAGCCGGTTCACCGCGGTGCCGGGCGCATTGGCAAAGCCCTGCGGCGCATCCCCCGGGCTGAACACGCGCGGCAGCTGAGCCGCGGGCGGCACGATCGCACCATCAGGCAGCAGCACGATCTCCTGCCCCGGTTCGGGCGCCCTCGGCGTGGCGGGCGCGGCGTCGTCGTCGGCGGCGGCGGCGGGCGGTGCAGCGGGGGCTGCCGGTGCCGGCACGGTCCGGGCCACGGCGGCCTCGTCCGCCTCGGCCTGCGGCAGCTCGGGCGCCACCACCTCGCCGGGCGGCGGCACCGGCACCGGCGCCTCGGCGCCCGGTTCGCGCATCGCAAGCGGCGGCTCGGGCGCCGCGGGCGAGGCCGGCGCGGTGGCGACCGCATCCGGCCGCGCGGCACTTTCGGTGCCGGGCAGCGGCGTGGCAGCCGGCTCGGCCACCGGAGCGGGCGCCGCCGGCGCCACCGGCTCGGCTGCGGTCACGCCCTCGCCCGCCGGCGCAACCGGCGCCGCATCGCCCGCGCCTGCCAGAGCCACGGGCGGCGGCAGCGACGGGGCGGGCGCCTCGGCGAGTGGCGCTGCGGGCGCGATCGGGGGGGGCGGAGCGGACGGGGCGGTCGGACGCGGGGCGGCCGCGATCGGCGCGGGGCTGTTCGCCGGGACAGGCAGGCGCGGCGTGCGCGGCGCCACGCC
>VSSQ01000810.1_pt1 | contig 15550 bp, 12 predicted proteins | sample 4763081 | NCBI WGS metagenome assembly VSSQ01 (sample SAMN12137344, study PRJNA551015) | bioreactor metagenome | isolation source: SDC9 anaerobic chlorinated ethene degrading culture | place: USA: Knoxville, Tennesee | collected 2015-01-01
AGCAGTCTGTACACATACATGCGGGTATATAAAACGTACTGTTTGTTTCTCAATTCCATCTATGTAAATGTCAGCCTCCCGCCCTAGTTCCCGACATATTTCTGATTGCATAGTCGGGCAGAGAACATCAGCAAGAAACATCTCTGTGCGAATAGTCGCTTCTTTATTGAAGATTGCTTGTTTCGTATTTGAACGGTTGGCCCAAGGTTCATATGTTAGATATCCTAACATACGCCAATCCAAGACCAAATCGATATCTTCGGAGAATCGATTGATGAGGTGGAAAGCTTTTGAAAGACTTGTACCGCCATTAAATGCGAGGGCATTCTTCCATGATGATCGATGGAAGAGATACTCCAACATATAACAACCCCAAAAATCCTTCTCTACAATTGAATCATGTAATTGCATCCGATCTGCAGTATTTCTAAAAAGATCAGCCCTATCATCATTCGAGAGTCTCGCTACTTTTCTCATCACTCACCCTATCTGTCATGCACATGGACTGGATCGTCCTATATATCCAGTCTGTTGATTCTTTAGCTTCAACCAACAGAGCATCCTTCTCTGATTCTGTGAGTTTTGCTTCAAGAGTGTGTAATAGGTCTTGAGTGATGTATTCTTTTCCAAGTGTCTTTAATGCTTGGATCACAAGGACAGTCATACTCGAAAGGCCTGTAATTTCCTTGTTGGTCCTATGTTTGAATTGAATTGTCGTGTTGCCGAAAGAGTACTCCCTGTAGGGGCCGTCGCTGCAGTAGGTCCATATGGACGGAACCTGCGAAGAAAGGCCTAATGCATTAAGAGCAGAATTCCCACAGGGGGCAATGCTCCAATGGTAGTTGCGTGCGATTGTCCGGGCAACCGCATCGGGATGTATTGCAATATACTCTCCTAAGAACGTGTTGAACCTTGGTTTTTCGAATACCCCTTGCAATATTCTTCGCAGAACGCCTGCATGAGTAAGCCGATTCAAGTTTCTTCGTACAGTTTCCGCATCGGCGATATCAGTAAAATCTGCACCGATGAAAAGGGTTCCTTCCTCTGCATCTCGAATGCGTTCCTGGATTTTCTTCGAATAATTCTTCATGGCTTGTCTCTTCTTTTGCAACTGTCCCGTAAACTATATATTAATCGGGACAATTAACCAATAGCCAACTTATGCTGAATATCCTTGGTCTTGCCTTATTTCTTGCTTACATGGCCAGATTTTAAGCCGTCATCTGGTTGAAGCTATCGACACCCACAATTCTCATAGGAAAGAATTCCTTCCAAGTCGTTCTCAATGTAAATCAGTACCTCGTCCAAACGTTCAATGCATTATATTTCGTCAAACCTCGGTAGCGAGAATGGAGTAGGAACTGAAAAGATTTTTCTCAATTGATGCACAATGTTGAGAGGTTTGCAAGAATCTATTTCAACGTTGTGGCGTACAAATATACCAATTGGCACGCTTGCCTACCTGCATTACCTCAACCTTTGAGAAGCAGTGCTGAAGATCTTGCTTGCACTGCTCGAGTTCGCTTTGGGCATGCTTGATGAAATGAAAGTAGTCTCCACCTTCCAGATACTCTACCAGGGAGGTGAGGGGAGAACGGCTGTCGTTGTAATCGTGGATGATCACGTAGTGCCTGGCCAGCCGGCTCATCTGTCGATAGAGGTTTGTTCTCATCTCCTGTTTCATCCATGGGCGACATAGCTCGCAATTACCACGTCGAACTGTTTGTCGGTGAAGGGCAGTGCCTGGGTGGCGTCGGCCTGAATGAATGTGGTTGCATTGTCATAATTCTTCCGTTTTGCGATGGCAAGCATCTTGGAAGCGGGTTCTATGCCGGTGACAGCCAGGCCTCGATCAGATAGAGCACTGCAAAGGGCACCGGTTCCACAGCCTACATCAAGGATTGTTTCGTAGGTGAGAAAGCGTTGCATACAGGCAAGCGTTCTGGAATACCTTCGCTTCTGGAAGGAGAAGAACAAGCCGTAGATGGGAGCGATGGAGTTGAAGAGGCCGGTGGAGTCCTTACGCTTCATTATTGCTTCTTCTTTCGGTACGGTGTCTCCTCCAGCGGCAATGAGGTTCGGAATTTGCCGTCATAGCGGTAGTAGGCATTTTGACATGCAGGAGCGGTGGGGATGGTGGTCAGTTCTCCCACTCCCTTTACGCCGTATGCGATGGAGTGCTTCCCGGGGCCTTCAACCAGTTTCACCTCAAGCGGGGGAACATCGGTTGCACGAAGGAGCCCGAGGGTTCCATACTTTACGTCCAGCTGCCCATCCTTGATCGGAAAGTCCTCGGTAAGGCCGAATCCCAAGCCCATGACCACACCGCCTTCTATCTGGCCGGTGAGAGCCTGGTGGTTCACCACCTGCCCTACATCGCATGCAGCAACCACTTTTTCCATCCTTCCTTGTTCGTCAAGTATGACGACCTGGGCTGAAAAGCTGTAGGCAACGTGGCTGACCGGATGCTCTTTCTTGGAGTTGATGGGGTCTGTGATGGATGTGTACTCCCCACTGAATTCCTGACCTTCCAGGTCGGAGAGTGCGTTTGTTTGCAACGCATCCTTGAGCTTGAGGGCGGCTCGCCTGACCGCTTCACCGGTGAATACCGACTGGCGGCTGGCGGTACTGGTCCCTGAGTCCGGTGTTCGACGGGTGTCGGGGTCCTCCACGATAATCTGGTCGGCTCCAAGTGAACAGGTCTGACCAAGCATCTGGGTACAGACGGTGGCTACACCCTGACCCATGCACGCGGCACTGGTACGGATATGTACTTTTCCCTGTTCGACCGAGAGAATGCAGCGTCCGGTATCGGGGAATCCTACGCCAAGGCCGCTGTTCTTGAAGCCGCAGGCGATGCCGGCACGAGGGGAGGAGTAGTATGCTTCTTTTACGGCTTCCAAGCACTCGACGATGCCGGTGTCTTCTCCAGCTATCTGCCCGTTGGGCATGGTATCGCCGGGCTTAAGAGCATTGAGACGACGAATTTCGTAGTAGTCCATACCCAGTTCATCAGCCAGCAGATTGAGATTCGCCTCAACCGCAAAACAACTCTGCGTGACACCGAAGCCACGGAACGCTCCGGCTGGAACCAAGTTTGTATAGATGGCCCTGCCGTAGACCTCGAAATTCTGGAAGTTGTACGGGCCCGAGGCATGAGTGCATGCCCGCTGGAGCACCGGGCCTCCAAGTGAAGCATAGGCCCCGGTATTGGCATCTATGATCGCCCGCATTGCAGTAATACGACCCTGCTCGTCGCAGGCTGTGGTCAGTTTCATCTCCATCGGATGGCGCTTCGGATGTACAGTCAGACTCTCCTGGCGGCTGAGTTTCACCTTCACCGGCTGCTTGAGAATCCAGGCAGCAAGGGCGGCATGGTGCTGTACGCTCATGTCTTCCTTGCCGCCGAACCCTCCACCAACGAGCATGCTGTGGCAATGCACCTTTTCTGGAGGTAGCTGCAACATATGGGAAATTTCATGCTGTTCGTCATAGATCGATTGTCCTGAGGTATGGACCAATACCCCGTCCTTCCCTTCAGGGAGGGCGACGGCACATTCGGGTTCCATGAAGGCGTGCTCCGTATAGGGGGTGGTGTAGGTTCTGGTGATTACATGCTTTGCCTTCTTGATGGCAGCATCGACATCCCCGCGCTTGATGTGTTCGGCGCTGAGGACATTACCTCCTTCATGAAGGTGCGGAGCATCATCCTTCAAGGCTTCCTGCATGGTCAGAACAGGCGACAGTACCTCATAGGAAACTGTTACAAGGGAAGCTAATTTCTCGAGGGTTTCCGGGTCCTTGCCCACGACCAGACAGATGGCATCACCGGTGTAGCGGGTAATTTCCCCGACGGGGATGAAAACAGGCCAATCCTGCTTGATGTGGCCGATGATATTATGCGGAACATCCTTGCTTGTAAGAATGCAGACGAAATCAGGATGTTTCTCAGCCTCGCTGCTGTCGATACAAAGCACGCGCGCCCTAGGATGCGCCGAGCGAACAGCCTTTGCATGCAAGAGCCCGCTTATGCGGAAATCGTCGGTATACAGACCTTTGCCAAGAGCTTTGATCTTTGCATCGACGCGCTGATAGCGCTTGTCGAGCCTGGGCTCCTCCTGGTGATCGGGGACGCTGAGATTCTCCCTGAAGTAGGTGGCGGCCATCAGTATGGCTTCCTCGATTTTCTTGTAGCCGGTACAGCGGCAGATATTGCCTTTGATCGCCTTTTTTACGTCTTCCAGACTAGGATCGGGGTTCTTGTCCAAGAGGCTCTTTGCACTGATGATCATGCCCGGTGTGCAGTATCCGCACTGTACAGCCCCAGCTTCGGCAAAACAATGGGCGTAGACCGCTTGCTCTCGCTCGCTCAAACCCTCGATGGTGGTTACTGCCTTACCTTCAAGCCGGGAGAGAGGAATCGCACATGCCTTCATCTTCACCCCATCGACAAGTACAGTACACGTGCCGCAGGCACCTTCACTGCACCCATCCTTGGTACCGGTAAGATTAAGATTCTCACGGAGGAATCGAAGGAGCTTCTTGTCTTCTCCCTCGAATTGAACGGGCTTTCCATTTACGCTGAATGCATACATAGCGTGCTCTCCATTGTCTGGCAAGGGTGGGAACAGGTGCTAGCCGCTTAGCGTCAGCATCCAAGAAGGGATGCCACGGTCTGTGATGCTATACGTCCACATTGTTTCAATGTATTCTTAAAAAGTCAATATCTTGTTGCAATATAAGACTTTTGTTGCAGTTGCTTGTTGCAGGAATCGAAACGAGTTCCCCCAGTGATACAGAAAGGCAGGAATTTGCAACACATCTTCCTGCCTTTGTTTCAAAACCTAAATTCGCTTCTCCCGGTTGAAGGGCTGTCCAAGGGCGGTCGGCCCGAGCAACTGGCTCTCCCTGCTGAACGCAAGGACCACGATGACCATCATATAGGGAAGCATGACGGCGAACTCATAGGGGAAGTTGATTCCCTGTCCCTGGATGGCCAGCTGCAAGGCTTGCGCCAAACTGAACAGCAGAGCTCCTCCCATGATCTTCACCGGATGCCAGTGACCGAAGTACACCAGCGCCACGGCAATGAAGCCGCGACCAGCAATGATCTCATCACTGAACATCTTTGCCTGACAGAGGCTCAGGTAGGCTCCGGCAAGTCCTGCCAAAGCTCCGCCGACGGCCAAAGCCTGGAAGCGCACTCTGTTGACCTGGATGCCGATCGAGTCGGCAGCCCTGGGATTGGTTCCTACAGCTCGGACCCTCAGTCCCCAGGGGGTCTTGAAGAGTATGTACCAAGCGACAGGAACAAAGAGGAATGCAAGGTAGACGAGCACATTGTGGCTGAAGAAAATCGGGCCCAGGATGGGGATTTTCGAAAGTCCGGGAATCGGGAAGTTGTCGATGCCGGGAACCGACTGGGTTCCTCCGATGAAGTGACGGAACAAGGTACCGGCAGTACCGACGCCGAACATCTGCAGCCCTATTCCGGCAATGCCCTGCGGAGCGCGGAAGGTGACGACGACAAACCCGAAGAGCATGCCGAAGAGGGCTCCCACTCCCATAGCCAGAGCAAGACCGAGAACGTTGTAGATGCCCGGGGTGGGACCGCCTTGTCCGATGCTGTAGGGAATGAGCATGCCCAGGAAGGCTCCCATGGCCATAATGCCTTCACAACCGAGATTGAACACTCCGGCACGTTGGTTGAACATCTCCCCAAGGGATGCGATAAGCAGGGCGACGGAGAAGGGAATGCCCAAGCTAAGGATGTTTACGAAAAAGTTCATGCTTCCACCTCCTTGGTTTTGTTGCTTCGCTTCTGCACCTTGCGCCAGACCTTTTCCATCAGGTAGGGGTCGGCGAGGATCATCTTGGTGGCAACGATGACTAAAATGATGATTCCCTGCAGTACATTGACCATGTTTGCAGGAACCCCGACCATGCGTTGGGTCATATCGGCGCCGACGATCAAGAGGCCGAAGAAGAATGAGGCGGGAATGATTCCAGCCGGATGCAGACCTCCGAAGAGCGCCACAACGATGCCGGAGAAGCCGTAGCCACCCGTAATGCCCTCAATGGCTCTTCGATGGACACCGGCGATTTCTATGGCGCCGGCCATACCGGCAAAGGCCCCGCTGATGACCATTGCGATCACCAGGTACCACGTCACGCTGATCCCTCCGTACTTGGCCGCCCGGCTGCTGGCCCCCGCCGCCCGCATCTTATACCCATAGCTGGTTTTCCACAGCAGGAAGAAGATGAGCAGGGCGAGGATGAGGGCGAAGAACAAGCCGGTGTGCAGACGGGTTCCGGGAAGAAACCTTCCCAACCAGAGATTGCGCGAGAGGCGCATCGACTGGGGGGTTCCGCTTCCCATGGTGAGCTCTGCCGGATCGAGCATCGGTCCGCGCAAGAGGAAGGTATAGAACTGAGCCGCAATATAGTTGAGCATTACCGTCGAGAGCAGCTCGCTGACCTGCAGCTTCGCCTTGAGGAAGCCGGGAATGAAGCCCCAGAAGCCACCGCTGATCGCTCCGGCAAGCACGGCCATCGGGAGCAGGACCGGTTTGGGAAGCTCGGGGAAGGCGAGGGCCACTGCCGTGGTGCCCAGAATTCCCATTGCCATCTGGCCTTCAGCGCCGATATTGATGATGCCGCTGCGATAGGCGACCGATATTCCCAATGCGATGATGGTAAGAGGAATCGCCCTGAGCAGTACCTCGCTGAGTTGCAAGGTTGTCTTCAACGGCTCGAAGAGGATTACCATGTATGTCTTCAATACATCGGCACCGATGGTCATCAGAATGATGGATCCGATCAACATCGCAGCCAAAATGGCCAGAATGATGATGGAAACCTTGTAAAGTAGCTTAAACTGTTTGGTCATCTTTCACTCCTGCCATCAAGATTCCCAGGCTGCGGCGATTGGCATCCTTGCGTTCCAAAACCTTCTGGATCTGGCCCTTGAAAATGACTGCAACGCGGTCGGAGAGGTCGAGTATCTCATCAAGCTCTTCACTGATGAGCAGTATTCCTATTCCTTCCCTGCGTTTCTCCAGCAGCTGCTTATGGATGAACTCGGCAGCACCGAGGTCCAAGCCTCTGATCGGGTAGACGGCTATCAAAAACTTCGGCTTTCGCGAGAGCTCGCGGGCGAGGATCACCTTCTGGATGTTTCCACCTGAAAGAGAGCCGGCGGCCACTGCGATGTTGGGGCTGCGGATATCGAACTTCACCCTCAGGTCGTTGGCATTCTTGTCGATCGCCTTGTTGTTGAGGAATGAGTGCTTGGAAAACTCTTCTCGCTCGGTATCCTTGAGTATGAGGTTTTCCTTCAATGAGAACGAGGGGACTATACCCTCGGTATTGCGCTCTTCGGGGATGTAGCCCATACCGGCTTGGATGATGTAATGCGGGCTCTTGTTTGCAATATTCTCCCCATAGAAGACGATTTCCCCGCTTTCCACTTTGCGCAGTCCGTTGATTGCTTCGGCCAGCTCACGCTGCCCGTTGCCCGATACACCGGCGAGACCGATGATCTCTCCGCAGCGGATGGTCAGGTTCAAGTCCTTGAGGGCCAGAAAGCCGCGGTCGCTTTTCACGTTCAGGTTCCGGATATCCAGCACCGGCGTTCCGTTGCAGGCGGCTTCCTCGTTCAAGGGAAGCTCCACCTCATGGCCGGTCATCAGCGCTGCGATGTCGGAAGGGGAGTGCTCATTGGTATTTCCTTCAAAGACCACCGCCCCATGGCGGAGAATGGTGATTTTATCCGAAAGGTCCTTGACCTCCTGCAGCTTGTGGCTGATGAAGATGATGGACAACTCACTGCTCATTCGCTTGAGCAGGACGATCAGCTCATCGGTTTCCTGGGGTGTCAGCGCACTGGTGGGTTCATCGAGGATGAGAAACCGTGCACCGAGACAGAGTGTCTTGACCAGCTCAACCCGCTGCTGTTCGCCGACGGATAGCTGCCAAATATACGCATCGGGGTCCACGAGGAGCCCGTATTTTTTCGAAATTTCATCGATGCGCTCCCGTACCATAGCCAAGTCGAGCTTGACAAACGACCAAGCTTGTTTGTAGCCGAGGGCGATATTTTCAAGAACCGTCATATTGGGAACCAGCATGTACTGCTGGTGCACCATGCCAAGGCCTGCGGCAAAGGCATCGTTGGGGGAGCGGAAATGCACTTCTTCCCCGTTGATGAGAATTCTTCCTTCATCAGGCTGGTACAGACCCATGAGAATGTTCATCAAGGTGGTCTTGCCAGCGCCATTTTCGCCTACCAACGCCAAAACTTCGCCCTCTCCGATGGACAGGGTAATGTCATCACTTGCCAAGACACCGGGAAAGCGCTTGGTGATGTGCTCCATTTTGAGGCTGGTGATTTTCTTTGTGGTGAGTTCCATGGATTAAAACCTCCGTGGGGATTCAAAAAAACCAGTCATGCAGGGATTTTCCGCATGACTGGCAGTGATGCACTATTAAAGCTTGGAGTAATCTACGGAAGTGTAGTTGACGGTACCGGCCTTGGCCTTGAAGGATGCAATTGCTTCGTTGACCTTGGTCTCGATGGCGCCGGTGTACTTGTCCTTCAGTGCAGCGTTGAATTGGAATACAAATCCACCGTTGTTGAAGTTCATAGGAATGACTTCACCGCCCTTCACACCCTTGTCAAGTTTTTCGACAAAGCCGATGATGACAGAGGCATAGTTGTAGGAAGAAGCTGCAATTACCTTGTAGCCTTCGGCGATGTTGATCTGGGCGATATCCTGACCAACCCACCAGATGTCCTGGGTGCGGTAGTCGGCAACTGCGCGCAGAGCTCCGAGAGCCTGCTGGCTGGAACCGGTCAATACGTCTGCACCGGCCCTGATCTGGGACTGGGCGATCTCACCGGCCTTCACGAAATCACTGAAGGAACCGGAGTGGGCGACCATGACCTTGGCCTTGGGATTGACAGCCTGTACGCCAAGGACGAAACCGCGGTTGTAACGAGCGGCGTCACCAGCGTCGACGGGACCGACCAGACCGATGATGTTCTTCTTGGTGGTCATGCCGGCGATGAGGCCGGAGAGATAACCGGTCTCTTCACTTTCGGGCATGTAGGTGAAAACGTTCTTCGGCCCGATTTCTGCTGAGGTTCCAAAGGCAAAGGATACATCAGGATACTCTTCAGCCATTTCGAGGATGAGGTTCTTGTACTGTGCGCCGTGGGCGATGATGATGTCATATCCCTGGGCGACATACTGGCGAGCGGCGCTGCCGGCATCGACAGGCTTCATCTTCTCGGTGTAGCTGTACTCGATGCGGCCGGGAAGCTGCTTCTGGGCTGCGATGATGCCGTCATGCATGGCCTGGCACCAACCCTTGTCGTCAATGGTGTTTTCAATGATCAGTGCAACCTTGACTGTGTTTGAGTCCTTTGCTGCAGGTGCCGTTTCGGCTGCGCCTGCTGCAAAGATTGCAGAGCTAACGAGCGCGAGACAGAGCACGATTGTCAGAATCTTTTTCATACAAGTTCTCCTCTGTAAATATCTATCCCACCAGGGTGGGATTTGAAGCTGGATTCAGTATAGAGTGAGATAGTTTGCCTGTCAAAAGAAATTGCTTTTCCTGCAGTAAATTAATATCGATTGAATTACGCTAAGTATGATTTTTTCCATGAAAATTTGCGAAAATTCATAATTTAATGTTGCAAATTTAGCGATTACTCAATCTTTGAAAACTTCTTTGCACCAATGGTCTTGGCTGAAAATCTAGAAAATCGTACCCGGTCGGACTGTTTTTGCGTTCTTTGTTGCAATCTTTGTTGCGTATTGTACCGCTTGTTGCAAATTTGTACTCTTGTATAAGGCCACAGTCAAGGCCGCTCCCAGGCTGTCCCCGCATCCGATGGTATTGACCGCCTTCACTTGCTCAATCGGTACACAAAAGAACTCGGCTGACTGAACCCATACCTCCTGACTGCCTCGAGAGAGAACTGTAGAAGTATGATGCTCTTGATGGATCTGCTTCAATATCGGCTTTATTTTCTCTTCAAGTTCACCAGTTTCCTCCTGCTCCCCGACAGTAAGGCCGAGGAAGGTTTGTGCAGCTTCGCTGAGGTTCGGCTTGATGACATCGACTCCGAAGGGGAGGCATCGCTTCAGGTCCTCTCCCTTCAAATCGAGCAGTACAAAGAGGTTTCGCTCTTTTGCTTCCTTGACAAAGTCGGCATAGAGGTTGGGTGAGTACCCGGGAGCCCGCGTTCCACAAATAATGAGAGCGTCGCTTCTCTGGATTGCCTCGCTGAAAAGTTTTCGTACAGGCCCCTCGGTGCTGCTGTCGACTGGATACGGTTCTTCCACCAATTCGGTGGCCTTGCCGTCTGAGAGGATGGTGGTGCAGGTGCGGATTTCACTGTGGCTGTCCGCCCATAGGATTTCGACTTTATCCTTCTTGCATAGACTCAGCATCTCCTCGACCCTCGGCCCCCCGAGGTGTGTGAGCAACATGCTTTCCTCACCCAACTGGCTTACGATCCGGGCTGTGTTCATGCCTTTTCCCGAGGCGTCGAGATAGTGCTCGGCGGCACGGTTCACTTCCCCGATCTTGAAATCAGAAAAGAGAAGCGTGTTTTGAAACGTCGGATTGAGGCAGACGGTGAGGACTCTCATTGCATCTGTACCAGAATGCTTGCATGAGCCGGTTCAAGCTTTCGGTAGGTTACCCCGGTTTGGTCGAACATCCATTTGGAGGCCTTTGTATTCTCTGCATCCGCATATTTGTCGGAGAGATACACGACCTCCCTGATCCCGCTTTGAATGATTGCCTTGGCGCACTCGTTGCAGGGAAAGAGCCCGACATAGAGGGAGCAGCCTTTCAGACTGCTGCTGATGGCATTCAGAATCGCATTGAGTTCGGCGTGGCACACATACGGGTACTTGGTATCCAGCCAGTCCCCTTCACGTTCCCAGGGCACTTCGTCGTCATTCACTCCGATGGGAAAGCCGTTGTAACCCACCCCCACGATCTTATGATCGGCATTGACGATGCAGGCTCCCACCTGGGTGTTGGGGTCCTTGCTGCGCATGGATGAGAGGACGGCTACCCCCATGAAATATTCGTCCCAGCTGATGTAGTCTTTGCGTTTAGGCATTGGCTTTCTCCTTGTCCTGTAAAAATTCCAAAATGCTATCGGTAAGTGATGCTTGGATTGAGTGGTAGGAGAGAAGGGAGTGGCGACCGTGATTGAAATTTCCCATCTTGGTCTCCAAACTTCGGAACTCCCTGCTCTTCTGCTCGCGTTCAATGATCTTCAGATTCTTGAACGGTATGATGCGGTCGTTGACATCATGGATGGAGAAGAGGGGGCACGTGATCGTTCCCAACTCCTTTCTGACCCGTCTCATTGCATGGACCAGGCTCAGACCCGGTCGAACGAATGTTCCTCCATAGCCATACCAGACTTCGCTGCCGTCCTCTCCCTTGCCGTTTCCATCGATGACGTGTGCGTTGAAGGAAGGGACGAACAGAGCAACAGTTCGGGCGAAGTATTGCCTCCAATCGGTGAAAATCCACTCCTTCATACTGTTGTAGACAACCGGGGCTGCGATGGTCACCAGCTTGTCCGGCTCTTTGTCCGTATTGCAGTAGAGCTCGCCGAGTTTGAGTGTCATCATGCCTCCCATGCTGGTGCCCAGCACATAGAGCGTGTCATACTTGGCCCTCAAGTCCTCATAGCAGCGGCTGAGATATCCAAACCATTGGGTGAAGGTGGTATTCTCAAGATCCTTGGGGTCGGTTCCGAATCCGGGCATCAGAGGTGCGTACACATCAAATCCTGCATCGAACAAGCGCTTTGCGCTGTAGCTGTACATCGCAGGGGTGGAGGGAAATCCATGAACCAAGAGAATCGCCGTGTTGCTGCCTTGTGTGTAGGTTATGCTCTTTGCCTGCTTGCTGAACACCTTCGATTCATCGGTTGCAAGCATGTGTGTCTGTTTGTCCTTATATCCGATGAGGGTGGTGTTCCAGAGAACGAATAGCATGAGTAAGAGTACAATGAGTATCCACATAGCCAGTACTATAGCCTACCACAGGGGTGAAGAAAAGTGGGAATTGGGATTATGGAGGGAAAGACAGGGCGGACAAGTGGTGGTACTGTTAACGTATGAGAAGAAAATCAATCTGCATAACCGCCCTGTTGCTGCTTACGCTTGCAACTCCCTTGGTTGGAAAGAGTGCAGTATTCGACCATTACACGCATGCTTTGGGCGTACAAGGCGGAAGGCTGGCGGGGTTTGGCGCAAGCTACCAGAAGTGGTACCCCTCCTTTGGATTCCAGATTGCCGGCGGAGCTTTTTTCCATCCGAATATGGAGGAGGGCCGCGACCGCTTTGCGTACAACATCGGAGCGGAGGTTCAGTACCCGCTGATAAGCCACACCATCACCTCGTTTCTTGCAGGGCGTGTATACCTGGCAGCCGGCTTGCATCATCGGCGTTACCAGGAAGCCGAGGGAGATGAAACCATTGGATACACACCTGCTGACATCGTTACACAGTTCGGTGCAGGTGCGGGCATCGGGGTGGAGACTGTCTTGTTCGAACACTTCTCCTTGGGCACCGAGTTCGTGTACATAGGGCTCTACACCACCGATGGCACGATCGATGTCGAAATGTCTCCACAGCTGAGCATCCGTTATCGATTCTGAGCTGGACAAGAAAAAGGCTGTCCCCAACAAGGAGACAGCCTCTTTAATACAGCTACTTGCTTACATGGGCAAGTGAGACATCATATACGGGACGACTGCGAGCAACACACCGGCAGCAACGGCAGAACCGATGACACCAGCTACGTTCGGACCCATGGCATGCATGAGCAAAAAGTTCTGGGGATCGGATTCCTGACCGACCTTGCTGGACACACGGGCTGCCATGGGAACTGCAGAGACACCTGCACTACCAATGAGCGGATTGACCGGGTGCTTGGGGTCAAGCTTGTTCATCAGCTTGGCGATCAGAACACCGGCAGCAGTTCCGATACTGAAGGCCACCATGCCGAGCACCAAAATACCCAAGGTGTTGAGGTTGAGGAAGTGGGAAGCTTCCATCTTCGAACCAACAGAGAGGCCGAGGAAAATCGTAACGATGTTCATCAGGGCATTCTGCATGGTATCGGAGAGACGGTTGACAACACCACACTCCTTGGCCAGGTTGCCGAACATCAGAGCACCGATGAGCGGGGTGGCCGACGGAAGCAGGATGGCACAGGTGGTCAGAACGGTGAGCGGGAAAAGGATCTTCTCAAGCTTGGATACCGGTCTGAGCTGCTGCATCTTGATCTTACGCTCTTCCTTGGTGGTAAGAGCACGCATGATCGGGGGCTGGATGATGGGAACCAGGGCCATGTAGCTGTATGCAGCTACGGCGATGGGTCCCAACAGATTCGGGGCCAGTCGGCTGGTAACATAGATGGCCGTAGGACCGTCGGCACCACCGATGATGCCGATCGAGGCGGCAGCAAACAGGTCGAAGTTGATCCCGGGGATGAAGCTCAAGGCCAGGGCGCCAAGCAGGGCAACGAAAATACCTGCCTGGGCGGCTGCTCCGAGGAGCAGGGTCTTGGGATTGGCAATGAGCGGACCGAAGTCGGTCATCGCACCTACACCCATGAAGATCAAGATCGGGAAGAGTCCGGTGTCGATACCTGTGTCGAACAGCAGCTTGATGAAGCCGGCAGCCCCGGTTGAGGGGTCAACGCTGGCGATGAACCCCATGGGGATGTTCGAGAGGATGCATCCGAACCCGATCGGTACGAGCAAGAGAGGCTCGAAGCCCTTCTTGATGGCAAGATAGAGGAGGATGAAGCCGACCAGTATCATGACAAGGTTGCCGATACCGAAGCCTTCCACCATCCCCATGAATCCGTACAGTCCTGTGGACTGCCAGAGTTGATTAAACGCAGAACCAATCATCTCAGAGTCTCCTTTAAGCGATCACGAGCAATTCGTCGTCGCTCTGCATCTGCTGGCCTTGGCTTACAGAAATCTTGGTTACCACACCATCGCACGGTGCAAAAATTTCATTCTCCATCTTCATGGCTTCCATGATCATCACGACCTGGTTCTTGGAAACCTTCTGTCCTTCCTTCACCTCAATGCGGAGGATCAAGCCGGGCATCGGAGCCTTGACTGTGACTGCTTCGTGTGAGGGGGCTGCAGCAGCTGCGGGAGCATCGGATGCAACGGCCTTGGAAGCCTCGATGGCTTTCTCATCGATGCCGAAGCCGACGTTGAGCGGATAACTCACCCCATTGACGGTGGCATTGTCCTTGCCGAGCTTGACGCCGTATGCTTTGCCGTTGACGGTTACAGTATACTCGCCCTTCTTCTTGGCGGCTTCTTCCTCACGGTTGATCTTGTACATACCGTTCACCTGTGACTTGCCGGTAAGGAAGAGGATTCCCTTCTCCTTGCAGGAAGCTGCGATGAAGATATTCTCGTCGGTGATGGGCAGGCCTTCCTTCTCAAGCATGGCCTTTGCAGCTGCAACGCCCTTCTTGGGATCCTTCTCGTTGATGTCCACAACCTTCTCGGTGGTGGGCTTCAGACCCAGTGCCTCGGAGCAAGCCTTTACGACTTCTGCGTCGGGGGCGACGGGAGTCTTGCCGAAATACCCAAGCACCATCTTTCCATACCCTTCCGCAATCTTCTTCCAAGGTCCGAACATGACGTTGTTGAAGGCCTGCTGGAAGTAGAACTGGGAGACAGGGGTGACGGAGGTTCCGTAACCTCCCTTGGCTACAGTCTCGGCCATGGCTTCAACAATGGCGGGATACTTGTCCATCAGGTTGTTGTCCCTGAGCATCTGGGTGTTTGCAGTGAGTGCTCCACCGGGAAGCGGGGAGAAGGTGATCTCGGGAGTGACGGTCATTGCTTCGGGGGGGATGATGTAGTCTTTCATGCAATCCTGGAATACTGCCTCAGCCTCGCGGATCTTCTTGATGTCGATGCCGAGGTCGAAGTCGGTATTGCGCAGGGCGTGCCACATGGTGATGATATCGGGCTGGCAGGTGCCGCCGGAGACAGGCATCATGGAAAGGTCGACCTGGTTTGCACCAGCTTCGAGTGCGCACATGTACTGCTGGATACAGACACCGGCGGTATCATGGCTGTGGAATACAATGTTCATGTCCTTGCCCAGCATCTTGCGGGCGCGCTTGACGGTTTCGTATACATAAGCAGGGGTGGAGGTACCGCTGGCGTCCTTGAAGCAGACGGACTGGAATTCGATGCCGGCATCAAGAATCTGCTTGAGCGTGGCTTCATAGAAGTCGGGGTCGTGTGCTCCGGTGGTTCCCGGGGGAAGGCTCATCATGGTGACAACGACTTCATGGCGCAGGCCTGCATTGACGATGGACCGACCACTGTCGATGAGGTTGTTGACGTCATTGAGGGCGTCAAAGTTGCGGATGGTGGAGATGCCGTGCTTTTTGAAGAGCTTGGCGTGCAGGTCGATGATGTCCCTGGGGTAGGAGTCAAGTCCGACGACGTTGACACCGC
>VSSQ01000811.1_pt1 | contig 15537 bp, 13 predicted proteins | sample 4763081 | NCBI WGS metagenome assembly VSSQ01 (sample SAMN12137344, study PRJNA551015) | bioreactor metagenome | isolation source: SDC9 anaerobic chlorinated ethene degrading culture | place: USA: Knoxville, Tennesee | collected 2015-01-01
CTTTAATAGCTTATCTCCTTTACAAGTTACGGTAAAGCTTTCCCAATTTGTTTCATCTGGATGATTGAAGAATGGTTCTGGATTTCCAAGTCCCATTTTCTTTTTAGCAACTTTTGTCCATAATTCTCCTGAAATTGGCTTGTTAGGATTATATTCTGGGGCATTCTTTAAATCTCCTAATGTTGCACTGTCTGTCATGCAAGCATTAGTCATTATACATATATCCCCATCATTTAATTCAATTATTTTTTCACCTTCTTCATTTTCTATATGAATAGCTGTAACTGTTATTCCTTCTCCCGCTTTAAAATCTAAATCAGTTACTGTTGCATTTATACTAAAATCAACATTAAATTTATCTAAATATGCTTTTAAAGGCATTATAACTGACTCATATTGATTATATCTAGTACGAGTCACCCCTTCTAGTGTTTCAATACGTGAAAATTCAAATATCATACGTTCCATATATCTTTTAAATTCAAATAAACTAGACCATTTTTGGAAAGCAAAAGTTGTTTGCCACATATACCAGAAATTTGTTGTAAAGAAATGTGGTGTATCCTTAAACCAATCTTCTATTGTGAGATCATCTAATTTTTCTTCTGGAGTGATCATTAATTTCCCAAGTGCCATACGGTCTGCATTGTTAAATCCCATTCCTTTTACATCTTGTATAACACCGTATCTATCAATTAAACGAGCTTGTGCATGTGTTGGGTGTAAATGATCAAAGTTTAATATTTCCTCTGTAACACTCATTCCAGGCATTTCTAGTGATGGTACACTTCTTAATAATTCCCAGAAGTTTTCGTATGTTTCTTCATTTAGCATTCTTCCTCCACGACATACAAATCCATTATCAGGATCTCCCGCTCCATCATTACTTCCGCCTAAAATATTCATACCTTCTATAATGTGAATATTTTCACCTTTAAAATTACAATCTCTAACCAAGTATGCTGCCCCAGCTAAAGATGCTAAACCTCCTCCAACAAAATAAACCTGTCTTTCCTTATTATCAAAATTTTCTGTAAAGGTCTCAAATGATGATTTTTTTTCTCCATCATTTTTTAACTTTTTAGCAGCTATTGCAGCAACTGCTGCAGCTCCGGCAATAGCACCTACAGCTAATAAAGGATTTATCTTAGTATTTTTTGTTTTTTTACTCATAAAGCTATACCTCAACTTTCCTTAATGTTTTCTCTTTCTGATTAATATTATAGTTTATCCAAATTATAATGTATTTAGACAATATTTATTATTTGTCTAAATTTCTTTATTTCTTATAATTGGTTCATATTATAAATACTCTATTCATATTTATAAAAGCTAAAACTTTAAAGAAAGTTTTTCTAATACCCAAAAATATACAGCATCAAAACTTGATGCTGTATATTTTTAAATTTATTTATTCTTATTTATTGAATCTAAATATTGTACTGCACTAAGAGCTGCAATATTCCCTTCTCCTGCAGATTTTATATATTGATATGGCCTCCCAACGCAATCTCCAGCTGCAAAGCATCCTGGTAAATTAGTTTTCATAAGTCTATCAACTGCAATGTGGTTTTCTTCTATCTTTAATCCTGGAACTAGTTGTCCTGGAGATATTGAGTCTTTTAATATAAAGACTGCATCCGTTAATATTTCAGAGTCTTTTAAAATCAATTTATTTACTTTGTTTTCACCTATAATTTCTTTAGGCTTATCTTCTATTAATTTTATATTATCTCTTAAATTATATTTGTCTTTGTACATAGGAATATAATATATCTCACCTGCTAATTCTGAAACATAATTTGCTTCCGCTTCTGCTTCTTTATTATACCCTATTATAGTAACAGTTTTTCCTTTATATAAAGGGGCATCACAGGTTGCACAATATCCCACTCCCCTACCTAAATACTTTTCCTCGCCTTCAATAGGTTTTGTGTATTCTATTCCTGTTGCTAAAATAATGGACTTTGCTTCAAAAGTTTTATCATTTGCCATTAAAACAAAATATTCTCCCATTGCATATATATTATTTATTCTTTCTTCCGTTATTGCAATATCCATAGCTTTTATATGCTCTTGAAATCTTTCCTTAATGCCTTCTCCTGTTAAGCCATAAAACCCTAAATAATTATTTACTTTAGGTGCTTTAGTAAGTTTATTGCTCAAATTATTGTTTCCAAAAATGATAAATTTCTTATTTCTTATTTTTGCATTTAATGCTGCTGATAATCCAGCTGGACCACTACCTACTATTGCAATATCATATCTTTCGCTCAATTTTCTACCTCTTCTTATTATAGATGTTTAATAATAGCATCCTTTAAAGAATCCTTTGGCATAAAACCAACTAAGGTATCTACAGGTGTACCATTTTTAAATATCATTAAAGTTGGAATACTTAATATTTGATATTTATTTGCTAAATTTGCATTTTCATCTACATCTATCTTTACAAATCTTGCATTAGTTATTTCTGTTGAAACTTCTTCTATTATAGGAGCAATCATTTTACAAGGATTACACCAAGTTGCCCAAAAATCTACTAATACGACTCCTTCATAATTTAATACCACTTCATTAAAATCTGTTTCTGATACGTGTTGAACCATATAAATCTGCCTCCCGATATACCCCCTAAGGGTATGATTATATTTTAATTTTATACAATTATTTTATTATAGTCAATACTTTATAAAAGATTATATAATTTATTTTCTCCAACTTATAAATTTATATTTATTATTTTTTTAAATGTAAAAATTGAGATTCATACAGTTCTTTATATAAACCTTGCTCTTTAAGCAACTCTTCATGACTTCCTTTTTCTTCGATTCCTTTATCTGTTAAAACTAAAATTTCATCCGCATTTTTTATTGTAGATAGTCTATGGGCAACAACTATAGTTGTTCTGCCTTTACAAAGTTCCTCTAAGGATTTTTGTATCATATATTCAGTTGTATTATCTAAAGCTGATGTTGCCTCATCTAAAATCAATATAGGTGGGTTTTTTAAGAATACTCTCGCTATTGATATTCTTTGTTTTTGTCCCCCTGAAAGCTTGACCCCTCTTTCCCCTATATAAGTATCATATCCTTCTGGTAATGTCATTATAAATTCATGTATATTTGCTCTTTTAGCAGCTTTTATTACTTCTTCATCACTTGCATCATGCTTACCATATAATATATTATCTTTTATTGTTCCAGTAAATAAAAATACATCTTGTTGTACTATCCCTATATTTTTTCTTAAAGATTCTAATTTTGTATCATATATACTTATATCATCAATATAAATATTTCCTTCTGTAGCATCATAGAATCTAGGAATTAAATTACAAAATGTAGTTTTACCTCCACCTGAAGGACCTACTAATGCTAGCATTTTTCCTTGTTCTATATCTAGATCTATTCCTTCTAAGATATTTTTTTCATCATAACTAAAATGAACATTATCAAACCTTATATGCCCCTTTACATCTTTCAATTCTAGATTTCCATCATTTTCAATTTCTTCATCTATAATAGATATAAATCTTTTAAACCCAGTCATTCCATTTTGATATTGCTCCATAAAGTTAACTAACTTTTTAATTGGTTGAGTAAATAACTTTATATATAAAAGATATGCAAAGAAGTCTCCCAAATTTATAATATCTAAGTATGTGAATACTCCTCCAGCAATTAAAACTACATAATCTAAAATATCTATTCCAAAGCCAACACCTGCAAAATATTCAGCCATAACTTTATATGCTCTAGATCTAGCATTTTTAAACTTATTATTTCCATGTTCAAACTTATCTATTTCATGTTCATGAGAAACAAAAGCTTTAGTTATTCTTATACCTGAAAGTGAGTTTTCTAAATTAGAGTTTACTGCGGATGTTTCAACCCTAGTTTCCATAAAAGCACTCATCATTCTATTTTTTTGCTTTAATGTAAATAAAACTATAAATGGAATAAATGCAAATATAATAAGTGTTAGTGGAATATTTATTGTACTTAACACTACGAATGAGCCAATTAACATAACAAGAGAAATAAATAAATCTTCTGGCCCATGGTGAGCAAGTTCTGATACTTCCATAAGATCATTTATCATTCTACTCATTAAATCTCCTGTTTTATTGTTATCAAAATAACTATTAGGTAACTTTTGCAAACGCAAGAACATATCTTTTCTCATATCTCCCTGCATATGTACTCCCATAACATGTCCATAGTATTGCATAAAGTATCCACACCCTGCTTTTACTACATATATTATTAATAAAGTAATCCCAAATACAACTAGCATTCTAAGATTTTTATTGGGAATACTATCATTTACTAATGTTCTTGTCATCATAGGATAAACAAGGTCACATGCTGCTGCTATAAATGCAGCAGCCATATCTAAGAAAAATAATTTTTTATATGGCTTATAATAACTAATAAATCTCTTTACCATAAATAACCTCCTATTATTACTACATTAATTTTTATTATTCTTTAATAATAGCCCTATTGATAATTATTTTCAAGAAGTCTTTGATATTTTGAAATATTTTATTGAATTTTATCTATATATATCTACTATTAATCCTTGAATTTCATCAATTGATGAAGCTATATTTAAGTTTTCTCCTTCTCCATTTAAAAGAGATTTAGTTAAATCTTCAAGTTTTTGATCTATTGTATCTATTGTTATAAAATATTGAGTTTGCCAAAAACTAATATCCTTTTTTGTATCATACATAAATTTTAAAATTGATTCTAAATATTCCTTTATTAGCTTTTTATAAGCTATTACATCTCCATATGTTTTTGTAATTACTAATCTATTTCCCTTTTTATGAATATTTTCAATCATTTCCTTCAATTGCTCTTCTGATTTTCTTTCTCTAGCTTGATTAAAGCTTTGGGAAAAGTCTCTTTTTTCTGAAATCACTTTTGTATCTTGCTTCACAGGAGCTTTTCTATTAATTCTTCCTATTTCCATACTACTCACCCTTTCTCTAAAGATTATTATATCATTATTTAGAAAATATTTTCTCACTTTTTTTCCCATGTATTAATATTATTAAAAGTAATCATGATATACTTATATAGAGATTTTATTTTACAATTTTTAGAAGTGGGAGGAATTTTTATGTGGTTTAATGAAAGTTCAGAAGAAATAGTAAAGACTTTATCTTCTGATATTATTAATGGTCTTTCTTCAGAAGAAGTAAAGATAAGATTAGAAAAGGATGGCTTAAATAAACTTCAAGGAAAAAAGAAAAAATCTTTTTTACAACTTTTTATTTCGCAAATTAACGATATTATGATTTATATTTTATTAGTTGCAGCCATAATTTCTGCTATCGTTGGCGAAATAAGTGATGCAATAATAATTCTTTTTGTAATATTTATTAATGCAATAATAGGAGTTATTCAAGAATCTAAAGCTGAAAAAGCCTTAGAAGCTTTAAAAAATATGTCCACCCCTAAAGCTCTTGTTAAAAGAGATGGTCAAATTATTGAAGTTTCATCAGAGGAAGTTGTTGTTGGAGATATTGTTGTAATTGATGCTGGAAGATATATTCCGGCTGATTTAAGATTAATCGAAACTGCTAATTTAAAAATTGAAGAATCAGCATTTACAGGTGAATCTGTACCTTCTGAAAAAAATTCTAATATTATAGCTGAAGAAAATAATGTCCCTATTGGTGATCAGCATAATATGGCTTTTATGTCTACTCTAGCCACCTATGGTAGAGGTCTTGGAATTGTAATAGCTACAGGAATGAATACTCAAATAGGTAAAATAGCTAAAATGTTAGATTCTGAAGAAGAAAATATAACTCCTCTTCAAAAAAAATTAGCTCAACTTGGTAAAATTCTAGGCTTTATGGCAGTAGGAATATCTATAATTATGTTTATAGTTTCTATGTTTCAAGGAAGAGATTTCCTTGAAATGTTCATGACTTCTATAAGCTTAGCTGTTGCTGCTATTCCTGAAGGCTTGCCTGCAATAGTTGCTATTGTACTTGCTCTTGGCGTTCAAAGAATGATAAAAGAAAATGCAATCATTAGAAAACTGCCTTCTGTTGAAACATTAGGTTCTGTTAATATAATTTGCTCTGATAAAACTGGTACATTAACAATAAATAAAATGACAGTAAAAAAATATTATGTTAATGGAGAAATTAATACATTAGATGAAATTAATCTTAATAATGATGAAAGTAAGATTTTAGTTCATGGTATGATTTTATGTAACGATGCTACTTCCAAAAACGGAGTACAAACTGGTGATCCTACCGAAGTTGCTTTAATTGACGTAGGAAATAAATTAAATATATTCAAGGAAGATTTAAGTACTTCTCATGAGAGAGTAAATGAAATTCCTTTTGATTCTGATAGAAAGCTTATGACAACAGTAAATAGTTATAATAATGCTTTTACCGTTTTTACTAAGGGTGCTATAGATAGTATTTTGAAAATATCTAATAAAATATTGGTTAATGGAGAAATTAAAGAATTTACTAATGAAGAAAAAAATAAAATTCTTTCAGCTTCAAATATAATGTCTGATGATGCTTTAAGAGTTTTGGCTTTAGGTTATAAAAATATAGAAAATGAACATGTTGCTATAGATGAATTGGAAGAAAATCTAATCTTTGTAGGCTTTATGGGTATGATAGATCCTCCTAGAGAAGAAGTAAAAGGCTCTATTCAAGTTAGTAAGAATGCTGGTATTAGAACTATAATGATAACAGGCGATCATAAAAATACAGCTGTTGCTATTGCCAAAGAACTTGGTATAGCTAATGATATATCTGAAGCTATGTCTGGAAGTGAAATAGATAGTTATTCAGATGAGGAATTTACTAAAATAGTTAATAATTATAGAGTTTTCGCTCGTGTATCTCCTGAGCATAAAGTTAAAATTGTAAAAGCCTTTAAATCTCATGGAAATATAGTTTCTATGACAGGTGATGGTGTTAACGACGCCCCATCTTTAAAAGCAGCAGATATAGGTGTTGCAATGGGAATTACAGGAACTGATGTTGCAAAGGGTGCTGCTGATATGGTTTTAACAGATGATAACTTTACTACAATTGTCAAAGCCGTTGAAGAAGGAAGAAATATATTTAATAATATAAAAAAATCTATTCTATTCTTATTAAGCTGTAACTTAGGAGAAGTTGTTGCTTTATTTGTTGCAATATTATTAAATTGGGCTTCACCTTTATTACCTATACACATTCTTTGGGTAAATCTAATTACAGATAGTTTCCCTGCTCTTTCTTTGGGTGTTGATCCTGGAGATAAAAGTGTTATGGATGTTCCTCCAAGAAATCCAAAGGAAAGCTTATTTGCAGGTAAAATGGGGAAACTATTAATAATAAATGGCATCCTAATAGGTATAACAACTTTATTTGCTTTTGTACTTGGAGAATACTTATATCCAGAATCATTAAGACACGCTCAAACAATGGCATTTGTAGTTCTTAGTGTTTCACAATTATTTTATTCTCTTGCTATGAGAAACGAAACTAAATCCTTATTCCAAGTTGGAATACTAAAAAACAAATGGTTAATTGCATCAGTGTTATTTGGAATACTATTACAATTCACTATAATAACAATACCATTCACTGCAGAAATCTTTAAAGTCTATTCACTAGAATTTAAAGATTGGGTAATAGTTATCTTAATTTCATTAATTCCATTTGTTGTTAACGAAATAATTAAAGTATTCTTTAGAATGAATGAAAGAAAAAAATAAAAATTTATTACTAAATTTAAAATTGCAATATAAAGGCGAAGATAAATAGATATACTCCATAAGCTAAATAGCTGCGCAAAGAAGTACTAAGCTCGGAAAAACCACTATGCCAAGAGTTTTGGTTAAACTCACTACGCTCAAACAAACCAACAACACTAAGGCATAGTAGTTCTTCCTTCACCAAGTACTTCTAATTGCTCACTATATACTTATTTCACATATTCTATTTATCTTCGCCAACTTATATTAAGAACTTAAAATAATATTGAATCAAATTTAATTATTATTCATATCTATATTAATTTTATTATCATCAAGGAATTGTCTTAAAACCTTTATCAATTTATTATAATCAGTACAGTTAAAGTACATAAAACTATCTCCACCATGATGAAAATATATTAACTTAATCTTGTCTTTATGATTTACTAATTTAACCTTATTAACTTTATTCCATCTACAAGAATCGCCTTTAATTCCGATAACCCTTGATTTGTAATACCCTTTCTAGAAAATGCTCCTAGTAAAAATAGTATTGAATACATTATTCCAGATATTAGTTCATTTGTATTGGTATAATAAAAAAAGTTAACTATTAAAATAAAAACCGATGCCGACAAAATAATTACGCAATATACCTTATTAATTGAAGCTTTAATCAAATAAAACTTCTGTCCAATTAATGTAATAAAAATTAATGCAGAAACTAAGATTATATCAAAATTATCATGAATCTTCATAACAAAATACCTCTTTTATAAATTCTATAATTCTTATTATATATACTTATTTTCCCATCATCAATCATAAGTTAAATATTAATAAAAGAAAAAACCGTTCCTAAGATTTTTTACTTAAGCACAGTTTTAATTTACAAATATTTAATTCCATAACTCAGCTCGCCTGAGTTATTTCCTCAATTCTTCATTCTTCATTTTTAACTATTAATTTAAAATATGTTTCCTTCTTCCAAAATTCCATCCTTCATTGAATATATCTTGTCAGCCACTTTTTCTGCAAAACTCATATCATGTGTTATTATAAGCATACTCATTCCATCCTTTGCAAGGCTTCTTATTAAAGTTGCGACTTCTCCTGTTAATCCAGGATCTAAGGCTGAAGTTGGTTCATCAAAACACATAAGCTTTGGATTTAATGCTAAGGCTCTCCCTATTGCAACTCTTTGTTTTTGCCCTCCAGATAACTCATATGGATAGTTATTTATTTTATCACTTAATCCTAGAAATCCTAGAATCTCTTTAGCATTTTTCTTTGCATTTTCTTCGCTTTGTTTTAAAACCCTTTTAGGAGCTTCTATTAAATTTTCTAATACACTCATATGTGGGAATAAGTTGAAGTTTTGAAATACTAATCCTATTTCTCTTCTTGCTTCATTAAATTCTTCTTTCCCTTTATAAACCCCATTTTCACATAAAAACTTATTATCTATTTCCATGCTTCCTGCATCACAAAACTCTAATCCATTTACACATCTTAATAAAGTTGTTTTACCACCACCAGAAGGACCAACTATTACTGCTATTTCTCCACTTTTTATTTCTAAATCTATTCCTTTTAAAACTTCAAGCTTTCCAAAGTTTTTCTTTAACCCTTGAATCTTTAGCATAACTTTTCCTCCTATTCATAGTAATTAAACTTCTTTTCAATAAATTCTAAAACTTTTGTTATTATTCCATTAAATATTAAATAAACTACTGCTACAACTACAAAAGGCATTATAGATGAAAGCCTGTTTGAAGCTATTTTAGCTATCTTTAAAAGTTCATCTAATCCTACCACATAAATTAAAGCTGTATCTTTGACTAAAGTAACAACTTCACTTGCTACTGGTGGAAATATTTTCTTTAATGCTTGTGGCATTATAATTCTAAAAAATGTGTCTTTTTTACTTAAGCCTAATACTTCTGCACCTTCAAATTGACCTTTATCTATAGATAATATTCCCGCCCTAAATATTTCTGCAAAATATGCTCCGTAGTTTAAAACCATAGCTAATATTGCTGCTGGAAATCTAGGAATACTTATATTTAATAAAGGTAACCCAAAAAATATAAATAATATTTGTAAAAGTAAAGGTGTTCCCCTTAATATTAATACATAAGCACCTGTTATTGATTTTAAAATACTTATTTTAGAAATCCTTCCTAGTGCAATAATAACTCCTAATGGAATAGAGAAAATAAGAGTAATTGCAAATATTTCTATTGTTACTTTTAATCCCTCTAAAGCCTGTGGAATAAAAGTTATTATTTCGTTCATTAATTCCAAAGTAAACACCTCTTTCTTAGTCATTTTATAATTTTATTTAGCTATTATATTATCTCCAAACCACTTTTTAGAGATTTCTCCTGCTTTTCCTTCTTGAACTAATTCATCAAAAGCTTTATTAAATGCTTCTACTAATTCTTTATCATCTTTTCTCATACCAACAGCATAAGCTTCTTTTCCAAAATCATCTTTTAACACTTTATACTTATCAGCACCTCTTTGATTTATATAATATTTAGCTAATATTTCATCAGCAACAACTGCATCCAATCTACCTGCTTCTAAATCCATTAAAGCTTCATTATTAGTTTCAAATGTAACTATTTTGCTATCCTTAAAAGTATCTACTATATTTCCATCAGCTTCAATTGCATCAACAGCACTTGATTGATTTTGTGCGCCTACTCTTGCTCCATTCAAATCTTCTTTTGAATTAATTTTTGAATCTGATAATGTTATTATAACTTGTCTATTATTTAAATATTCTTTTGAAAACTCGACTTTTTCTTTTCTTTCGTCTGTTACACTATATCCATTCCATATAAAATCTATATTACCGTTATTAAGTTCAGTTTCTTTCATACTCCAATCTATTGGCTGAAATACTATTTTCTTTCCTAATTTTTTTTCCATTTCTTTAGCAAGATCTATATCAAACCCTGTATATTCTCCATTTTCATCTTTAAATCCCATTGGCACAAATGTATCATCAAATCCTAATACTAGTTCATCCTTATCCATAGAATTCACTGTTTTTTTTTCTGTACAAGATATCATTGCAAAAGATACTAATATTAATAAATACCCCACTAATAATTTTTTCATCATTTTCATATATAAAATCCCCCTTTTTATGCTTTACATTATTTATATTTCTTTCTCTATTTAATACTTTATCACAGTAAAGTATTAAAGTCAAATAAAAAATACGACATTTTAAATATCGTATTTTTTATTTTTATATAAATTACTTAAATACTATCAATTTCAAAGATAATTTATGAAAATGTATAATATTTATTATAATTTTCATAATTGTTTTTTTAAAATATATATCATATATGATGTTATAGGAATTATAGCTATCCAATAAAAGGTTCCTATTTGTAACTCTTGTAATTTAATTAAATGTCTGTATAGTATTATACTTGAATAAATGAAATCTATAAATATAGTTAATATAACAGAATCTTCAACTTTAATATAATAATTAATTACTGATAATAGACATAAAACTAAAAGCATAATTAAATTTTCATATTTAAAATTAGTTCTAATAATGTTTGAAGAAATAGCTAAAAAGAAATTATATATAATAAATACTATTATATTTATATTTTTTCTATACATTAATATCTAGCTCCTTTTTATCATCAGTATTATTATCACTTTAAAAATCTCTATTCCTAATATTATTTATCTGTATTTACTAATAATTTTTATTTGAATTTTCTTTTCTTATTTTTTATTAAATACATTATTGTTGATGCAAGTAAAAATATAAATATTAAAGCTACAATTATTAATATTCCCCTTGAAGATTTATCTAATCCTATAATCTTTTCATATACTGGTTTTTTATCTTCTTCTTTAAATCTAAATTTTCTTATATCTCCATATTCATCTATAATTATTGAATCTCCTATAAGTTTATTTACCTCGTTAGAACTTTCTAAGTAACTTAATGAGTTTAATAGTATATCATTGTTAGGAGCTGTTAATACTAACATTGCTTTTTGAGTATTATATGGAGATAAATCTAATTGAAACATTGATATATTAGAGTTAAAGGGCTCTGTTAAATATAATTTCTCATTTCCTATAAAATAATTATAATTATCATCGTACTTAAACCATAATTTTTTATTTAAATCTTTAATTAAAGTATTTGTAGATGGTGTACCATATACTATTAAATTCTTATTCTTTTCTCTTCCATTTAAATTTGAATATCTTGATACATCTATTTCGCCAACATTACCATTTATTTCTTTTCCAATTACAGAAAAACATTTTCCTAGTGAAGTAAGTTCTTTAGATGATAAGCTATCTGGAACCGAAATCAAAACATCATTGAATCTATTATCTAAAGCAAATGGAGCTGGATATTTTTCGAAAAAGTATCCTAATGAATTTTGAGTTTCTGAATAAATATATGAACTTCCATCTATTAATGCCCATGGTGTTTCTTCCTGCCTCATTTCACAATAAGAATCTATAAGTTCTAAATCAAAAGCTAGTTTTATCTCTATATAATTGTTTTTTATTATATTGCTAGGAATAGAAAGTTCTAATGTATCTGCTAAAGCATTTTCTTTTTCTAATTTTTTGCTTCCTATTGCAATATTGTTTATGTAAACAGTTATAAGGGATTTATTAAAATCCAAATTATCAGAATATCTAAAATTTAATTTTATATTTGTACCCTCAGCAACTATTCTATTTTTAGGAATAAGATATGATACTGTTCCTGTTCTTCTAAAGGGCCCTTTAAACTGCATTTCACTAATTCCCATACTTTCAAAGGTTATTAGCTTATTAACTTCTTCTACTTTAATTTCTTCATTGATATTTTCGCTGATTATAAAAGTATCGTTATTTACTTGAGTTGTTAACTCACTGTTCATTAAAAACTTTATAGCCTTTAAATTTAAGCTGTCATTTTCAGAACATATAAGCATTACTTTTACATCTTCAAAGTCACCTTTATAAGGAGAGTTCCCTAACTTTATAATTGAATTATTTGATAAATCTATAGTACTTATATCCTTAAACGCATTGCTTATCTCGTTGGGTATTGAATTTTTACTTCCAATAAAAATAATATTGTTATTATTTTTTTGTTTTATTAAATCTGAGTACTTTATGATTTCTGACTTGTATTTTGTATTAGTATCTTTTTTGCCTAAATAAGATGATAGAAGCAAAGCATTCTTCAAATCCATATCTGTGTAATCATCTGACAGTACTATTTGTGTTATCTGCGATGTATTATTCTTCACAAATGGATATGGAAAATTTTTTATTATGTTATCTGTGATTTTTTCTTTATAATTTATGTTCAATTTAGAATTCTTTTTTATTATCATCCAATTAGCTGTATTAATATCATCTGTACAAGGTTTATCTGTTATTCTACAATATCCATCTATTTTAAATTCATTAAACCCTTCCTTTAAGTTATCTATTGGCACCTTAGCCTTTATATTTTGCACTTCTTGTTTAGGGTTATAAACTAATTTAGATGAGTAGAAAGGAACTCCATTTATATTAAATGTTATATAAGAATCTTTTGTTACATCTACTAATTGGTTTACTGATAAGTTTATTTCTATATCAACATTTTCTATACTCCACCATTTATCTATATTGAAATAAATGCTATGACTTGTAAAGACTCCCTTAAAGGTAATGTCATCATTTATAACTTCATTTTTTATATAACTTTTACCGCCTATATTATTATTTTGCTCTGCTAATACTACATTTTCAAATGACGATATAAATAATATAATGCTTAATATGACTATAGTTAGTAAACGTTTAATATTGAAATCATAGCTCTTCATTAATTCCACTCCTTTAAAACCTTTCTGTTTTGTACCATTTAACTTCTCTTTTAAATATTACATCTTTAATGTAATTATAAAATCCTAACGCAGCTACAATTCCCCATAGTTTACAATATGTAAAATACATGATTATAACTATTATAGTATTTTTTATTGATAACTCACCCTTTTCAGTAGATATTGCAACTAATATAGATAAAACAAATACTGAATATGCCATTATCCAAAGTATTGTATTATAACCAACTATATTTATATGTACAACTTCTATTGCTCCTAATAAAAATATAGCATCTGATATTATGGTTGCAGATAAAAAGAATACATAAATAAGAATATAATATAAAATATCAAACCTGGTTGCCCCTGCTGATTTATCAAATATGTACTTAAAGTTTTTAAGAACTACATAAATATTTCCTTTTGCCCACCTAGATCTTTGCTTAAACCATACATTAAGGGTCTGTGGCTCTTGCTCCCAAGTTACTGATAAAGGCATAAATTTTATTTTATATCCCATTCTATACATTCTAAAACTTAACTCTGTATCTTCAGTTATAGCTTTTGTATCCCATCCATTTATTTCATCTAATATCTTTCTTCTTATTACAAAGTTTGTTCCTGGAATAGTGCATAGTTTAAATAATTTCCATCTGCCAGCCTGTGCCATCCATTGAAATGTTAATGTCTCTATATTTATAAACTTTGTAAGTATATTTACATTTTTATTTCTACATCTAAACTTTCCTATAACTGCTCCTAATTTTTCATCACTTACTAATGTCTTTATTAAATATTTTAATGCTTTCTTTTCTGGAGTATTATCTGCATCATATACTGCTAATATTTCTCCTTTGCTTTGCTTATAACCTATATTTAATGCAGTAGATTTTCCTTTTCCTCCTGTAGTTTTATCTGTATTTATAATTATAAAATTTCTATTTTTATATTCTTCTTTAACTTTACCTAGTATTTCTGCTGAATTATCACTTGAGTTGTCATTTATTATTATTACTTCATATTTATCTTTAGGATACTCTAATTCTAATAAAGCTTTTGCTGTTTTTTCTATTACTTTTCCTTCATTATGAGCAGGTACTAGTACTGAAACAAAAGGATATTCTTTTAGCTCTTGCACTAAGTTTTCCTTTAGTATATCTAAATAATATAAATATCCTCCTATAACTAAAATTACGTTAATAAATATTATTAACCAAATAACTATGAGGGAATATAGGATTATATAATCAAATATATTCATTTTTATTCTCCTATTTAAAAAATTTGTTTCTATCTAAATTTCTACTTCGAATTCCTATTATTAAGAATATAAAACTAGCTATCGTAGTTAATAATATTATCCATCTATTTGCATAAGATAAGTCAATTTCCTCATTATTAGTAGTATCTTCAACTTCTCTTATAAACATATTTTCAAAATCTTTTATGGATATAAACTTTTGGGAATTCACATTAATATTATTAAGAAAAATGTTCCCATTTTCTTTCTTTATAATATCTTCTCTCATGTGAACATAAGAATTCATATTCATAAAATCATTAAAATATATTTTATTTTCTTTTATTGTATTTAGATTATTTTTAAAAACTTCAAAATCAGTATCACTTCGTAAGGTTATTGCTATATTATTTAAGTAATTATCTTTATTATTAAAATTATTATATGGAACTTTTTCTATAACATTTTCTTTTTTATTTATTTTTATATTATATTTGCTTATTTTTATATCTTCATCTATTGGTGTTATAAATAAAGTATTACTTGTATCTAAATATTTATTTATATCAGAAAAGTAAAGCCAATCTTCTGATATATCTATTGCAGTTGCGTAAACTAAGTAATCTTGAAAGCTCTTTTGTGACATAGCCATTTTACTTGATATTTCTTTTATATCTG
>VSSQ01000813.1_pt1 | contig 15522 bp, 10 predicted proteins | sample 4763081 | NCBI WGS metagenome assembly VSSQ01 (sample SAMN12137344, study PRJNA551015) | bioreactor metagenome | isolation source: SDC9 anaerobic chlorinated ethene degrading culture | place: USA: Knoxville, Tennesee | collected 2015-01-01
GGGCTGCCATTGAAGCCGCACCCGTGGTAGCGCAGATTATGGCCGACGAGTTTGGTTATAATCAGGACTGGATTGATAATCAGGTGGAAACATTTAATCGCATAGCACAAAAATATCTGCCAGTGGTATGAGGCCTTGATTTACAGACAAGTATATTAACGGGGAAAGAAGCCACCCTTGTTGCTAGGATTACAGTCTGGGTGCTACAGGTGCAAACAACATAATAGATTTAATTACGGCTGATGATGGTAATGAATTTGATAAACAGGAGGAAGTGACACAAAATTGAAATCAGGTTTCTGTTTTGTAAACCAGATAGTTCCAGTGAATCTGGAGACCTCACATCAAACGAAAATTTAAACAATAAAACAAAATTGAGTTGCTTCTGCAACTGAATTTAATATCTGAGAAAATTATTAACATTTAAAAATTTACTATTATGAAACACTTTTTGCTTTTTTCTTTAATGACTATTTGCAGCTTGACATTTACGAAAGCGCAGGTTTTTATGACCGAACTGGCTGATCCGTTGGATGCCACCGGAGCACGTTATGTTGAGTTGTTCAATGCAGGTGAAACCGCGGTTAACCTGGCTGATCCAGAGGCGAAGTATGGTTTCCTTCGTTACACGAATGGAGGGACAACACCTCAGCAGACAATTTATTATTTAACAGGAACCATCCAGTCAAAGGGATTTTATGTAGTAACCAAGGATGCTGCAACTTTTACTGCAAAATATGGTGTTGCTCCCAATCAGGAGATTGCAACCACTTCCAGCCCTATTGATAACAATGGAGATGACCAGACACTATTGGTTGTTGTCACAGAAACAGATACGATTACAGTTGATATCTTTGGAGTTATTGGTGAAGACGGAACAGGTACCTGTCACGGTTTTGAAGATGGCAGAGCCGAGAGAATTGCAGGTGTTACAAGCGGAAACGGGGGTGTCTGGTCATCTGCCAACTGGAACGTGTGGGGTTTAACTCCTGCAACAGGTTGCACCAGTTTTGTTACACGGAGTGTTAGCACGACAGACGGTATGTTTGATCCGGGAGTATGGATTGGTTACACACCTTCAAATACAATTGTTTCATTTGAAACCACGTCATCAGCAGTTAACGAAAGTGGCACTTCTATCGATGTTTGTGTAACCATTGAAAATGCAAGTGCTACCGTTGCCACCACTGTTGACGTTATAATAAAAGATACAACGCTGGTTAATTCGCTTAAGGCAGTTAATGGAGTTGATTATGCAAGCATTACTTCACCTTACAAACTTACATTCCCGGCTGGCAGTTCAGTAAAACAATGTATCACTTTTACAATTATTGATGATACAGACATAGAAATACCAGAAACTATTGTATTAGAGTTAACCAATGTAGCGGGGGGATCATCTGCTGTAATTGGCACCAAGTCATCACATGTTGTGGAAATAGCTGATAATGATCTTGTTTGCCCGGGAGTTGGCGCCCTGATTATATCGGAAGTAATGCAAAACTCAAAAACAGTGAATGACCCTCCGGGCGAGTGGTTTGAAATATACAATACTACTGACGCTGACATTGACTTGTTTGGTATAAAATTCAGAGATGACATTACTTTAAATGAGTTTTTTATTGTGGACCGGTCATTAATTATTAAATCCAAAGATTATGCAGTATTTGCCTATAATGGTGACCCCGCAACAAACGGAGGAGTAATTGCCGATTATGGATATCCTACCGCAGCAAATTACACATTGGCTAATTCTACTGATGGGATTGTTATTGAATGCAATGGTGTAATTATTGACTCGATAAGATGGGACAATGGAGCTACTTTCCCTAATCCTAACGGGGCAAGTATGTACCTGCTTTATAATAAATACAATTCAGTTGATAACGATAATGGCGCCAATTGGGCTGTGTCTACTGCTCCTTACGGTGATGGCGATTTTGGTACACCGGGTACCGGAGATACAGGCTCATCTGTTAACGTAAACAACGAGGATTCTTATTGTAAAATATATCCTAATCCTGCATCTGACTTTATCAAGGTAACTTCTGAAATCAACATAAGTAGAATTGACATTTACAGTTATTCAGGAGCATTGGTGAAGCAAATCAATGTGTCAGGAAACAATGCTGTTGTCAATATAAACGGTTTAAATGCGGGGGTTTATTTCGTTCAGGTAAAAGATGAATTAGGCGTCAGGATGGAAAGAATAGTGAAACAATAAATTTTGTTTCTTAATTTAAATTGATGATAAAATACTCACCCTCAGTGTGCTGAAAAGCCAGGGGTGGGTATTTTTAATGTGTTTTCAAAAAGTAAATTCTCTATATCAATTCCCTATTTCCGGATAACTTTTTTTATTTTTGCAGGATGAAATGATATTGAAGGCACAACCCTTATCATACAACATCCTGTTTTTTTGTTATCCCGAAAGAAAGTACATCATGGATTTTGAGCAAAACTTACTTATAGAACTGAAACGTGGAAACAAAGAAGCTTTCACGCTTTTGTTCCGAAAGTACTATAAGGATTTAGTATTGTTCGGGGGCAGTATTTTGCGGGACAAGGTGAAATGTGAAGACATCGTACAAAATATTTTTCTGAAGTTATGGACGGAAAGAGAAAGTATTGAAATTGAAAAATCGCTGAAGTCTTTCCTGATTCGCTCGGTTCAGAATAGTTGTCTGGATGAATTAAGGCATAAACATGTTGTGCGGGATCATGAACTTTATGTGCAGACATTTAATTATTTCGATTGTCTTGATACGGAGAACTATGTCTTATTCAGCGAGCTGCAGGACAAGTTAGCTGTTGCACTCGAAGTTATTCCGGATACATACAGGGAAGCATTTCAAATGAATCGCTTCGAAGGATTAAAATACAAAGAGATTGCAGAAAAGCTGCAAGTGTCGGAAAGAACCGTGGAAGTACGCATCAGTAAAGCGATCAGTATGCTGAGGAATCACCTGAAAGAATACTTGTTGGTTATTCTGGCTCTGTTAAATTCATAATTTGTGTTATTATTATGTGGGAAAATATTCATAAAACGTCGTTGTTGTAGTAAGGTATAATAAGATGCAAAATAGCAGTATAGACATATTGATATCCAGATTGCTTTCTAACAACATCACTGATGATGAAAGAAAAGTGTTGGATGAATGGTTGTCCGAAAGTCCGGATAACAAGAAATACCTGGGGCAACTTATAAACATCTGGCAATCATCGCACCCGGCTTTCGACCCTGAAGATATTCAGATGGAAAGTGCCATTCGTGATATACATCATAAAATAGAAGCAGCTGGCAGCTTATCTCAGGGAAAATCCTTCAAAATACTTGTATGGTGGCAAAGAATTGCAGCTGTTTTGTTTATCCCTGTAATTGTGTTGATGGGCTATTTGCTGAGCAGAGATACAGATTTTAACCCTCAAACAGCTTATCAGGAAGTGTTTTCTCCTTATGGTGTTCGTTCGAAGATCAGTTTACCCGATGGCTCCTCCGTGTGGCTGAATTCAGGTAGCAAACTTAAATATCCGATCGAATTTAAAAGTGGGTCACGTAATGTTTCTCTGACTGGAGAGGCTTTTTTTGAAGTCAGATCAGACAAAAAAAATCCGTTTGTCGTGCATACGGAACAAATGAAAGTAGAAGCAACCGGGACTGCTTTCAATGTTGAAGCATACGAAACGGATACCATTGTAGCTGTAACGCTTGTGCACGGCAAAGTCGATGTAGACATCAGCGGCAGACGAAAACTGGATATGCAACCTAACCAACGGATATGTTTTAATAACCTGTCGAATAAATACAAACTATCAACCGTCGATACCTACAAATGGATAGCATGGAAAGACGGAGTCCTTGCTTTCAGAGATGACAGGCTTGATTATGTTTTCAAGAAAATCGGATTGATGTATAATGTCGAGATTTCGGTAAAAGATGTTGATATTGCTTCTCAATTATACCGAGCCACATTCGAGGGAGAATCATTAGATGAAATTTTAAATCTGCTCAAACTTTCTGCTCCGATAAGATATGAGTACACCAAAAGGGTAAAATCAGAATCCGGGGCTTTCACCAAAGAAAAAATCGAAGTTTACAAAAGGTAGATCTTTTTTGTATTAAACTATAAAAAACCCACATAGGTAAAATATTTTTAAATTACCTATGTGGGTTTTTATTGCTCATACGTCATAATAAAAGAGGAGTGAGATGTCGCATCTGTTCCCGTTTTTATTACGTAAGAAATTCTAATACAAATCATTCAAAATATCATGGAAGAAACATTTATTTAGAACCCACTCAGCATCTTTTCTGATCAACAGAAATACTAAAACATAAAACAACATCAATCAACCTTATTTTTAATTAATTCAATATTCATTATGAATTTTACGCTCAAAAACAAAATTGCATCGATGAAAAAGCCTATTCTAAGGCTGAAGATCAGTCGGTCTGTGTTCGTTTTTATCATGTGTGGTTTAATCCATCTTTTTCCGGTTTCATTACAGGCTCAAAATTCGACAGTAAGCCTGAATATGAAAAATGCAACCGTGGAGGAAGTGTTAAATGCAATTGAATCAAAAACTGAATATCGATTTCTCTACAACAAACAAATTGTTGATGTAAACCGGAAAGTAACCGTGAATGCCAGCAAAGAAGAAGTCAGACAGGTTCTGACAAAAGTTTTTGAAGGTTCCGGGATTACTTTTAGCGTCGACGGAAAACAAATTGTGTTGAGAAAAGCAGAGAAAGTGCCGGTAAAACAAAACACAATCAGGGTAACCGGTGTTGTAACCGATTTTAACGGACAGGAGATTGTCGGAGCTACTGTTAAGTTAGAGGGAACAACTGCCGGTACCATTACCGATATTGATGGGAAATTCAGTATTGAGGCGCCGCTCGACGGAAAGCTGAATATCTCGTACATTGGTTATAACGCCGAAATAGTACAGATTGACGGTAAAAGTAATCTGAAAGTGATTTTGAATGAAGACGTAAAGGCACTTGACGAATTAGTTGTAATCGGTTATGGAACACAGCGCAGGTCGTTGGTTACCAACGCGATTTCGAAGGTGAAGATTGATGAAAATAATATCAGGAATGTTGCCAGTCCGGGTCAACTCCTCGAAGGTCGGGTGGCAGGTCTTACTATCGGGACTACCTCAGGTAACCTGGGAACCGGAGAAAGAATGTCAATTCGTGGTGCGTCATCTTTAAGTGCAAGCAACCAGCCTTTATATGTTGTTGATGGGATACCTATTACCAATAGCAATGCGAATGTATTCAATTTTGGTGAAGACATGAGTTCGCTGGCAACTCTCAACCTGACTGATATTGAATCAATAGAAGTGTTAAAGGATGCTGCTTCAGCTGCTATTTACGGATCCAGGGGAACTAATGGCGTCGTTGTAATTACTACTAAATCAGGGAAACAGGGCAGATCTGATATAAAGCTAAATATAAATACCGGTTTTTCTCAGTTTGCTAATAAAAACAAGATGAAATTTGCTGACTCGGATATGTACATTATGCAATACAATGAAGGGGTGACAAATTACAATAAACAATACGGATTGAATGTGGGTGATGCCAATTATAAAATTCCCATTTCAAATCCTTTCCAGGGTTTGCCTGATTCCGATTGGTTGTCTTATATCACCCAAACCGGACATGCCTTTAATGGTGATATTTCTTTCTCCGGAGGTGTAAACAAAACCAATTATTACATTGGAGGTAATATCAGTAGTATGGAGGGTATTATCAAAACAAACGCCCTTCAAAAGATTAACCTGAAAGCAAAAATCAGCCACGAAGTAAGGAAATGGTTAGAAGTGGGGGCAAACGTGAGTGGAAACTACTTAAAGAACAGCCAGGTTCCGGGGGCTAACCTGGGAAGTACGATTCTGGCCAGAGCTATTGAACAACGTCCTTTTGATCGTCCGATAAAACCAGATGGATCTTATTATTTGGGAGGAACCGATGAACTTTTGTTTCACAACCCGGTTCAGATCCTGAATGAGCAAACAGCGTATTTCGACAACTACCGTTATCTCGGAAATTTCCATGCCATGTTGAAACTTAACGATAAATTTACATGGAAAAGCTCCTTTAATAGTGATGTTAGTTATACTTACGACTACACTTATTATAACGAGAAACATCCATATAGTACGGGTGCCGGTCGTATTATTGAGTACAACAGGTTAAATAAAAACACCCTGGTTGAGAATGTCATGAATTATAACGATGTTTTTGGTAAAGTTAACCTTGGGGTGATGCTCGGTCATTCATTCCAGCAAACAGCGACCAATACATCCATGATTGATGGTCGCGGATTTCCTTCTCCTGCGTTTGATGTACTTTCTGTGGCGTCAGAAATTTACGATGCCAGTGGAAGTTTGTCAGAATTTGCGATGGAATCATATTTTGGTCGTGCCACCATGGCCTATATGGAAAAGTATCTTATGACGTTAACACTGCGTACCGACGGTTCATCCAAGTTTGCCCCTCAAACCCGTTGGGGATGGTTCCCTTCAGCTTCGCTGGGTTGGAATGTTTCGAAAGAGGATTTTATGAAGGACAGCGGAGTAGATATGAAATTCAGGGTTAGTTACGGTAAAACGGGGAACCAGGATGGAATTGGAAACTATGCGTATCAGTCGCTGATGTCGGGAGGAAAGAATTACGGAGAAGTCAGTGGTATCGCTGTTACATCTTTCGGTAATAACGAACTTACCTGGGAAACAGCAGATCAGTACGACGTAGGGTTGGATATGGAATTTCTCAAGGGGCGTGTAAACTTAATTGTAGATGCTTATCTGAAAAATACGAATAATCTTTTGTATAGTAAACCGATACATGCAACTACAGGTATGACAAGCATCATGAGTAATATCGGATCTATGCGCAACCTGGGGCTTGAGTTCAGCCTTAATACTGATTTCAGGATTGGAAGTGTAAACTGGATTTCTCAGTTTAACATTGCGACCAATCAAAATAAGATAACCTCGTTGCTTGGTGACGATAAACCTATGTCGATTGGGGCTAACCGTGCTTTGCAGGTAGGTAAGGAACTCGGGGCTTTTTATCTCTTTAAGATGGAAGGAATCTATCAGTACGACGGTGAAGTGCCACAGGAATTTTATGACCTCGGTATCAGAGCCGGTGATGTAAAGTGGCTGGATGTTGATGGAAACAATATTATTAATGACAATGACCGCCAGGTCATGGATGCACCAACACCGGATTTTTTTGGAGGATGGAACAACTCATTCAAATATAAGGCATTCCAACTGGATATCTTTATGACGTATATGTATGGAAATAAGGTGTACAATCAGCGGAAGGGAACGACCATTGCTCGTTTGGGAGGCAGGTTTGCTATACTGGAAGATTATGTGGAGAAACGCTGGACAGGCCCGGGTAGTAGCAATAAATATCCGAGAGCGATTAATAGTGATACAAACAATGATAAGAATTCCGACAGATGGCTTGAGGACGGCTCTTTTATCCGGTTACGCAATCTGACATTCAGCTATAATGTTCCAAATAAATACCTGACAAAGTTAAATATTAAGGGTATGAGATTGTATGCGCAGGGAGAAAACCTGCTGTTGCTAACCCGTTATTCAGGTTATGACCCTGAGGTTAGTACGGAATCTGACCCACGTCTGAGTGGTGTTGACTTGTTGAATGTCCCGCAGCCACGCTCAATCAGTTTTGGAGCCAACATTAGTTTCTAATATTTAAAAGGAAATAAATCATGAAAAAGAATATAATTGGGATTTTATTGAGCACATTAATTCTCTCCTCTTGTGCCGATTCATTAAATATCTTTTCACACTCGGCCGTATCTCCGGATGCGGTGACAGAAAAGGACTTGCCAGCATTGCGTTTGGGGATGTATAATTCCGTACAAAACGACCCGGGAGAAAGAGCATTTATTTTCTTCGATATCCTGGGAGGAACACTTTCTACGAGTTCAGGTAACCCGAAGGACTTGATATATGGAACCTTAAACCCTTTAAATGGATATATTGCCAGTAGCTGGAACGGATATTTCTCAGCATTATATCAGGTAAATAACCTCATATCAATTACAGAAAACATGTCTTCGTCGCTGGCAATCAGAAATACTGTCAAAGGTGAAGCACATTATTTCAGAGCTTATATCTATTTCTGTCTCGCATCTCGTTGGGGTGATGTGCCCATCATCCGCAAAAACACACTGGATCTGGTATTCCGTGACCCGATCAGCGATGTGTGGAATTTCATCGAAGAAGATCTGGACGTGGCCATCAATTTATTGGGAACTTCATCGAGTTACTATTATGTTTCTAAAGATGCAGCCACAGCCCTGAAAGCGCGTGTTTTGCTGAGTGCCGGTAAAAAAGCAGAGGCAGCTGCCCTTGCCGAGGAGCTAATCACTTCACCGAAATATAAACTGGATTCATACGACAAAATTTTCAGAAAAGTGCTGAATACGGAAATCATTTTTGCCTTCGAAAATATCGCCTCTGAATCAGGGAACAATCTCGGAGATTTATTCTATACTTATGCGCATCCTAATAAAGGACAGTATGCGTACAGACCTCCGCAGGCGGTCATGGACATGTACGAACCGACTGATAAAAGGAAAGAAATCTCTGTAACTACGGTTTCAGGAAGCAATTGTATCAATAAATACCCGAGCGGACAAGCAGGAAGAGATCCGATTATTATTTCCCGACTGGCTGAAATGTATTTAATCAGTGCCGAAGGTCAGGGACGTAATAACGGGATTGGCAGACTTAACGAATTGAGACGTTTCCGAGGACTGACTGATATTTTCCCGGCAACCGATGATGCTTATATTGATGCCATATTACTGGAAAGGAAGAAAGAACTGATTGCCGAAAATTTCATGTATCACGATTATGTAAGAACAGGAAAAGCGGCAAGTGTGCTCGAATTACTGCCTCATCAACATGTACTCCCGATTCCGGGAAGAGAGTTGCAACTGAATCCTAATCTGACTCCCAACCCGAATTATTAATAAAAGATTTAAAATTATTGTATCATGAAAGATATTAAATTATATTTTCTGCTTTTATTCTTCGCGGGCTTGTTTGCCTGTGAGGAACCGGAGACACAAACCGTTTATAAGGCTGTTCCCAAAACAGAAACAGGAGCTAAACTGGTTAAAGGCACGGATTTGTTCGCACATATTTCATCCGACACATCCTATACGGTAACTAGTGGTGTGCAGGCAACTGAAATCAAATATATATCGATGAAAGGAATTGCCATGAAGGTTTTCATTTTTGAAGTCGACCTGACCGACCCGTCAGTGAGTGTCGAAGCTTCTTCTCCGAATAACCAAACTGTTTTTGCCATGCAGCCGATGACCGTACAGGCTTCCTTTGTAGACCAACCTGGTCATAAAGTCTATGGAGGTACAAATGCTGACTTTTTTAATACTTCTACCGGGCAACCCAGGAGTATTTTCTATAAAAACGGTGTAGCGATTAAAACAGCATTTCAGGATGCCAACCGTACTTTCTTCGCGATTACTAAAGATAAAAAGGCAATTGTTGGTGATCAGACATCTTACCCGGATGTTAAAGATAATATCAAAGAAGCAGTCGGTGGATTATACTGGCTGGTTCGTGATAGTGCACTGGTTACACAAACAGACACAACCATCGAACCCAGAACTTGCATAGGCGTGTCAAGTGATAGTACCAAAGTTTATATGCTTGCAGTGGATGGTCGTAATTTTTGGCATTCAAACGGGATGTTATTTGAGGAACTGGGCAAATGTATGATGGCCCTGGGAGCTTATAATTCGGTGAATCTGGACGGTGGTGGTTCCACAACCTTCTTCATCAGAAATACACCCGAATTTACCGACGGCAGGTTTGAAGTGAGAAACTGGCCTTCGGATAATGGAGGAAAGGAACGGGCAGTGGCAAACGGCTTATTGATCATCTCGAATAATTAAAATCAGGAATCTAATAATGTTTTATATTATGAACATACTTCAGAAAAAAATGAATCTTTTCCGGTTGATACTAGGACTAATTGTCCTTGGAACTTTTTCCTGTGTTGAAGAAGATCTGGGTAGTTTCAAACCCAAAGACCCAAATATGGTGTTTGGCGAAGCAGATACAGTATATGTAAGTAAAGATGCCGCCGATTATAAAGTGATGCTCACCTCCAATCTTCCCTGGAGGATTAAAGCGGATGCAGAATGGGTAACAGTGAATACCAAACAAGGTCTTGAACCCGACTCTGTTTCTTTTTCAATAGCGAAAAATCCGACGACATCGGTTCGTATAGCACGCTTGACCGCCTGGATTACGCAGGAATATGAAAATGTAATCATCATCAAACAGGAAGCAGGTGATCCTCTGCCAGATGTGTCGACTGATTTTTACGTAAAGGTTGATGGAAGTCCAACAAATGATGGTTTAAGCTGGGAAACAGCAACTACACTTGACAATGCACTGGCATTAGCTGAAACCAAAGATCAAATTCATATCGCGGCGGGTACGTATAAGCCGACTGTTATTGCAACAGGGGGAAATGAAGCTACTCCCGGTGACCTGACCTTTGAAATCAAGAAGAATATTACACTTACAGGAGGTTATCCTGCTAATGCAACAACAGGTGCAACAGCCGATCCTGCCCTGCATGTTACTACCCTGAGCGGAAATATGAGCGGTCAGTTTGCTTACCATGTTATTACAGTTACAGCTCCGGTGGAAGAAGGACTCAAAATAAAATTTGAAAATATCAATATCACCGGTGGAAAATCAGCTGCCAGTGGTACGGCTAATTTAAGTATCAACGGGTTGAATTACCCTCGTTTAAATGGTGGAGCCGGTGTCATCGCGAGAGCGGTTGTTGAGTTTGTGAATTGTCGTATCCACGAAAATAAAGCGGATTACCATACTCCGGGCTTCTACATTTTCTCGGGAGCACAGGTTACATTTACCAACTGTTCTTTAGATAAGAATACTGGCACCAGTGCAAGTGGCGCTAACGGAGGTGCAATATGGAACGATGGTTCTACTGTGTATTTCATAAATTCAGCAATATCATTTAATGGTAACTCTGGTGTTGGTGGAGGTATATATGCCTATAATGCGTCAGTTCCTTCTAAAACATACATGTTCAACACAACGCTTGATAACAACTATGCTGCGCACAAAGCAGGTTATTACGGTCGTGAGAACTCCGTTGGTTTGATGGTTAACTGTACTGTTTATGGCAACAATTCGACTCATGCCACTAATTCAGGAGCAGGTATCTGCTTGTATGCCAATGCAACAACGACACGATTCGATATAATCAGTTCTACCATCACCGGTAATGTTTCTGTTGGAACTGCTGATCCAAGCGGGGGTATCCGGGTAAATGATGCAAATTGTACACTTAATATTTATAATTCAATCGTATCTGGTAATCTTGGTGGAGGAAATGTTGGAGACATCTATGCGCCGGCATCCGTAAACTACAATAAAACGTATTCGGTTATCTCAGGATTGGTTTACGATGGAAGTGGTAGCGAAGTATCGGGACAGGCATTTGATCCGGCAACTATGTTGGGAGTTTTTGCCAATAACGGCGGTGTCGGATATACTTGTCTGCTGACAGGTAGTGCGAATCCAGCCGAAACCCTGGGCATGACATCTGCTCAGTTGTCAACACTGGGATTGAACTTTGAACCGGTGATACCTGACAATGTGACTACCTTCGACCAGCTTGGTAAAACTCGTGAAGGAAAAACATCGATTGGAGCTTGTGTTAAATAATTAAAGAATTTATGATGTACCGGAAATGTTTTTTCCGGTACATCATAAAATATATAAAGAAAACTTTACATGTATTTTAGAAAGATTTGTACCGGTTTGTTGTTCCTGTTACTGAGTTTTACAGTTTCCGGGAAAGCACCGAAATATGTATTTTATTTCATTGGTGACGGGATGGGATTTAACCACATCACTGCCACTTCTCTTTATCAGTCAGCTGATGTGTCGGATTTAACAGACAAGTTGCTTTTTCCTCATTTTCCTGTGACCGGAATTGTGAAAACACGTTCGGCATCTCATTATATTACCGATTCATCAGCAGGTGGAACAGCGCTAGCCAGCGGGTACAAAGCAAATAATAAGGCTGTTGGATTAAACGCTAAAAATGAACCGGTGTACTCAATCATCCATAAAGCAAAAACAAATAAATGGATGACAGGAGTCATTACTTCGACCAGTGTGGACGATGCAACTCCTTCTTCTTTTTATGCTCATGCTGATAGCCGGGGTATGTATTACGAAATTGGCGTTCAGGCAGCAAAATCAGCTGTGAATTTTCTCGGTGGTGCGGGCTTTAAATCTTACACTAATCCGCAGAATCCGAATGATCCACATTTGCTGGATGTATTATCAGCGAATGGTTATGAGGTTTATAAAGGACTAAATCAGTATAAAAATGAAAAAAAATATAACCAACCTGTCGTATTGATTCCTGACCGGAGCTATCCGGGAACTGCACTGCCTTATGCCATCGACAGATCCCCAGAAGATCTGACACTGGAGCAGTTGACCACTTCGGCGATTGATTATTTTAAAACAAATAAAGCCAGTCGTTTTATGTTGGTTGTAGAAGGCGGACGTATTGATCATGGCTCCCATCCGAATGATGGAGCAACTGTAATCAAAGAAATGATTGATATGGATAAATGTATACAATTGGCATACGATTTTTATCTGCAACACCCCAAAGAAACCTTGATTATTCTGACTTCAGATCATGAGACAGGAGGACTTGCCCTTGGTACTGTTGGATCGAATCTGCATTTGCAGAGTCTTGATAAACAGAAGGCATCGTTGGGTAAACTGTCTGGCTTGATCAACGACCTGCACAGCCGGTATCCGGAAGGAGTGCTCTGGGAGCATGTTGTTACATTACTGGAAGATAATATGGGTTTCTGGAAGGAAATAAAAATTTCGAAACGAGATGAAGCAAGACTGAAAGTGTGTTATGAAGAAACTTTCGTTACCAAAACAGCAAAAAAAATCGTAACAACTTATTCAGTAGATGAACCTTTGGCCATGCTGGCAATTGAAATTATCAACAAGCATGCGAATATCGGCTGGACAACCAAAAACCATTCAGGAGCATCGGTTCCTGTATTTGCGATTGGTGTCGGGTCGGAAATGTTTAGCGGGATGATGGAAAATACTGATGTCCCCAAAAGACTTGAAAAGATTTGCCGGATGAAGTAAAAGAGATTTGCAATGCAGAAGGTACAGAAAGAAAATAGAAAAATTGATTGTCGAAAGATTTTCTTGTATGTGATTTCAGCATTGCTGGTGATGAACATACAGGCAAGAGATTATTTTGTTAAAACTTCTGGTTTGTTACATGCCGACGGTATGGGTTGGCAAACCGCGACAACACTTGATAATGCCTTAATGCAGGCGCAAAGCGGAGATGTAATTCACCTGGCAGCAGGTACTTATACTCCGGTGTCAAAGATAACAGGAGGAAGTCTGGACGAAGACAGAACATTTGAAATAAAACAAAATATCAGTATAAAAGGAGGATATCCTGTTGATCCGGTACATGGCGATGTCCCGGTTAAGGATAACAGGACCATCCTGAGTGGAACTGTAACAGGTAAACGGTTTTTTCATGTGGTAACCATCACAGCTCCTGTTCAAAATGATGAAAAGGTTCAACTGAATAACCTTATCATTACAGGAGGCAAAGCCGGAACAAATGAGTCGGGAAATGTAATGGTTAACGGGTTGAATTATCCGCGTTTTAATGGAGGCGCCATCATCATAGGTAAATCATCGGTAGAAATAATCCAGTGCGAGATTTCAGAGAATGAATCACTTTATCATACCCCGGGAATTTATGTGTTTTCTGGTGCTGAAGTGACATTACACCATTGCACGATTGAAAGAAATACAGGGTCAGTAAATGGAGGAGGGTTATGGAATGATGCCTCTACTGTTACGTGTTTTAACTGCAACATTGCTTACAACGAAATAGGAGGAGTGGGAGGTGGCATATATGCTTTTAACGCATCATATCCATCCAAAACCTACCTCTATAATACAACGATTAATCATAATAAAGCCGGACATAAAGCCGGTTATTATGGCCGGGAAAAATCCGTTGGCGTTATGATTAATTGTACGGTTTACGGGAATGAAACCAACCGGGAAACCAACGGTGGCGGAGGAATCAGCTTGTACGCCAATAACCAGTCGAAAAATGCAGCCCGATTGGATATAATCAGTTCTACTGTAAACCGGAATGCAGGAGTACTTGCTGATGGTGGGGGAGTCAGACTGAACGATCAGTTTTGTAAACTGAATATCTATAATTCGGTAATATCAGGAAACTTCAATGAAGATATTGCCTTGTTTAACAATGCTGATTTCTTTGTCCGGAATTCGGTGATTGCTGAAAAGGTGTATGGTGGTTCGGGAAATATTATTGCTGATGATTTTATGCCGGAAATGATGATAGAAGAGCTTGCTGACAATGGTGGATTTAATAAAACCTGTCGTTTGGCAGGAGTTTACAATCCGGCTTTTTATCATGGGATGTCTTCGGTAGAGTTAATCAATGTTGCTAATGCCTTATCCCCTGCTATTCCGCTGACTATTATTGGTGATAAACTGGTCAAGGGGACAGGCTTGTTTGAATACATAGTTACAGACACCACTTATGAAGTTACAGAGGGTGTGATCGCGACTGAAATAAGTTATGTCGCAACATCCTCTCAGGCCATGAAACTTTTCGTGTTTGAAGTTGATCTCACAAACCCTTACGTCAGCATTGAAGCGTCAACTCCCAATAACGGGAATACTTTTACTCGACAAAAGATGACGTTGCAGGCTGCGTATGAAGATCAGTCCGGGCATAAAGTGTATGGTGGTGTTAATGGCGATTTTTTCGATATGAATACTGGCGTTCCCAGAAGCATCCTGTATAAATCGGGTGTAGGACTAAAAACTGTGTTTCAGGATGCAAACAGGACTTATTTTGCGATAACGAAAAATAAAGAGGCAGTTGTTGGAGATCAATATACTTATCCTGCTGTTAAAAACAATATTCAGGAAGCTGTAGGAGGAATGTACTGGCTGGTAAAAGACAGTGCCATTTATAAAATCAACAATACGGTGCCGGAGCCGAGGACATGTGTAGGAGTTTCAAAAGATAATAAGAAGGTTTTCTTCCTTGCTGTCGATGGACGAAACGAATCGTATTCAAACGGGATGACGTTCGAACAGTTAAGTAAATGTCTGCTGGCACTTGGGTCATTCAATGGCATTAATCTGGATGGAGGAGGTTCGACCACTTTCTTTATAAGAAATACACCGGAGTTTACATCCGGACGTTTTGAGATCCGGAATAAGCCTTCGGATGCAGCCGGTGAAAGGGCTGTTGCAAATGGATTGTTAATTATTTCTACAAAATAAAATTGATTTTTATTACTAACATAAAAATTTTACATCATG
>VSSQ01000814.1_pt1 | contig 15482 bp, 12 predicted proteins | sample 4763081 | NCBI WGS metagenome assembly VSSQ01 (sample SAMN12137344, study PRJNA551015) | bioreactor metagenome | isolation source: SDC9 anaerobic chlorinated ethene degrading culture | place: USA: Knoxville, Tennesee | collected 2015-01-01
CATGGTGCATATCTGAAGACCAAAATATAGCATCTGAAATAGACTCATCATTGCTCTTAAGCATCAATCCATTATTTACTCCGCTAGTGTACCATTCCTTTACAATCCTTGTAATGTCAAAAGAAACCCATTTATCTTCTCCACTAACTATTTCATAATCTTCTATTCTATTGTTATAGGAAGGCATATTACTCCATAATAAATTTCCATATACATATCCATTAGATGCAGATGTTGAATATTGGCTAGTTACTTTATGAACATTAATTTGATTTTCTGATGGAGCATTATATAAAACTAAATTCATATATGCACCTGTTATTGTATTTGCTGTATCAAATGTAGGTATATTAAATTTTAAATAACTTCTTGTTATACTTCCATAATTATTTCCAACCCTTAAAAATTGATTATCATATTTGTTTTCAGAATCATTTTGCCTGACAAAGGTATCAAAGATATCTGTTCTAACTTGGCTAGTATTTACAATAGGATCAATTACTACTGGGTATGTCCTATCTTTACTGTTAATCCATTCTTTATCTGCTACTATTTTAAGCTTATATCCATCTTCAACTTCTTTAAATTCTAATTTTATATTTCTACTATCATCACCCTTTTTGTCATACATATAAGGCTTTTCTATGGAAAATACTTCTTTTTCTTGATTGTTAATATCATAAAATTTAATTCCATTTTCATTTTGCTTTGCTATAAGATTCTTTGTATTTATACTAAATTCAAATTCAGCACTATCTGCTTTATCATTTATTATTATATTTTCCTTTACAATATTTGAATCTACAGTGTAGTTTAAATCAATATTCTTAAATATATTCTTGTAGTTAACTCCCGTTGAAATATTCTCTAATGTTTTCTTTTCCTCATTTACCCTTATTACTTTTTTATCCTTTTCTATTTTTTCTTTGCTTCCACTTTTATTTTTATTATTTTCATTTATTTTTCTTTCTACTATTTCTTCAATTTCTTCATTAATGCTATTATTATCTTTTATAACATTTTCATATTTAACAGGGTTTGCATTTTCAATTCCCCAAGAAATCTCATAGCCATCTTTAAAGATATTGATTAACTTTTTAGAATCTGAGTATTTTGAAATACTTACTGTAAAATCATTATTTTTATTTGTTAATATATTATTTACTTCATTTTGCCTTATTTTTTTACTAGCATCTATTTTATCTTTATTTTTTGCTTCAATTTTATTATCCTTATTTAAATTTTCTTCATTTTTGCTTTTTTCAATTTCCTTAATTTTATTTTTATCATCAGAATTTAAATTATTATCCCCTGTATTTAAATTATTATCCCCTGTATTTAAATTATTATCTTCAGTATTTAAACTCTTATCCTCACTATTTAACTTCTTATCTTGACTATTTAAGTTACTATCTTCTTCGCTATTTTTCTTTTGTTCACTAGCGTAATTGTTAGTTGGTTCTTCTTTTTCACCTTCTATTGAATTCTCTTGTTCCTTATTATCAATAACTGATTCTTCATTTAATTTATCTTCATTTTTTGTAGGCTCTATTTTATTATTAGTATTTAAATTTTCTTCTTTTTCATCTAACTCTTTTAATTCCTTATCTAGTTCTTCTTTTAAACTGTTATCGATTTCAACCCACTTATCACCATCTTTATAGTGAATTGGCTTGTTATACACTACAGCTTCATAAGTACCGTCACTTTTTAAAAATTGTTTTGAATATTCTTCTCTAAGTTCTTCAATTTCTTTTACTATACTTGCTTCTTCTTTTACACTCTTATCTTCACTAACCATAGTATTTAACTTATCATCTGCAAATACAGTTTTGTCAATCGATGGTAATAATGTTACCCCCAAAGTTATTACCAAAAATATTGCAATTTTCTTAAAATAATGTTTTGTCATATTTCCTCCTATTATTTACCCTTAATTTACATTTTCAAACATTTATTTGCATATTCAATTATAACTTGAATATTTTACATAATAAATATATTTTATACACCTTTTTCCTTGCTTTTTCGACCATATAATACGGCAATTTTCATTGTAAAATTTATATCCATTAAACATTTTATGGATATAATACCGTCATTTATAATTTTATTATAAATAGAAAAACCCATAGAATAGACTTTTTTATCGTGTCTACTCTATAGGTTAGATTTTAATTTAAATAAAATTCATTGCTAGAAAAACCAACTCAAATTGATTTAAATTGCGAAGCAATTTATAAATGAAAGAATGAAAAAATTAAAAAATGAAAGAATTAAGGTGCTTTGCTGTGCAAAACTTAAACTATGTGCGAGGCATTGAATACTTAGTAAAGTTGGGTGTAACGATAACTGAACTTAGTATGAAAGCCCATCTAACGAAGCTTGCCTGAAGTAGATGTACATATCTTTTTTAAAATCCCTTAAGGATTTTCCCCATAACTTAACTTTTTCATCCTTAATTTTAAGTTTATAACTTGTTACCTGTTACCTTATCCAAAAAACTGTGAACTGTGAATTGTGCACTGTGAACTAAAAGAGATTGCTTCACAATCCCTTTACTATTCTCCATAAACCTTTTTCTTCAACGCCAGTCCTGCCTTAGTTACTGCAACTCCACCAAGAGCTGTTTCTCTTAATTCAGCTGGTAAGCTTCTTCCTACCTTATACATTGCTGATACAGTGTCATCAAAAGGTATTTTTGATTCTACCCCTGCCATAACTAAGTCAACTGTACATAATGCACTTATAGCTCCTGAAGCATTTCTTTTAGCACATGGAATCTCAACTAATCCTGCAACTGGATCACAAACTAATCCTAGTATATTTTTAAAAACTATAGCTCCTGCATCTAAGGACATTTTAGGTGTTCCACCCATCATTTCTACAACAGCTGCTGCTGCCATTGCTGAGGCTGATCCACACTCTGCTTGGCATCCACCTTCTGCTCCTGCAAATGTAGCGTTTCTTCCTATAATCATTCCAACAGCTGCTGCTGCAAATAATGCTTTCATTAGTTCTTCATCATTTTTATTAAGTTTTTCTCCTGCTGTCAATATTACTGCAGGCAAAATTCCACATGAGCCTGCTGTAGGGCAAGCAACTATTTTTCCCATAGATGCATTAACTTCTGAGGATGAAAGTGCCATGGACATTGCTAAAACCATAGTGTCTCCTGTTAAGGAATTTCCTGATTTTAAGTATTGCTGCATTTTATATGCATCTCCACCTATTAAACCACTAACTGAAAATATTTCTTTTTCTCTTGCTTCTGATGCTGCATCTTTCATGACATCTAATGTTTTTTTCATTTTCAAAAATACTTCTTCTCTTGATAAATCATTATCTTCCATTTCTCTTATTATTGCATACTCACTTAATGAAATTGACTGCTCTTCACATATATGTATAAGTTCTTCTCCTGATTTTGCTATGTCCAAACTACTCACCTTCTTCCACTTTATTTATAAGTATTACTTGTTCTATTCCTTCAACAGCTTTAATTTCTTCAATTAAATCCTTTGAAATTTTACTATCTACTTCAAAGGTCATAGTAGCATTTTTTCCTTTTTGACTTCTTCCTAAATTTAAAAAGGCTATATTAATTTTATGACTATATAAGATATTAGTTACTTTTGCTACAGTTCCAGGTATATCTTTATGTGAAGTTATTATAGTAGCATATGCTCCAGTAAATTTAACTTTATTTCCATTTATTTCGACTATCTCGATATTTCCTCCACCTACTGAACTTCCTATAACATCGCAACTTTTTCCATTTTGACACTTCATCAAAAATCTAACAGTATTAGGATGATAATCACCTAAATCTTCATCCCTAAATGTTATTTTTATTCCCTTTTCTTTTGCAATTTCAAGAGAATCCCTAAGCCTTTTATCTGATGGATCCATTTCCATTATTCCTGCAACTAATGCTCTATCTGTACCATGGCCTTTATAGGTTTTGCCAAAAGATCCATGTAATAAAAAAGTAACTTCTACAATTTCATCCCCTGCAATTGCACGTGCAACTTTACCTAATCTTGCTGCCCCTGCTGTATGTGAAGAAGAGGGGCCTACCATTATAGGTCCCAATATATCAAAAACACCCATGCTACTCATTGTTACCTCCATTTTCCAGTTGAAAGCTAATAATTAATAATCATATCAGCACCATCCACTGGCTTCATCTTTTTTTATTGTCAGAAATATTATATATATGTTTCAATTAATAATCTACATATTTAAGACAATATAATGCTAATAGTTAGTATATTTACTTCAGTTTGTATTTCATAATTCAAAGTCTTATCTAGTTGTTAATTAATAACTATTCACTGTGCCTTGTAATCTGTTCACGGTGAACTAATTAAAACTATTATTTATAAAATACGCTTCCTCCAATGAATTCACGTAAGGTACAGTTTAATTGAAAAGCTTAACTAAACTTACGCTATATATTTTTATTAAATATGGACTTTCTTTAAAATAAATATCGTATTTCTTCTTATTCTTTATAAATTGAATATCTGTTACATAATCACTTTGTTTTCTTACCTTAATTTCATCTATTTCATGTTTTTTATACTTTAATATATTATTTTTTCTTATGACTTCAAGTTCATTTATATCAATATTATAAATAATATTATTCCTATTAGAGCTTCTATAAAAATAAGCTATTATAACTAAAATAGGAATCATCACTAATAACATTATTTCTAATCTAAATCTCATAATATTTGTTATCATATACGGTATCCACCAGATAAAAATTGATAAACTTTGGTTTGTAATTTTAGTATAATTAAATAATATATTTTCTTTATTTAATTCTCTTCTTAGCTCATCAAGCTTACTTCTTTCACTCCATAAAAGCGAATTTATACTAATAGAATAAACTCTACCACTATAAGTTAGTATCCCTAAAACACTTTCATCATAAAATATACTTCTAATATCACTCTTTTTTATAATATACTTCTTAAATAACTTTTTATAAATAACATTGCTATCATTTACCTCTAAAATTATTTTCCCATAATCACTTTTTAATACCATAAAAACCCCCAAGTTTATTTCAGTTCACAGTTTACAGTTCACAATTCACAGTTTTCTCTAATTGTTAATTAATAACTGTGCACTGTATCTTGTGAACTGTGACCTAATCTAAATATTAGTATTTATAAAACACGCTTCCTCCAATGAATTCACGTAAGATACTATTGGTTGGAACATAATCTTTATCTATTTCTTTAAAAAATCCTAAGAAAGATTTTAATCTGCTTGCTTCTAAATACACTGGACTATCTTCACTAATTTTATCTAACTCTTCTAAAGCATATTTTTTTAATACACATAATTCATAAACTAAGGTAGAGTTAAACATTACATCTGCTTCTTCTTGAAAAACGAAAATATTTTTTTCCTCACCTCTTCTAATAGATGGCCACATCTTTAATGTATCCTCTCCCCCATATCCTCTTGATAAGTAATCTCTAACTATTCTTCTTACTCTTCTTATATCCGTTGTTGCAATTCTATTATGATTATCAAGATTTAATTGTGTTAATGCTGATATATATATTTTAAATTTCTGCTTATCTGAAATAGATGATGTTAAAATAGGATTTAATCCATGAATTCCTTCTATTAACAGAACTCCATTACTTGGAAGAATAAGTTTATGACCTATCCATTCTCTTTCCCCTTTTCTGAAATTATACCTTGGAATTTCTACTTCTTCTCCCTTTAACAAACTGCATAAATGTTTATTAAATAAATCTAAATCTAATGAATATACACTTTCAAAATCATATTCTCCATTTTCATCCTTTGGAGTATGATCTCTATCTACAAAGTAATCATCTAACGATATAGGAATTGGCACGTACCCATTTACTCTAAGTTGCACTGATAATCTATTAGCAAAGGTTGTTTTACCAGATGAACTTGGTCCTGCTATTAATACAACTTTTGTTTCTTTTCTTTCATTTATCATATCTGCTATTTGAGCAATTTTCTTTTCATGAAGGGCTTCTGAAACCATAACTAAATCTCTGAATTCTTTATTTTCTACTTTATCATTTAATGAACCAACTTCACCAACTTCTAAAATATTAAGCCATCTTTCTGTTTCTATAAATATTTGAGACAACTTCCTATTTTCCTTAAAATCTGCTACAACATTTAAATCATTCTTTTTAGGATATCTTAATACAAAGCCTGGTTCATAATACATTAAATCAAAAGCTTTTATAATTCCTGTTGAATATGCCATCTGGCCATAAAAGTAATCATACCTTCCATCTAATTCATATAACTTAACATTTTCAAAATTCACATGATTTAACAATGAAACCTTATCTTCCATGCCATATCCTGTAAATATTTCAATGGCTTTTTCTCTTTTAACTTTTATCCTTTTTATTGGAATATCTTCATCTATAAGCTCCTTCATACGAACCTTTATCTTATCTATATCTTCCTTATTCAATACTTCTTCCTTATGAAGTTCACCAAACACACCCTCTCCAATGCTATGCTCAATTGTTATAATTGAATCATCATAAAGATCTAATGTAGCTTTTATAAAAATGAATTGTAGAGTTCTAGTGTAAATTTTATATCCTATTGGGCTATCAAATTCTATTAATTCTATTTTTCCATCTCTATATATTTCGCGAAATAATTCATAATAATCTTTATCTAATCTGCATAATGCTATTTTAGTTGAATCAATATTTAAAAAGTTTTCTATAAATTCCTTATAAGTAGTTCCTTTGTTAACCAAATGTTCTTTGTTTTTATAAATTATTTTAAAAGTATTCATTCCTCGTCCTCCTTGAAATAAACTTTGTCAATATTTTCTAAACATCTTTATTTAATATTATATACTGTATATGAAAAAAATCTATAAAATTTCCTACTATATTAATCTTTATTAATATAAGAATAAACTTGTTAATTTATACGAATACTATGTTTTATGAGGTGATTTTACATGTTTATTGTACTAATAAGAACCATTTTTCTTTATGTCTTAGTAATACTTGTGATTAGATTAATGGGAAAGAGACAAATAGGTGAATTACAACCTTATGAATTTGTAATTACTATAATGATTTCAGACTTAGCTGCTTTACCTATGCAAGATACAAGATTACCTTTAATATTAGGAATTATACCTATTATTACTTTACTATTTATAAAAACAGTGTTATCTATAATTCAATTAAAAAGCCAAAAAGCTAGAAAAATTTTAGAAGGTGAACCTTGTATATTAATTACTAGAGGTAAAATAAATTTTGAAACATTAAGAAAACAACAAATTAATTTAGATGAACTCATGGAAGAAATAAGACTTGCTGGATATTTTGATTTAAGTGAAATAGAATTTGGAATATTAGAAAACAATGGTCAAATGTCATTTTTAACTTCTGATAAATCTAGAAAAGATTCTTCTAATAATAATTCTAATAATAAAACTAAAGAAGTTAAACCTCAATTACCAGTCATCTACATACTAGATGGTAAAATAAATAAAAATGCTTTAACATCTTGTGGTAAAACTGATGATTGGGTTAAAAGTGAATTAAAAAAACACAATATAAATTCAATTAAAAATGTTTTAATTGCAATGACAGATACAAATGGTAAATTTGTTTATCAATTACATAATAATAAGGAGGTAAAATAATGAAAAACAGTGTTATTTCTGTACTCCTTTTTATAGTATTAGTTTTTTCATTACTATTTCTTAATAATGAATTTGTATCTCTTTGTGATGATATAATCATGAAATGCGAAGAAATTGAAGTTTTATTAGATGATAAAAATGAATTACTAGCATATGAAACTTCAGTTGAGTTATTAGAATTTATAAAAGAAAGAGATTCAATTCCTGCTATATACTTAAATCATGCAGATTATGATTTTCTTATGAATGAATCTTTAAAGCTCTCTCTTTATATAGAGGGAGATGATAAAGCTGAATCCTTAGCAACTCTCCATGTACTAAGATATAATGCTGAACATCTAAAAAACTTACAAAAACCTGATATTAAAAACTTATTTTAAACTTTAATATAATTAACTTATTTAACATAATTTCAATTAAACTATAGCAAAGCTAAGAATAAAGTTGCTATAGTTTTTTATTTATATTCACTAATGCTTATAAAAATTCATTAAAGTATATAAAAATCCTTCATTTTTAAATTTTTATACATAAATATTGAATAAATATAAAATTATTTATTGCATAATTATACCTTAAGTCGTATAATTATAAAGATAGCTTTTATTGGATTAAAAAGCAATTATTAAATGTACTTAATTTTTGGGTAATAAAAAAGTTATAAATATATAAGGGGGCTTAATTATATGAAAAAATTTAACAAAGTTGTACTAGCTTATTCTGGAGGACTTGATACCTCAATAATCATCTCTTGGCTTAAAGAAAATTATGGCTGCGAAGTTATTGCTGTTGTTGGAAATGTTGGACAAAAAGATGAATTAGTAGGTTTAGAAGAAAAAGCGATTAAAACTGGAGCTTCAAAATGTTATATCGAAGATTTAACTTCTGAATTTGTTAATGATTATATTTTTCCAACTATTCAAGCTAATGCAATATATGAAGGAAAGTATCTTTTAGGGACTTCTTTTGCAAGACCTATTATAGGAAAAAGATTAGTTGAAATTGCACTTGCTGAAGGTGCAGATGCAATTTGCCATGGTTGTACTGGTAAAGGAAATGATCAAGTTAGATTTGAACTTGCTGTTAAAGCCTTTGCACCAGATATGGATATTATAGCTCCTTGGAGAATTTGGGATATTAAATCAAGAGAAGAAGAAATAGAATATGCTTTAGATAGAAAGATTCCTATTTCAATAAGTTATGAAACTAATTATAGCAAGGATAAGAACTTATGGCATTTAAGTCATGAAGGTTTAGATTTAGAAGATCCAAATAACGAACCTAAATACGATAAAATCTTAGAATTATCTAATACTTTAGAAAATGCTCCAGATAAAGCAACTTATATTACATTAAAATTTGAAAAAGGTATTCCAGTTGCACTAAATGGTGAAGAAGTAGATGGTGTTACATTAATAGAAAAACTTAATAAAATTGGTGGAGAAAATGCCATTGGAATAATTGATATGGTTGAAAATAGATTAGTTGGTATGAAATCAAGAGGTGTTTATGAAACTCCAGGTGGAACTATCCTATATAGAGCTCATAAAGATCTTGAAGAAATTTGTCTTGATAAAGAAACTTCTCATTATAAAGAGTTAGTTGCTTTAAAATTTGCAGAATTAGTTTACAACGGTCAATGGTTTACTCCACTTAGAGAGGCACTTTCAGCCTTTGTAAGTAAGACTCAAGAAACTGTAACTGGTGAAGTAAAACTTAAATTATATAAGGGAAATATAATTAATGCTGGAATGACATCTCCTTATTCATTATATAGTGAAGAATATGCAACCTTTGGTGAAGATGCTGTATATGATCAAAAAGATTCTGCTGGTTTTATAAATTTATTTGGTCTACCTATAACTGTTAAAGCAAAAATGAATGAAGCTTTAAAAAAGGCTGGTAAGTAAAATGAAGCTTTGGGGTGGACGTTTTGAAAAAGGAGTTAATTCATTAGTTAATGACTTTAATTCTTCAATTAGAACAGATTCAAGAATGTATAAAGAAGATATTCTTGGTAGCTTAGCCCATGTAAAAATGTTAGGAAGACAAAATATTATTTCTAATGAAGATAGTATAAAAATAGCAGAAGGTTTAGAAACAATTTTAAAAAGATTAGAAAATGGAGTTATAAAAATTAATGAAGCATCTGAAGATATTCATAGCTTTATAGAGGAAACTTTAACTTATTATATAGGTGAAGAAGGTAAAAAACTTCACACTGGAAGAAGTAGAAATGATCAGGTTACTTTAGACACTAAGCTATATCTAAAAAAATATCTTATAGATATTGCAAATGATATTATTTCTCTTCAAGAAACACTTTATAAAAAGGCAAAAGAAAATATTTATACTATAATGCCTGGATATACACATATGCAAAAAGCACAACCAATTACATTTGCTCATCATCTTCTTGCCTATTGTGAAATGTTTAAAAGAGATTTAAGCAGGCTGCTTGATTGCTATAAAAGATTGGATGAAATGCCTTTAGGAAGTGGAGCTCTTGCAACTTCTACTTATAATATAGACAGGCTTTCAGTAGCAAATGATTTAGGCTTTGCTTCTATTACACTAAACAGCTTAGATTCTGTTTCTGATAGAGATTATGCAATAGAGTCATTATCAAATTTATCTATGATAATGATGCATCTATCAAGATTTTCTGAAGAAATTATTATTTGGGCCACTAATGAATTTAATTTTATAGAATTATCTGATGAATATAGTACAGGTAGTAGTATTATGCCTCAAAAGAAAAATCCAGATGTTGCTGAACTAGTAAGAGGTAAAACAGGAAGAGTTTATGGAGACTTAATAACTCTTCTTACTGTTATGAAGGGACTTCCACTAGCTTATAACAAAGATATGCAAGAAGATAAAGAAGCATTATTTGATGCTTTAGATACAGTAACTATATCTCTTAGGACTTTTAATGGAATGTTAGACACATTAAAAATTAACAAAGAAACTATGAAAAAAGGCGCTTCTATGGGATTTACAAATGCTACAGATGTTGCTGATTATTTAGTGAAAAATAATGTACCCTTTAGAACTGCTCATGAAATAGTTGGTGAAATAGTTCTTTATTGTATAAAAGAAAATATTGCAATTGATGATCTTTCATTAGATAAGCTTAAGGAGTTTTCTCTTGTTTTTAAAGAAGACATATATGAAGCAATTAGTTTAACAACTTGTGTTGAAGAAAGAAAAGTATTAGGTGGACCTAGCTCCTCTTCAGTTAAAATACAGCTAGATTTACTTTTAAAATCAATAGAAAGTACTAAGGAGGCATTACAATGCTTAAAGTAGGAATAATTGGTGCAACTGGATATGTAGGCGCTGAATTAATTAGACTTTTACTAAATCATTCTAAAGTTACTATTGAAGCTATAAGTTCAATTTCTTATGAAGGTGAAGAAATTTCTTCTATATATAAAAACTTTTATGGAGTTACAAACTTAATATGTGAAAATCAAGAAGAAGTTATAGAAAAATGTGATGTAATATTTGCTGCTTTGCCTCATGGGCTTAGTGAAGAAATTGCAGAACTTGTTAATAAAAACAATAAAATCCTTATAGATCTTGGAGCTGATTTTAGATTAAACAATGAATATGAGTATGAAAGATGGTATGGAAAAAAGTTTTTATATAAGAATCTTCACAAAAGTAGCATTTATGCCCTACCAGAGCATAATAGAGAAAAAATTAAAGAACATAAAATAATTGCTAATCCTGGATGCTATCCAACATCAATAGAGCTTGGGTTAATGCCATTATTAAAAAATTCATTAATTAAACTAGATAATATAATCTGTGATTCAAAATCTGGAGCTACTGGAGCAGGTAGAGGACTTACTTTAAAATCACACTATGCTGAATTAAACGAAAACTTTTCCCCATATGGAATAGGAAGTCATAGACATATCCCAGAAATAGAACAATGTCTTTCAGATATAGCTGAGGAAGAAGTAAAAATAACTTTTACTCCTCACCTACTTCCAATAAATAGAGGTATTTTATCAACAATTTATTGTACTCCAAATAAAGAAGTTAATATTAAAGAAATTCATAAATTATACTGTGACTTTTATAAAAATGAATCCTTTATAAATGTTCTTGAACTTGGAGATATAGCTTCTATTAAAGATGTTAAATATACTAACAATTGTAATATATCACTACACTTAAACCATAGAGGTGATGGCTTAATAATAGTAAGTACTATAGACAATATGATAAAAGGCGCTGCAGGACAAGCAATTCAAAATATGAATATTATTTTAGGATTAAAAGAAACAGAAGGACTTAAATTAGTTGCAACATGCAACTAATTCAGTTCACAGTTCACAATTCACAGTGCACAGTTATTTTTTTAGTTGATTCTTTACAACTGTGAACTGTGAATTGTGAACTGCCAACTAAATAAAAAGGGGGTTTTTCAATTGCAATTAATAAATAATAAAGGTATTACTGCTCCTCAAGGTTTCCTTGCATCTGGAATCCATTGTGGGCTTAAAAAAAATAATTTGAAGTTAGATTTAGCCCTTATATACTCAAATGTTCCAGCTACCGCTGCTGGTATTTATACTAAAAATAAAGTTAAAGGGGCTCCTATATATATAACTAAAGATCATCTATCAAATAAAAAGGCTCAAGCCATCATAATAAATAGTGGAAATGCTAATACCTGTAATGGTGAGGATGGATTAGCTAAAGCTAAAAAAATGACTGAACTTCAAGCTAAAGCTCTTAAATTAAAAGCTAATGATGTTTTAGTGGCATCTACAGGGGTTATAGGCATCCCACTTAATATAGATGCTATAAAAAATGGCATACCATTACTTACTGAAAGATTATCTAAGGATGGCTATGAAGATGCTGCAACTGCAATAATGACAACAGACACATACAAAAAGCAGCTAGCTTTTGAATTTACTATTGATGATAAAAAAATAACTATAGGTGCAATGGCAAAAGGTTCTGGAATGATAGAACCAAACATGGGTACAATGCTTTCATTTATAACTACTGATTTGAATATTTCCGGAGAAATGCTTCAAGAAGCTTTAAAAGAAAGTACTAAAATTAGCTATAACAGGGTAAGTGTTGATGGAGATACTAGCACAAATGATATGGTATTAGTAATGGCTAACGGATTAGCCAATAATAAAAAAATCCAAGAAAAAGATTCTAATTACTACTTATTTTTAGAGGTTTTAAATACTCTTAATATAACTTTAGCAAAAATGATAGCTAAAGATGGTGAAGGTGCTAGTAAACTAATTGAATGTATAGTTTACAATACTAAATCACTTAAAGATGCTGAAGTATTGTCTAAAAGTGTTATTAATTCACCATTAGTAAAAACAGCTATCTTTGGAAGTGATGCTAATTGGGGGCGAATTTTATGTGCTCTTGGATATTCTGGTATAAACATAGATCCTAATAAAGTAGATTTATCATTTAAAAGTTCAGTAGGAATAATAGATGTTTGCAAAGGTGGCATGGTATTATCCTTTGATGAGGTAAAAGCAAAAGAAATATTATTGAATGATGAAATAACTATTTATATAAATATGAATACTGGTCAATATTCTTCTACAGCTTGGGGCTGTGATTTAAGCTATGACTATGTAAAAATCAATGGCGATTATAGAAGCTAAAGAAAGGTGTGTATATTTTGAACTACATTGAACATGCAAAAGTATTAACACAAGCACTACCATATATTCAATCTTTATCTGGAAAAATAGTTGTAATAAAATACGGTGGAAATGCAATGACAAGTGATGAACTTAGAAAAAGTGTAGCAACTGATATTGTTTTACTTCAATGTGTTGGTATAAAACCAGTTATAGTTCATGGTGGAGGTCCACATATTTCAGAATTTTTAAATAAAATAGGAAAAGAAAGTAAGTTTATTGATGGACTTAGATATACAGACAATGAAACTGTAGAAATTGTAAAAATGGTTTTAGGTGGGAAAGTTAATAAAGACTTAGTTAGCTTAATAGAAAGCACAGGGGGAAAAGCACTTGGCCTTTGTGGTATGGATGGATCATTTATTAAAGCTAAAAAAATAGAAAAATCTGTTGATCTTGGATATGTTGGAGAAATAACTAGTATAGACATAAATATTATAAATACAGCTATTGAATCTGGCTATATTCCTGTAATTGGATCAATTGCAATAGGTGAAGATTGTACTCAAGTATATAATATAAATGCTGATATTTGTGCTTCAAAAATATCCTCGGCACTAAAAGCTGAGAAATTAGTTTTATTAACAAACGTTCCTGGATTAATGATAGATCCAAGTGATGAATCTACATTAATATCATCCTTAAAACCACATGAAGTGAAAAAACTACAAATGGATGGAATAATTAAAAATGGAATGATTCCTAAAATAGATTGCTGTGTAGAAGCTGTAAGAATGGGAGTGAAAAAGGCACATATAATAGATGGCACACTTCCCCACTCAATACTATTAGAACTTCTTTCAAAAGAAGGTATAGGAACAATGATATATTAGGAGGTTTTTACATGTCAACTGATTTATCTTTAATGTCTACTTACTCATATCTACCTGTAAATTTAATTAAAGGAAATGGATGTTTTCTTTATGATGATAAAAACAATGAATATTTAGATTTTACAAGTGGAATTGGTGTAAATAGTCTTGGTTATTGTAATTCAAAATGGGTTGAAGCCGTTAGTAATGCTGCTTCTACTCTACAACATATATCAAATATATTTTTAAATAAAACAACTTTAAATCTGGCTGATAAAATAACTAGTCTATCTGATATGAGCAAAGTATTTTTTTGTAATTCTGGAGCTGAAGCAAATGAAGGTGCTATTAAATTAGCTAGAAAATATAGCTTTGATAAGTATGGAAATAAAAGAAATAAAATATTAACATTAAAACAGTCCTTTCATGGAAGAACATTAGCAACCTTAACTGCTACTGGACAAGATAAATTTCATAACTACTTCTTCCCTTTTGTTGAAGGTTTTGACTACTTTAGTGCAAATGATATAGAAGATTTTAAAGAAAAGCTTTCTAATGATGTTTGCGCAGTTATTATGGAATCAATTCAAGGTGAAGGTGGAGTTTATCCCCTTGACTATGAATTTGTAAATGAAGTTTATAAAATATGCAACAAACAGGACATTCTTATGATTTTTGATGAAGTTCAATGTGGAATAGGACGAACTGGAAAGCTATTTGGATATGAACATTACAATATCAAGCCTGATATTGTAACTATAGCTAAAGGACTTGGAGCTGGATTACCTATTGGAGGATTTTTATGTAATGAAAATTTGTCAAATGTTTTCAAAACCGGTGATCATGGTACAACCTTTGGTGGAAATCCAGTAGCTTGTGCTGGTGCATTAGTAGTTTTAAACAATATATGTACTCAAGAGAAATTAAATGAAATCACCGAAAATGGTGAATATCTTATGAATTCACTAAAGAATATAAATTCTAATTTAATTAAAGATATAAGGGGCAAAGGACTGATGATAGGAATAGAAACAGAAATACCATCATCAGAAATACAACAAAAAGCATTAGAAAAAGGGCTTCTACTACTAACTGCTGGTAAAAACGTAGTTAGACTACTTCCACCTCTTGTAATAACAAAAGATGAAATTAAGAAAGCAGTGGAAATACTAAAATCAATTTTTATTTAATTCACAACTATAAAAAATTGAGAATATAAAGGCTACGATAAATAGATATGTTTCATAAGCTAAATAGCTACGCAAA
>VSSQ01000815.1_pt1 | contig 15476 bp, 14 predicted proteins | sample 4763081 | NCBI WGS metagenome assembly VSSQ01 (sample SAMN12137344, study PRJNA551015) | bioreactor metagenome | isolation source: SDC9 anaerobic chlorinated ethene degrading culture | place: USA: Knoxville, Tennesee | collected 2015-01-01
GGAGCCGAAGTTGCCCCGGCCCTCCACCAGGGGGTAGCGCATGGAGAAGTCCTGAGCCAGCCTCACCATGGCGTCGTAAACCGACTGGTCGCCGTGGGGATGGTATTTTTTCAGCGTATCACCAACGGTGGCGACGGATTTTGAAAATTTATTGTTGGAAGTAAGGCCGGCCTCCAGCATGGTGAAGAGGATCCGCCTGTGCACCGGCTTCAGCCCATCCCGCACGTCGGGCAGCGCTCTGCCCACGATCACGCTCATGGCGTAGTCGATGTAGGCGGTCTGCATTTCCTTCTCCAGATTAATCTCTATGATTTTCTGGTTGGGAAATGAAATATCCTTGTCCCGTTCTGCCATCTTCTACACCTCCTTAAATATCAAGATTAACGACATATTTGCAATTCTGTTCGATATATTCCTTCCGGGGTTCCACCTTTTCGCCCATAAGCAGGGTAAAAATCTCATCCGCCTTCACGGCATCCTCCAGAGTAATCCGCTTTAAAATACGGGTCTCGGGATTCATGGTGGTATCCCAGAGCTCATGGAAATTCATCTCGCCAAGGCCTTTATTGCGGGAAATATCAACCTTTCCCTTTCCGTCCGGGCCACGCAGTTCTGCGGAGATGGTATCCCGCTCCTTATCCTCAAACGCGTAGCGCACGGTTTTTCCGCGCTCCAGCTTGAAAAGGGGAGGCTGGGCGGCATAGACATACCCCCCGTCGATAAGAGGCCGCATAAAGCGGAAAAAGAAGGTAAGCAAAAGGGTCCGGATATGGGAGCCGTCCACATCCGCATCGGCCATAATGATGACCTTGTGATAGCGCAGGCGGGAAACGTCAAAATCCTCCCCCATCCCTGCACCAAGGGCGGTAATCACGGGGGCGAGCTTATCGTTTCCGTAGATTTTATCGGCACGGGCTTTTTCCACGTTGAGCATCTTGCCCCAGAGAGGCAGAATGGCCTGGAACCGGGAATCCCGCCCCTGCTTGGCGCTGCCGCCGGCGGAGTCGCCCTCGACGATATAGATTTCGGTGAGGGAAGGGTCTCTTTCATTGCAGTCGGCCAGCTTTCCGGGCAGGGTGGCCCCGTCCAGGGCGTTCTTCCTCCTGATGTTTTCTCTTGCCTTGCGGGCGGCTTCCCGGGCCCGGGAGGCGGTCATGGCTTTATCAAGAATGATCTTACCCACAGCGGGGTTTTCTTCCAGAAAAATCTCGAGCTTTTCCGAGACCACATTGTCGACTAAAGTACGTATTTCGGAATTGCCCAGCTTTGCCTTGGTCTGGCCTTCAAACTGGGCGTTCGTGAGCTTCACGGAAATAACGCAGGCAAGGCCCTCCCGGCAGTCCTCGCCGGAAACCTTGTCCTCGTTTTTAAGGATACCAATTTTCTGCCCATATGTGTTGAGGGCGCGGGTCAACGCCGACTTAAAGCCGGTCTCGTGCATACCGCCCTCGGGCGTATGGATGTTGTTGGCAAAGGACAAAATAAGCTCGTTGTAGCTGTCGTTATATTGAAAGGCGATCTCCGCCATGGAGTCCTCGCGCTCTCCGGCCATGTAAACAACCTTTTCGTGCAGAGGTGTTTTGTTGCGGTTGAGATAAGAAACAAACTTCTTGATCCCGCCCTCATAGCACATCTCGTCGCTTTTTTCCTGCCCGGCGCGCTGGTCGATGGTGCGGATCCGAAGTCCGCCATTCAAAAAGGCCTGCTCACGCATACGGGTGTGCAGGGTATCGTAGTTGTAGATCAGATCCTCAAAAATTTCCGGGTCGGGCTTAAACGTAACCTTTGTTCCGTGGCCGTCGGTTTCCCCGACCACCTTCATTTCCTGGGTAACTTCGCCCCGGGAAAACTTCATCTGATAGATTTTTCCCTCTTTGAAAACCTCCACCGTCATCCACTCGGAAAGCGCGTTTACCACGGAGGCACCCACGCCGTGAAGGCCGCCGGAGACCTTATACCCGCCGCCGCCGAATTTTCCTCCGGCGTGCAGGATGGTAAATACAACCTCCAGGGCGGGTTTTCCCGTCTGCTGCTGCATATCCACCGGGATACCGCGTCCGTTATCGATGACGGTGATAATATCTCCTTCTTCGATAATCACGGATATCTCATTGCAGTATCCCGCCAGGGCCTCGTCAATGGAGTTGTCCACGATTTCATAGACCAGATGATGAAGTCCTGAGGAAGAGGTGGAGCCGATATACATCCCGGGGCGCTTTCGGACAGCCTCCAAGCCTTCCAACACTTGAATTTCCGAAGCCCCATATTCATGTTTTACTGGTGTGTTATTATATTCTAATTCTTCAGACATTTCGGAACCCTCCGCGGCGGGCTGAACTGCCCGCCTCTTTTCTTACGAATGCGCCGTCCGGGCGCTTTATTCAAAGTTGTTTCCCTCCGCCCGTTTCAGCAGAGTTGCCGTCGCGAGCTGAGAAAGATAGATTGAGGCACGCCCCTTGCGCGTCCCGCACAGGGCAAAGGATTTTGGAAGCTCTTCGGAGATACTCACGGTGCGGCCTTCCTGTTCCGCCCGGGATAAAAAGCTTCGGGTGATGTGGGACGCGGTAACCGTGTCCAAATCAAACACACCGATGACATCTCGGAAGGAAACCACTACCGACTGACCAAGATGAAGGTACATCTTTCTTGCCTCTCTATCGTTATTTTATAAGCGCTCCGCCGTGAATTTTAAAGGTAGCAGCACTGGTGAGGCCTTCCAGCTTATCGTTTTCACAGCAGGTAATGAAAACCTGACCGCCTTCGATACGCTGGAGAACGAAATCCTGCCGTTTGGCGTCAAGCTCGGACAGCACGTCATCCAGGAGCAGTACCGGATATTCGTTCAGATCGCGGAAAAAAATCTCCCTGGCGCCCAGCTTGAGAGAAAGGGCAGCCGTCCTTGTCTGGCCCTGGGACGCATACTGACGGGCGCTTTGCCCGTTGATCTCCACGATGAGGTCGTCCTTATGGGGCCCAGAGAGGCACTGGTGGGAATCCAGCTCGGCCTGCTTCACTTTTTCCTGATGGTCCAGAATTTGATTGAAAATCGTCTTTATAGGCGCGTCCGGGTCGGTTACCGTGCTTACCGTTTCATAGCCCAATGTGAGAGTCTCCGTACCCCCGGAAAAATCCTGATGGATTTGAGCGGCATATTCACTTAGGCTTTTAATGAAAGAGGAGCGGTAGTGTATCATGACTCCGCCCGCCTGCGCCATCCGAAAATTAAAGTCGTCAAGAATGTAACGGAAAGAGGGGCTTTTGTCCATATCCTTCAGAATCCGCATTTTATTTTCAAAGCAGCGCTTATACTCCGCCATTGCGGAGGCATAGGTCGGCCGCAACTGACACAGGCAGTCGTCCAGAAAATGACGTCTGGCGGAAGCGCCGTCCTGGATGAGCGAGAGGTCCTCGGGACAGAACAGAACAGTGGTCAGAATACCTGCCAGGTCGGCGGTCGTTTTCAGTTTGACTCCGTTTACGAAAAATTGCTTTCCCGCATTTCTGGCGAGCTTGGCTTCCACTGTAAAATCTCTGTTTCTTGTGTTGATTTCCGCTTTTATAAACGCGTTGTCGATATCAAATTGCAGCAGTTCTTTATCAAACCGGGCTCTATGAGATCTTGCCGCGGAAAGGTAAGCGATGGCTTCCAGCAGATTTGTCTTTCCCTGGGCGTTTTCGCCGTAGATCACGTTGACGCCGGGATCAAAGTTCGCGGTCATATGGGTATAATTCCGAAAGAAATCCAGCGTAACTTTTTTTACTATCATTTAATCAGCACTTCCGTTTCTCCCAGAGAGACAATGTCTCCAGGTCTCAGTTTTTTCCCGCGCTGGGTACAGACGGCTCTGTTTACCAGTACGGAACCATCCTGTATAAGGCTTTTTGCCTCTCCTCCGGTCTCAACAAAAGATGCATATTTCAGCAGCGCCTCAAGCTTAATAAAGTCGGTTTCAATGGCAATTTCTATTTTTGCCATATTTATTCTCCCGCTTTCAGTCGTACGGGCAAAACCATATAAAGAAAGGTCTCTTCACCCTCCGCAGGAACGATCACGCAGGGAGATACCCCCGTGGAAAGCTCCATTCTCACACGTTCCGCCGGGGCCGCTTTCAGAGCGTCTATCAGATAACGGTAGTTAAACCCGATTTCTAAACCTCCGCCGGAACCTGAAATGGGGCACTGGTCGGCGGCGTCGCCGTTTACGGTGCGGGTGCTGATTTTCAAAACCCCATTGTCAAAAACGCAGCGCAGCGGACTTTTGAGCTTATCGTTGATAATAAGGGAAACCCGGTCGATGGAGGTGAGTAGGGATTGGGTATTTCCTTCCACCTGTATGGTGCTGTTGCGGGGGATGGCCTGCCTCCAGGCTAAAAATTCGCCTTCCAGTCTGCGGGAAATAAGAACGGTGCTTCCCAGCTTGAACATAACATGCCGTTCTCCCTGATAGATAAAGGCAAAATCGTCGCTGTCCGAACAAATCTTTTCAACCTCTGTGAGGGCCGCTCCGGGCACCACAAAAGAGAAGGCCTCTTTTTTATTCTGTTCGACGACCGGTGCCCGGCGCAGTGCCAGTCGGTACCCATCCACCGCCACGATGGTAACCTCTTTTTCGCCGATCTCGAAAAGCGCACCCGTATGAATGGGACGGCTCTCGTTATCGCTGACGGCAAAGAGGGTCTGACTGAGGACAGATTTTAAATCTTCCTGAGTAAGAGAAAATGACTGCTGATACTCCACGGCCGGGAGTTCGGGGAAGCTCTCCGCATCTGTGCCGAGAATATTGAACTCACTCATACCGCATTTGATATTCACCATATAATTTTCGGACGAGACAACGACCATATCATCGGGCAGTTTTCGCACAATATCTCCAAAAAGACGGGCGGAGAGAACAAGGGTTCCGGTTTTCTCAATATCGGCGGATACGGCTGTCCGAATTCCCGTCTCTAAATTATACCCGGTTAAACGTAGTTCGGAGCCGGCTTCCAGCAAAATTCCCTCCAATGCGGGGATGGTACTCTTGGGTGAGACGGCTCTCGCAGCGGTGGAGATGGCTGAGAGAAGCAGCGTTTTTTCGCAGCTGAATTTCATAGGAACAGATCCTTTCTCTAGTTTTTCTCTCTTATAAGGAGAGGATAGGGTTATTTTTCAGTAATAGAAGTACGTAGAAGAAAACATTGTGGAAAAACAGCGGAATCTGTTATACACCAACGGTTTTAGGTTCCACAGTCAATGTGAATAAAGCAAGGAACTTTCCACAGCTAAAAAAATTCTTTTGCGTTATCCACATATTTCTTTTCACATTCCACATAACCCTGTGAAAAGTATTATTCGTATCTTGAATTGATATTTGATGAGATGTCTTTGATAATTTCCGCCACCTCAGGGCTGGTCTTAATCATTTTTTCCATACGGTCAATAGAATAGAGAACAGTGGCGTGATCGCGGTTTTCAAATTCCCGTCCGATTTCTTTTAAGGAAAGGGAAGTCATTTTTCGGATAAGATACATGGATATCTGCCTTGCCAGGGCGGTATCCTTGGTGCGGCCTTGTCCCCTGAGCGCTTCATTATCAATGGAGTAGAATTTGCAGGTCTCTTCGATGATGACGTCTGCGGTAGGCAGAATATCGCTTTTATCCCGGAACATATCCTGAACGGCCTTCACCACGGTGGCGGTATTGATGGCCTTTCCCTCCATCTCCTGAAGGGCCATGATCTTATTGATGGTTCCCTCTATTTGACGGACGTTTGAAGTAATATTCTGCGCCACATATTCAAGAACCGACTCGGGCAACTCCACGCCCATACGGATTGCCTTATTTTTGATGATAGCCACCCTGGTTTCGTAGTCTGGAGGCTGGATATCCGCGAGAAGGCCCCACTCGAATCTGGTTTTCAGCCGGTCTTCCAAACGGAGCATTTCCTTCGGCGGCCGGTCGGAAGTAAATACGATTTGTTTTTTTGTCTCGTAGAGGGAGTTGAAGGTATGAAACATTTCCTCTTCGGTAGCGTCCCTCCCTGCGATGAACTGCACATCGTCCATGAGAAATACATCCGCCCGACGGTATTTCTCCCGAAACTCACTGTTGCGGCCTTCCCGGATGGCCTGAATAAGTTCGTTGGTGAAAGAATCGCCCTTGATATAGACGATGCGGTAATCCGGGTGGTTTTGGTGGATATAGTGAGCGATGGCATAGAGCAAGTGAGTCTTTCCTAGGCCGGATTCCCCATAGATAAAAAGGGGATTATAACTGGCCCCGGGATTATCCGCTACGGCGTGGGCCGCCGCATGGGCAAATTTATTGGAGTTGCCCACGACAAAACGGGTAAAGGTATATTCGTCGGTGCCCGGAAGGAAAGGAGACTGGCTTTTCTTCCCCGTAAAACCCTCCAGTTCTCCTTCACTTAAAATCAGAACCTCAAATTCGGTTGAAAACAATTCGTAAAGCGCTTTTTGGATGGCAGAAACATAGCGGTTGGCGATGATATCCCGCTTGAACGCGGACGGCGTATAGATTACAAAACGATTCTCCTCCAGCGCCACGGCCTGGGTATCGTCAAACCATGTGCTGATCGTTGTGGTAGTCATTTCTTTTTCAAGAAGAGAGAGTACCTTTTTCCAAATATCGGCCGGTATCTGCATGGCTTGACCTCCAGTTTTTTTGTTATACGATAACGTTTCCATTATACCAAAAATCGTCCCGTGGCGCAAGAAAAAGCGCCGGTTTTTACGGTGTTTTTCCGTAATAACATAAATTATAGTTGACAGAGGAAAACAATATCCGATATAATAACATTCACGCGATGTGAAAATACCGCGTCACTTTTTACGACCGCAGACGTTTTATGTCTGTTGTGGTGGACGGGAAAATCCCGCCGAAAATGATACAGGAGGTGTATCCTATAATGGTCCGTACCTATCAACCTAAGAAGCGCCAGCGCTCAAAAGAGCATGGTTTTAGGAAACGAATGGCTACGAAGAACGGACGTAAGGTCTTGGCCCGCCGCCGTGCCAAAGGCCGTGCCGAGCTTACCCTCTGATGGAGTCGGTAATCGCATAGAGTGACACAAGGGGCGGGGAAGTATAGTTCCACCGCCCCTGCGAAGCATCTAGAAGGAGTTTGTGAGTTTTGAAGTATACCGGTTCCTTGAAGCATAATCGGGATTTCCGCCGGTTGTATGCGAAGGGAAAAAGCGCAGTCTCCCCGTATTTCGCGGTCTACTATCGGAAAAACCGTCTGACCTTTAACCGCCTTGGGATTACTGTTGGCGGAAAGCTTGGCAACGCGGTTACGCGGAACAGATTGCGCCGCAGGATCAAAGAAATCTACCGTACAAACGAGACGCGTTTTCTAACCGGATACGACATTGTGGTTGTGGGAAGAACACGGGCTGTTTCCGCCCGCTATGCCGCACTGGAGGAAAGCATGATCCGACTTGCCGCCGGCCTTTCGCTGCTGAGCGAAACGTTAAAATGATGAAGACGGTTATTTTATGGTTCATTCGCCTTTACCGGATTAATATTTCTCCTCTTCGGCCGCCCTCCTGCCGTTTTATTCCTACTTGTTCCGCGTACGCGCTGGAGGCGGTGGAAAAATACGGTGCCTTAAAAGGCGGCTTTTTGGCTTTGCGACGGCTTTCCAAGTGTCACCCGTTTCACGCTCAAAAATCCATTGAATACGACCCCGTACCTTAGCATCACTTTGTGATTAGCCGAGAGGGTTTTCCCCGCCGCAGGAGTTTCGGGCCCGCGGAGAAAAACTGTTCGATTACCATTTGGAGGCATATATCATGGAAATATTTAACGTGATCCTGTACCCGTTTGCCTGGCTTTTGCGCACGCTCTATTTTGTACTTGGCAACTATGGACTGGCCATCATCGTGTTCTGCCTGATTTCAAAAGTCGTTCTTTTTCCCATATCTCTCAAGGGAAAGAAAAGCATGGTGCGGATGAGCGCCCTTACCTCTCAGCAGCAGGCAATCCAAAAGAAATATGCCGGCGACAAAAATAAAATCAACCTGGAGATCCAGAAGCTGTATGAAAGAGAAAAAATAAATCCTTTGGGCGGCTGTATCTGGTCACTGCTCCCTTTACCCGTGCTGATCGCGCTATACAGCATTATCAGAAAGCCATTGTACTATATGATGTCGCTTACGGCGGACCAGGTCAATGAACTGTCAAATTTTCTGTTTGGAAAGGTTATTTCATCAACCAACACAGGAGAGATTACCATTGCGCAGGAACTGTTCCGCCAGTTCGACGCGGTAAAGGCCGCGCTACCCGATATCGCGGATAAGATTTTCCGCCTTGATTTTTCTTTTCTCGGGCTCGACCTTGCGGCTATTCCGCAGTGGAATATCCTCCAATATGGTACCTATTCCTGGGCTAATATCGGATTGTTCCTGCTGCCCATAATCTCGGCCGCAATCTCCTACGTGTCCATGAAATACTCCATGAAGTCCAACAATACGAGCGGAGCTCCCCAAGAAGGATCGGTTGCAGCCACCAACAAGAGCATGACATTGATGATGCCCATTATTTCTCTTTGGATTGGCTTTACACTTCCTGCCAGTCTGGGCGTATACTGGATCGCCAACAGTGTCTTTATGATCATTCAGGAATGGATCACCAATAAGCTCATTCGGAAAGACGTGGCAGCGGAAGCTGCCAGAGCCGCCGAGCGCGAGCGGTTGGAAAAAGAACAGGAAGAAGAGCGGAAGAAGAAAAACGCCGCGAACCGCGCCAAATCCATTGCCGATAAAGAGCGGAAGAATCAATTTGAACAGGTCAAGCAGCAGAAAAAAGACAGACAGCAGGGGAAAACCGACGGAGAGGTGATGGAAGCCAGCCGCGTTGGGCTTCGCGCCTATGCCCGGGGACGGGCTTATGATCCCAATCGTTACGCCGTCACGCCCTATGCCGACTCTGCCGCAGCGAAGGACAATGCGGGAGAAGCGCAGAGCGAAGAAAAAGATACGCCTGAGCTTGACCTTCTAACCCCTTCCGAAAGCATGCCTGTCCAGCCGGAACTTCCATCCGCTGTTTCCGAACAAGAGGATGACGGATTTGACACGCCTGAGGAAACGGAAGAGGAAGACAAAGAAGAGTAAGGAGAGAGTTCTATGCTGAAATGGATTGAAGCCACCGGCAAGAACGAAGAGGCCGCCGTTGCCGCCGCTCTGTCCCAGCTTGGACTGGACCGCGACGAAGTATCCGTGGAGGTTCTCGATCGTGCCAAGAATGGCTTTTTAGGAATAGGAAGTGCCCCCGCAAGGATTAAAGTAAGCTATGAGGTTCCTGATGAGCCGGAACAAAAACCGGTTGTCACCGCACCGCGAAAGAAATCCGTTGCTCCTGTCGGCCAGACGGCCGGAAATGAGAAGCCTCTTGCCGGAGGAGAAAAACATCCGGAACAAGCAACCTCGCCGGTACACGCCGTGTCTGAGCAAAAGCCGGCGGAAAGCAAAACTGGTGAGCCGGAACAGGCGGCAGCCACAAAAGGAGAAAAACCGGCTCAGATCAAGACTTTCCTTACCGGTCTGTTGGCCCACATGAATGTGGCGGCCGAACCAGTGATTACCGAAACTTCCGAAGGGGGTTATCAGGTGATCCTGGAGGGAGAAAATCTAGGTATGCTCATCGGAAGAAGAGGAGAGACGCTGGACGCCATCCAGCAGATTACCAACTATGCGGTCAACCGGGGTGCTTCCAAGCGGGTACGCGTCCACATAGACGCGGAAAATTACCGGGCCAAGCGGGAAGAATCCCTCCAGCGTCTGGCCGAAAAGGTTGCGGCCAAGGTGGTCAAGTACCGCCGCAACGTTACGCTGGAACCCATGAATGCATACGAGCGGCATGTCATCCACGCCGCCCTTCAGGATTACCCCGACGTGGCAACCTATTCCATGGGCACCGAGCCGAACCGCCGAACCGTTGTCGCCTATTCCAAAGGCCCCAGAAGCCTGTAAATGACGGGCCGGTTTTCCTGAAATAACTTAAAAAGCTGTACCGTGGGAAATTACCGCCGGCGGTGCGGCTTTTTTGTCGCATGTTTTTCTTGTCGTACCGGAACCATGCAATTTCATGCGGAAATTGTGGGTAAGGCCATATAAAAAACTCCTTTTCTATTTTTAAAGAATAGGTTATAATAAAGAACACAAGAAAAAACGGGGAGAGGGGGTTTCTGCCGTGAAGCTGGTAATTGCCATCATCAATTATGACGATGCAGGAGCTGTAATCAAAGCTCTTACCAAGAGAGGCTATTCCTCTACAAAGTTAGCTACCACGGGAGGCTTTCTCATGGCAGGTAACGCAACGATACTGGTGGGTGTGGACGCGGAAAAGGTGCAGATTGTAATTGATACCATCAAGGAATGCTCCCACAGCCGAAAGCAAATGATTTCCACCGCCACCGAGGTGAGCTACGGATACTATCCCAGTATGCCCGTGGAAGTCACCGTGGGCGGAGCCACCATTTTCGTCGTGGACATCGAACGGTTTGAACGCACATAATATGGAGATTTGTCTGTCACGCGGGAATGAAGAGCTTAAAGGCCGGCTGACCCGCCAGCTTAAGGAGCGGGGGCTTTCCCACGCCTATATTCTGAGCGGACCTGAAGGAGAGGAAAAGCGGGCTTTGGCCGAGTTTTTATGCAAGGCTTATGTCTGTACCGGCGAAGGAACGCCCCCTTGTGGGAATTGCTCCGGCTGCCGGAAGATTGCGGAGGGTATCCATCCCGATCTTATAATCGTCGGGGCAGAGGGCGAAACGGTCAACGTTGCCGCTGCCCGAACGATGAAAACCACCGCCTATATCAGGCCCAACGAGGCGCCCCGAAAAGTGTATCTTTTTCCGTCAGCCCAAGAGCTTACCGGCCAGGTGCAGGATGTTCTTCTGAAGCTGCTGGAGGAGAGCCCTCCTTACGCCGCGTTTCTCCTGCTCACGGAAAATGAACAGGCGCTGCTTCCGACCATCCGGTCCCGCTGTGAACTTTTACGGCTGGTATCTCCGCCGGAGCGAACCGAGGCAGAGGACTCTGCCGACGCGCGGAATCTGGCCCGTCTTTTATGTTCCGGCCAGGAACTTCAGCTTCTGGTGTGGACGCTTACGTTGGAAAAGCGTGACAGGGAGGCGTTAGCTTCTTTGCTTGACGGCACGGTATCCGTGTTGGCGGATAAGCTGATGAAAGAAAACGGCTATCCGGAGAAACGCCGTCTGCTGATGCTCGTTACGCATTTGAAAGCGCTTCGCCAAGCCTGCGACTACAACATTGGAACCGGCCACCTGGCCGGTTGGCTGGCCGCCGGAATCCAAGAAAAAATCTAAATCCCCTGGAGGCGTCTATGGCTGAAATCATTGGCGTCCGCTTCAAAAGCGGAGGAAAACAGTATTATTTTGATCCCCAGGGACTGACCGTCAGCCCCGGACAGGGTGTTATTATCGAAACCTCCGGAGGACTCGAATACGGAGAATGTATCAGGGGGAACACGACTGTCTCCGAAGAGAGCCTTTCCGCGCCTCTGCGTCCCGTCATTCGGATTGCAACCGAAGATGACCTTGCGATTGTTAAAAAGAACTGCGCGCGGGAAGAGAGGGCTTTTCGGGTCTGCCAGCAGAAGATAGCCGAGCATGAACTGGATATGAAGCTGGTGGATGTGGAATATAGCTTTGAGGGGAATAAGATTCTCTTTTTCTTCACCTCGGAGGGGCGGGTTGATTTCCGCGCCCTGGTGAAAGACCTGGCTGCCATTTTCCATACCCGCATTGAGCTGCGGCAAATCGGCGTCCGGGACGAAGCAAAAATGCTGGGGGGGCTTGGAATCTGCGGAAAACCGTTTTGCTGCGCGAGCTTTTTGGACGAATTTCAGCCTGTCTCGATTAAAATGGCCAAGGTTCAGAATCTTTCCCTTAATCCCACAAAAATATCTGGCACCTGCGGGCGCCTCATGTGCTGCCTCAAGTATGAGCAGGAGGCATATGAAGATCTTATTAAGCGATGCCCCAAAAACGAGTCCTTTGTGGAAACTCCCGACGGCGTGGGAACCGTAACAGCCGTGAATCTCCTGCGGGAACAGGTAAAGGTGCGGCTGGAGGAGGAAAGCGACGTTCCGAAAAATTATCATGTCTGCGAAATCAGCGTGGTGCGCAGCGGAAAAGGCAAGCGGCCGGACGGCTATGTGGCGCCCTCCGCGGACATACTGGCCAAGCGCCGAGTGGAACCGGCGTCCATGGCGGAGGAATCGAAAGCGAAAGCGCCCGAGGAAGAGAACCGAAAGACTATGTCCTCCGCTTTGGAACAGATATTTTCGGGTACTGATGCCGGGAACAAGCAGCGGGCAGAGCCCGGCGGACAGGACCGGAACGGGAACCGCAACAAAAACCGGAAAGTTCAGCAGGAACGGAAAAAGCAGAACGCCGTTCCCGCCCAGAGCCCGGCGCAGATCGTATTGAAGCCTGAAAAACCTCAGCAGCTGCCCCCGGGAAAAGCAACGTCTGCCATGCCGCCTTCGCAGGGAGCTGCCCAGCAGGGAGAGGGAACGGTCAAGAAACCGGGAAAACCCCACCGCCGCTGGCGCGGAAAGCCAAAGAAAGATAAAGAATCGTAAATAAAAAGCTCCGTCTTATAAGACGGAGCTTTTTTATGCTGTTATACGCCGCTGCTGCCGTAGTTGGACAGGACTCTGGCGGAGGGATCGTCAACGGCGCAGCCCTCCCATTCCTTGTTTGGCATCCAGAAGTCCTTCACCATTTCAGCCTGCCCGGGGTAATAGCGTTCAAACAGGTCCCGGTACAGAAGGGATTCCTTGGTGAAAGGAGTGGCAAAGGGATATTTTTCTTTGGCCGCGAAAAGATCGGCGTCGGAATACAGAGAAGCGGCATATTCTTTCAGATCATCCACCATGGAATGACCCACGGCGTCGGAGAAAGCGGCCTTTTCACGGTAAAGGATGGGAAGGGGCAGGTAATCACCCTCAAAAGCCCTTCTCAGAAGATATTTTCCCTTGCCGTACGTGTTAACCTTAAGACGCGGGTCAATGGACATCACGTAACGAACGAAGTCCAGATCGCCGAAGGGAACCCGCGCTTCCATGGAATGGACGGAAATGCACCGGTCGGCCCGAAGCACGTCGTACATATAAATTTCATCCATCCGCTTTTTTGCCTCCTCCTGGAAGGCCTTAGGAGAGGGGGCAAAGTCGGTATATTTATATCCAAAAAGCTCGTCGGAAATTTCTCCGGTGAGCAGCACGCGAACGTCGGTCTGCTCCCGGATGGCTTTGCACACCAGGTACATTCCCATGCTGGCCCGGATGGTGGTGATGTCATAAGTGCCCAGGGCCGCAACCACGTTCTCCAGCTCCGAAACGACCTGATCCCTCGTCATGAAAATCTCGGTATGGTCGCACCCGAGATAATCGGCCACCTCCCGCGCATAACCGAGATCGATGGCGTCCTTATCCATCCCGATGGAAAAGGTTCGGATGGGCTTTTTGAGAAGTCTCGCCGCCACCGAGCATACCAGACTGGAATCCAGGCCGCCGGAGAGAAGAAAGCCGAGGGGAGCGTCGGCGTCCAGCCGTTTTTCGATGCCGGCTACCAGTTTGTCGTGGATGTTTTTGCAGATAACGTCCAGACTGTCGTTGCGGTAGCTTTCCACCGTAGTAAGGTCGGCGTAACGGGTAAATTTCCCATGGGCATAATAATGGCCGGGCGGGAAGGGGCACACTTCGTCGCATAGCCCGACCAGGTTCTTGGCCTCGCTGGCAAAGACGATGGCGCCGTTTTTCAGATGGCCGTAGAAGAGCGGACGGATGCCGATGGGATCCCGCGCGGCGACGAAGCTCTGGGTCTGGCCGTCATAGATGATGAGGGCAAACTCGGCGTCCAGCATGGAGAACATATTAAGGCCGTATTCATGATATAAGGGGAGGAGAAGCTCGCAGTCGGAGTCGCTGGCAAAGGTATATTTTTCCGAAAGCTTTTTTTTGAGTGGCCGGAAGCCGTACAGCTCGCCGTTGCAGACGACATAGTCGCCGTCCAGATAAAAGGGCTGCATCCCTTCCGGATGGAGGCCCATAATGGAAAGCCGGTGGAAGCAGAGGTAGCCGGTGGCGGTCTCCGTAATGCGGGACATATCAGGTCCCCGAGATAGAGTTTTGTCAAATTGCGCCTTCAACTGGTCCAAAGGGACGGTTTTAGTATCGATACCAAAAATTGAACACATAATAAAAGCACCTCACAATGAAAATAGCAGCATATCCTCCTAAATTTCTTAGGACGAATCGCTGCCAATCCGCGGTGCCACCTAATTTACTACCCCGTTGTAGTCACTTTTGAAGGCTCTATCAAGCCCCGGCAGGCTTAACGCGCCCCCAATCGTCTTCCCTACTGCCCAATTTGTGGGGGTTCAGGTTGATGCTCCGGAGTGTTATTCCTGCAAACGCCCTGTGCGGGGCTCTCACCTGCCCCCGCTCTCTGCAACCGGCCTTTTTTACAGTACTTGTCTCCCTCTTCGCAGGTATCATTATTGTTAAGCATCATACGCTCCTTCATTGTGATTGTCAAGGATTTTTTAGAAAATGCAATAAAAATTATTGGGACTTGCAAAAATTGCATAACGCGCGAGTATAATAGAGAAAAAATCTTTGACGTTTGCAATAAATAAATCAAGGCTTGCCAAATATGAGTTGACAGAGGCTGGCGGCTGTCATATAATAATCCCATGATTTGAGCAATGGGGCTCCGTCGCAAGGGGTAACCATGCTCTTTTTTTAGTTTTATAAGTATCTTAGAAGGAGATGCAGATATGAGCAAGTATTCTAAAGAGGATATCATCCGTTTGGTTACGGAGCAGGATGTCAAATTTATTCGTCTCCAGTTTACCGATATTTTTGGCCAACTCAAGAACGTGGCCATTACCGCCTCTCAGATTGAAAAAGCGGTAAATAATCAGATTATGATCGACGGTTCATCCATCGAGGGGTTTGTGCGCATTCAGGAGTCCGATCAATATCTTTACCCGGATCTGGATTCCTTTGTGATTTTCCCCTGGCGTCCTCAGCACGGCAAGGTGGCGCGTCTCATCTGCGATGTCTATAATCCGGACGGAACTCCTTTTGTGGGCGATCCCCGCGGTGTCCTGATAAGCACGCTGAAGAAAGCGGTAGCCATGGGCTATGACGCCTTTAATGTTGGTCCCGAGTGCGAGTTTTTCCTTTTCCAGACCGATGAGGAAGGCAAGCCTACCACCAAGACCAACGATGAAGCCGGGTATTTTGATCTTGGCCCCTTGGACCACGGTGAGAGCACCCGCAGAGAAATATGCCTTGCGCTGGAGGAGATGGGCTTTGAAATCGAGGCCTCCCACCACGAGGTGGCAGCTGGTCAGCATGAGATCGACTTTAAGTATACCGACGCGTTGAATGCTGCCGATAATATCATGACCTTCAAACTGGCGGTGAAGACCCTCGCCC
>VSSQ01000816.1_pt1 | contig 15467 bp, 7 predicted proteins | sample 4763081 | NCBI WGS metagenome assembly VSSQ01 (sample SAMN12137344, study PRJNA551015) | bioreactor metagenome | isolation source: SDC9 anaerobic chlorinated ethene degrading culture | place: USA: Knoxville, Tennesee | collected 2015-01-01
TAACTTTAAGGTATATTGATTTTGTTAATGGTACATCAATTAGCTATCATGCCTTAAATATCCGTGGATCTTTGCTTATTGAAAATTGTAGCTTTAAAAATTGTTATGGTGACTCTGGGTCTGCTATATATGTTTTTGAAGATTCAAATAGTGCAATTATAAAAGATTGTACATTTATTAACAATCATGCAGCTAATACCGGAGATAATAGCTATACTGTTGGTGGAGCGGTTATTTCTCAAGGATCAGATAACTTTAAAGTTATAAACTGCTACTTTGAAAATAACACTGCTTTAACCTATGGTGGAGCTATTGGTTTAAGAAACAATGGTTTAGGTGCAGAAATTACTAACTGTACTTTCGTAAATAACTTTGCACCAGACGGTGGAGCAATATATGTATTAGCTTCAGTTACTATAACAGGATCAACATTTAAAAATAATAGGGCTAGTAATAACGGTGGAGCTATATTTACCACAGGTTCAAATAGTTTAAATATTTCAAATAGCAAATTTGAATCAAATAAAGCTAAAACTGGAGGAGCTTTATATATAACAGTTCCAACTAGAATTAATTCTTCTAATTTTAAGAGTAATGTAGCTAGTAATAATGGTGGAGGTATATATTCTACTAATTCTTTGAATATTACTGGTGGAATAATTAGTGGTAATGGTGCTAATTATGGTAGCGGTATTTATAATACTGGATTTTTAAGATTAAATAAAGTCAGTTTTATTAATAACAAAGCTAAAATTTTTTCCATCGTTGTTAAAGCTCCAAATTATGTTATTAAAGGAGATAAGTTAATTGTTTCTTCCTCTTTAAAAAGTGGAGATAATTTATTAAATGCAATTTACACAAAAAATAATAATGTAAATATTAATGGTAATAGCTATACTTTATCAAGCTCCGTATCAGGAAAAACTGTAACTTTAAAGATTAATAATAAGGTTTTTACGTCTAAAACAAATTCTAATGGGATAGCTGTTTTTAAAATATCTACTTCTGGTGTTTCAACACCTTCAAATGTTAAATTTACTGCTAGTAGTTCTAATAATAAAGGAGGAAAAGTAAATTCATCCGGTAATGTTAAAATCACGAAAAATTCACTGAAAAAAGAATTATCAAATTTAAGTAAAAAAGTTGTTAAGCCAAAGTCTCTTACAAAACAAAAAATATCTCAACTAAAAAAGGATTTGGGAACTATTAATCAAAAAATTTCAAAAACCAAATGGAAAAAGGATAAAGAATTAAAACAAACAATAAAAAATATAAATACTGCTCTTAAAAACAAAAAAATAGATTACTTTAATACAATTAAAACAACTTTAAAAACTATAAATAATACAGCAAAGAAGGTAGAAACTTTCTCTACAAACAAAGAAAAATCAAATCTTTTATCACAAGTAAATAGTACTAAAAAAGATATTAAAAAATATTATTCTAGTAAAAAAATCACTAAAAAACAGAATACAATGTTAAATAATCTAGCAAGTAGTGTTTATAAATTTGTTAATAATAAAAAGGTTCAAGCTCATAATGATGTATCAATAGTAACATGGGAAAATGGAAATAAAATTGAAACTAAATGGACTAATTTAGTAGAAGATACTAATAAAAAGACTACTTCAAAGATATATGCAAAAGTAACAACTAAAAAAGAGATAACTGTTCCTTGTACTACTGATTATTATAAATTAGAGAATAATAATATATCAGCTGATAAAGTTATTTATAGTCATACTATTAATGGATCAAGAACTGTTTTCGTAAATGATACAATTAAATGGGTTGAATTATCTAATAACTCACTTAAAGAGTATTATAAATGGTATTATCAGGAAAACCGTACTTATAAATATTATTTAGGTACTAAAACAGTTTATAAAAATGGAAAACTTGTTAGTTCAACTAATGGACAAAGCTATTTGGGTACCATTACTAAAAAATTGAGGGATGATTGGTCTATGTATGTTAGTCCATCAGAATTTTGTGAGTCAGATCATGTCAATATTACTAACCTTGCTAAGCAAATAATTGCTAATGTTACAATCAAAAATGATCAGAATATAGCTAATGAAATATTGAGGTGGGTACAAGATAATATTGAGTATGAATTGTATGGAGATACTCTTTATGGTGCTTTAGGAACATTAAATGTAAAAAAAGGAAATTGTGTTGATCAAGCTCATTTAACTATTGCTCTTTTACGTGCAGCAAATATCCCTGCAAAATATAAATCGAATAAGGATATATCACGAGGAGGTCATGCTTGGTCTTATGAGTTCAATAATGTTATTAATCTTATTGATGGTTATTTATTTGGTGATAAGTTTGTCATAAGTCATGCTGATCTTTGGTGGTGTGGTCAACCTACTGCTAATAATTCTAATCATAATTTTGGCTATCATTATTTGGGTTTTGATTGGTGTTTATTAAAACCTACTTCTGGTTATTCTATAGATTCATATAATGCGGATTTTAGTAAAATAGAATATATGGGTGGAGAATGGTATCATTTAAATCAACAAATAATACTTAATGGAAATATTGTGACAACTTGGAGACTTATTCTTGGTTGATAAAAAAGGAGTTATAAAAATGAAAAATATAATTAAATTATGCCTATTTGTGTTAACTATTACATTAGTTATGATTTCTTTGTCTAGTGTTAATGCTGTTACTTATCATATTAATGAGACTTCAACTCTTGGGGATATTCAGGATTTGATTGATACTAAAGGTGATATTACTGGTTTGCATTTTGATAAGTTAGGTAGTGGTTTGTATGATAGTATTGGTTTAGATATTTCTCGTGCTATTACTATTACTTGTGATGTTGGTGTTAATCTTTTAGGGTCTATTGATTATTTTAATGATTATGCATTTAATATTCTGAGTGATAATGTTCAGATAATTGGTTTTACAATCACTGATTATATTACTGGTATTTATTCTGATGGATATAATAATCTTAATATTAATAATAATACTTTTGAAAATAATGAGTTTTCTATTGATATTCGATCTACAAATAATACAAATATTACTAAAAACGATGTTTTAAATAGTGATGGTGATGGTATTTCTGTATCTTTGGCTAATAATATTAATATTTCAGGAAATAGCATTAAAAATGTAAGTACTGGTGTTTATTTATCTGAGTCTAATAATACTGAAATCAATGATAACAATATAAGTGGTGTTAGTGGTGATGGTGTTGCTATAGATTCGTCTAATGGTTTATCTATTGATAATAATAAAATTGCTGATAATGGGGGAGGTGGGATTTCTTTAAGTGAATCTAAAGACGTTGAGCTTACTAAAAATATTATTACTAATAATGGTGGAGATGGAGTTAGTGTTTTTACTAGTAGTAATGTTAATATAAAAAGTAATGCTATTGAAGATAGTGGTAATGATGGTGTTTCTGTATTGGATTCTAATAACCTTAAAATAAATAAAAATAAAATAAAAAGAAATAAAAACAATGGAATATCAACATATTCTTCTAAAAAAGTTGAAATTACCAATAATCAAATTAATAACAACATAAATGAGGGTATTTCATTAAATAATGTTGAAAATATCTCTATCGGTGATAATAATATAAGTATTAATACTTATGGTTTGTATGTAGATTCTTCAGAGATTATTTACATTACAAATAACAACATCACAAACAATTATGAAACTGGAATTTTCTTGGATTATTGCAGGAATGTGATAATGTCTGATAATAATATTGTAAATAACGAAGAAGGAATCTTTGCAGTTTATTCTACACTTCTTCTCATCCGTTCTAATGTTTTGGAAAATAATTCAGGTCTTGCAATTCATTTAAACAATGATATTAATAAAGAAATTTCTTGGAACAGTACCACTATATTAAATAATACATATATTGCATACATAATGTATCATACGGGTATTCTTAATAATTTAATAAAAAATAATGGGGGATCTATTGAAATAAATAACTTTAATTCCACTTCACTTTGGGAAAACAATATTAATTTTAATAATAATAATGGAATTACTATTTATTACTCTGACAGAATTTATATTGAATTAAATAATATAACTAACAATAATTGTGATGGTATATTTGCTAGTGAATCTGATGTTACTATTCAAATGATGAACAATATAAGTAAAAATAGTGGGTTTGGTGTTAATCTTATTGATTCTCCTGGAAGTTATATTGGATATAATTTTATCATTGGGAATAATGAAGGTGGAATCTTGTTGTTTGATTGTGATGATGCTTGGTTTAGATATAATAATATAAGTTCAAATAAAGGTAGTGGAATATTTATTAGTGGTTCAAAAAATCTGACTATAGATCAGAATGATGTATTTGGTAATGTTGGTGAGGGTATATTTTTAAATAATGTTGTTAATTCTGTTATATGGTATAATAATATTGTTGGAAATAAGTATGAAGGTATTAGTTTGTCTAATGTTAATAGAGCGGATATATTTAATAATTTAGTTAAGGGTAATGATATTGGTGTTTATATTGGTTCTGGTTTTAATAATAATATTACTTGGAATTTTATTTTAGATAATGTTGAAGGACTCAATATTTGGGGTGAAAATACTAAAATTGAAAATAACAATATTTCTAATTCTAAAACTAATGGAATTTCGATTGGAGGAATCAATAACAAAATTAAAAATAATACAATTACTAATTCAAAGAGATATGGTATTAATATATTGGCTTACAATAATACTATAACTAATAATAATTTTGATAACAATTCAATAGGTGCATATATTGTTGCAGATAAGACTACATTTTTAAACAACAATATAACTAATAATAAATTTAATGGTATGGAAATTATATCTTCATTCAATACTATTAAAAACAATAAGATTGTTGGAATTGACAATAATTATACTAGTATTAGCTTAAATGGGTCTTATAATGCAGTTAATGGTAATAATATTAGTAAATTTAAAAATGGAATTTATATTAATGGCCATAAAAATTCCATTTATTCTAATAAGATTGATGTTAACTCTGCAGGTATTTCAATAAAAGGTAATAATAATATTCTACTAAAAAACACTATTAATTCTAATATTTTAGGAATTTTAGCAAATGGCTATAGTAATAATATTTATATGAATAAGATTATATCTAAGGCAACTGGTTTAAAGTCCATTGGACATAAAAATAAATTTACTTCCAATAGAGTCAAATCTAAATTAAACGGCATTATTAGCCATGGGAATAAAAATTCTTTTTATAGAAATAAAATTAGTGGAAATAAGAAGTATGGTTTACAGTCTTCTGGTCATAAGAATAAAATTTCTAAAAATGTAGCTAATAAAAATAAAAATCATGGTATTAAGGTTAATGGTGATAAAAATAAAGTTTCTGGCAATGTTGCTCGATTTTGCGGTGTTCATGGAATAAAAATTGCTGGTGATCGTAATACTGTTTCTAGTAATAAATTAGGTAAGAAATTTAGTAAGCAAATTTGTGTTCATGGCTATAAAAATAAGCTTAAAAATAATAGATTATAGTTTTTTAATGTATTTTTAGGGTTATTTTTTTATATAACTATTATTCTGATGTAAGATTAATGTTTTATATAACTTATTTTTTTATATGGTTTATTATTTATTATTTTATATTAAATATTCACATACATTTTTGTTAGGTATGTTAATTTTTTATTATAAGATAAAATATATTAGCTAAAACAATCTGATAATTTAAAGTTGTTAAAAATAATTTAAATTTATATAAAATAGGTCAAAAATGTCTAATAATAATAGTAATAGTAATAATAATAATAATAATAATAATCTTAATAATGATGGAGATAGGGAATATAGAAGAAATAAATATAATGATAATTTTTATCAAAGCCCCAATTATCAAAAAGCTAAAATTCTTGTAGAGGAAATTAGAAGATTTTATATTCAAATTATCTTATTTATTGGAATATTTTTATTTATTGTAATTAGAGTTATTATCAGTAAAAATTTCCTTTTTGTTCCATCATTTATCTTTGCTGGAGAGAATATTTCTTCGTATCCTCCAGAAATAGCTATTATTCAATCTCCATTTTTTATTTTTGGTTATTTATTGGTTATTTTTTCAATATTTACTCTTTATAGATATATTAGATTATATAATCTTAAAAGAAATTTCATGGATGAAGAAAAAGGAATCAAAAAACTTAAAAAATATATGAAAACTAAGGAAATCCCTAAAATAGAAGATATTGAAAAAAAGTTTAATGAAGATAAGTCTAAAGCAAAGCGTAAATTTTATATCTTAATAATAAGGGTAGTTATATTAAATTTTGTGTTATATTATGTTTTCACTAATTTTATTTCTAATTCCTTTTTATTTTTCAATATAATTTTACCATTTTCTATATTAACATTGGTATATAGATATTTATTATTATTCCATTCTGATAAGAAATTTTTAGGCGATGATTGGGAAAAGAAGAAAATAAAAGATTATATGTTAAAATTTAATCTAAAAAGATAATTAAATTCTAATTTAGAGATAATTAAATTTTAGATTAAATATAATTTTAATAATTTAATTTAAAGATAATTAAATTTTATATTAAATATAATTTTAATAATTTAATTTAAAGATACTTAAATTTTAGATTAAATATAATTAAATTTTAATTTAAAATATTTTAATTTATTATACTAATTAAATTTAATTTAAGAGACAAATTAATATTTAATCAAAATTCATTTTTTAATTTTAAATACAATTGTCTTTACTATTTTTCATACTCTTTTAATAAAAAATTATATAAATTCAAAGCTATATACTATTAAATATATATTATATAATTTAATAATATTTCAACATTAATATAAAATTATTTATTCACTATCATTTATCAAACAATAGAAAATTATTTATAAGAGAAATATGTCTATTTAAATAGTTGTATGCTTATTAATAGTTCTTTAATAAACAAATAAATCTTTAATAATTATTTTTTTATAATAAATTTTCTATAAATTTTCTATAAAAAAGTTTTTTTAATAATAAAAACATTTTATTAAGAAAAAATTTCTTACTAATAAAACATTTTTATAAAAAATAATTATTGCTAATTAAAATTATTAATAATTAATTATATAATAAATCAATAATTAATTATATAATAAATCAATTATAGGGAAAAATATGAAGTTTGCACATTTATCTGACACTCATTTAGGATACCGTCAATATGGATTAATTGAAAGAGAAGAAGATTTTTATAATGTATTCAATGAAATTGTTGATAAGATAATTGATGAGAGAGTAGATTTTGTAATTCATAGTGGTGATCTATTTGAAATGGCAAAACCTTCTCCAAATGCTCTTCTTATTTTTCAAGAAGGTTTAATAAAAATTAAAGAAGCAGGTATTCCATTTTATTCTATAGCAGGAAATCATGATACTATAATGCGTCAAAATGCAATTCCTCCTCAAGTGCTTTTTAAAAAATTAGGTCTCACTCTTATTAGTCCAAAAAACCCTACTATAAATAGCTCTTTTTTAAGGGATAATGACATTTTTATTGGGGGAACACCTTTTATTTCAAAATCACAGAACTCTTTTCTAAAATCTCAACTAAATAATTTATCAAAAAAAAGTGAATCCTTCTCAAAAAGAATTTTAGTATCCCATCAGGGAATTGATAAATATATGCCATTTGAATATGAGTTAGAGATTGGAGATCTTCCTACTAATTTTAATTATTATGCTATGGGACATGTTCATAATAGAATTGTAGATGATTTTGGTAAAGGAAAATTAGTTTACCCTGGCTCAACTGAAATTTGGAGATCTAATGAAGTTAGTGATTACAAAAAAAATGGAAAAGGTTTCTATATAGTGGATATTAGTGAAAATGATGCTGAAACTAATTTTGAAGTTGAATCAATTAATATTGATCTTCCAAGAGAGTTTATAAATAAAACTATCGAATATGGAAAACTTAATTCAGAACTTGAATCATTAGAAACATATATTTCTTCTTTAAATAATAAACCTGTATTGAATATTACTGTTGAAAATGGTAGTTTCAATACTGGGGATGTTTATAAAAAACTAAATAATATATTATCAAAAATTACTTTAATGTTCAGGCCTACTTTTAGAAATGAAGAATTAATAAAAGAAGAAAGATACATTGAAAATAATAATTCTTTAGAACCAAGAGATTTATTAATAGACTCTCTTAAATCATTTGAAAATGAAGATATCTCTAATTTGGCTATTGATCTTTTAGATTTTCTATCAAAAGATAAATTTGAAGATTCAGTGAAAATATCTGATTCTTTTTATGAAGAGTATTTTGGTCAATATGAAACAGAATTTAAGAAAATAATGAAACATGAATCAAAAAATAAGATAAAAAAGACCAATAAAGAGACTAAAGATAGTAAAAATATAAATGAACAAGATAATTTTGAGAATATTAATAAGGACGATAATAAAAAAGAAGAAAAAGGTAAAGGAAATAAAAATAATGGAATAAATAAAGAAAAGGATAAAAATTTAAAAAATAAAGATGATAACAAATTTAAACAGACAACTATAAATTTCAACTAACTTAATTAATCGTGATAAGATGATATTTACAAAATTAACTCTTGAAAACTTTAAATCACATAAATATTCTGTTATCGAATTTGAACCAGGTATTAGTATTATTGTTGGCCAAAATGGGGCAGGTAAATCAACTATTCTGGATGGTATTAGCTTTGCACTTTTTAAACAATATAATGGGAAAAAAATTAATGACTTAGTTAGAATTACTAAAAATAAAGATTCTCATGCATCCATGTCTGTAAGTTTAGAGTTTATTTCTAATGGAAAACATTATACTGTAACTAGGACAAGAGGGAACACTTCAAAAGCAGAACTACTAGTTAAAGATTCTGATGGGGGCAGTACTCGAATTTCATCTGGAGATTCATCAGTCAATGATGAAATTCAATCAATTCTAGAGATGGATGGGGAATTATTTTTAAATGCAATTTATATCCAACAAGGAGAAATAGCTAATCTAATAAGTAAAACTCCTTCTGAGAAAAAAAAGTTGATTGGGAGACTCCTTGGTGTTGAAAGTCTTGAAAAAGCTTGGAAAAACAGTTTACCATTAATCAATATATATGAAAATCAAAAATCAGAACTTGAGGGAAGAACTGCTTCATCTTTAGATTTAAGTAGTGATTTAAAAAGTAAAAAAGTATTTTTAGAAGAGATTAAAATCAAGGGTAATAATCTTCAAAAGGAAATTAATGAATTAGAACAATTAAAATCACAAAAAACAACTGAAAAGTTAGAAATGGAAAAATCTAAAACTACTTTTGATAAATTAAATAATCAACTCAATAATGAAAATGAGAATATTAGAAGAGTTATTGATGAGAGAAAAGGGTTACAAGAACAACTTGAAAATCTAAAAAATAAAGAAAAAGAAATGTTAAAATTGGAAAAATTTTCAAATAAACTTCCAATTTATTTAGAATTTCTCGAATCTGTAAATAAACTTGAACAAATCACAAAAGACCGTGAAAAATATGGTGAAAAATTAGATAAAATAATAAAACAAAAAGAAATTATTAAAAAAGAAGAAAATGGATATACACAATATTTAGACATTCAAAAAAAATTAAATGTTTATAATGAGAGAAAATCTAAGTTTGAAAGTGAATTAGAAATAATAAAACAGCTTGAAAAGAATAAAACAGAAGTTAAAGAAGAATTTAATGAAAATATTAATAAAATTAAATCTTTCTTTAATGAAACTAATAACTTATTAAATATTGATTTTAGTAATTATGAAAATTCAACAATTGATTTTTCAAATTATGATGAATCAGAAATAGACTTATTTAATCAAAAAAATTTCAATTCAATCTCTAATAATTTTAAAGATATTAAAAGAATAGTTACAGATTTTAAAATTGAAGCAGAAAAGAAAATTAAGGAAATTGATGAAAATTCAAACAAGTCATCGACAAAAATATCTAGATTAGAAGAAGGTATTAATTCTGCTAAAGAACCACTTTCTGAAATTAAAAAAGTTGATAATCAATGTCCTATTTGTAAATCTGAAATTACAGAGGAGAAAAAAGACACTTTAATTGATTCTTATAATAATAAAATAAAATCAAATCAAGAATCTATAGATAAACTTAATAATGAATTAAAAAAGATTTCTAATGAAAAAACAATATTTAAAAATAAACTTGATGAAATTAACTCAGTTGAGAAAAATATTTCAAATAAAATACATATTTATGATATAGCTAAAAAAGATCTTGATAAAATAAATGATTTTAATATGGAATTAAAAAAATATGAAGATACAAAAGATAAGCTAGAAGATGTTTTATTATTAATTAAAGATCAAACTAAATTACAAATAACATCTAAAGAAAGTTATGATAATTATGTTCATGCTTCTGGTTCTTTAGATGCATTAGGAAAAGAATATGATGCAAAAGATAAATTAAGAGAAGTAGAAAGAAGCATGGATGTTGAAGTTGAAAAAGTAAAAGTAGCTATGGCTAAAGATCCTTATTTGTCTCCGGATATTAAAGAAAAAGATTTAAAAAATAGGATTGCTGATTTAACTGAAAAAGACAAAAAATATAATCAATTAAAAGGAGAAATAGTTCAAATACCAATTTTAGAATCTCAAATAAAAAATAAAATTGATGAATTTGATTCTTTACGTTCTAAAATTGATAATATTGAGAATAATATTAAATTTACTAATTATAGTGAAGATAAGTACAAAAATATTGTATTTACTTGTGAAAGATCTGAAGAAAAATTAAAATCATTAAATAAAGACATAAATGAAATAAAAGGTATGGCTACTCAAATCATAGCAGATATAGAAAATTTATCTATAAAATTAAATCAAAATGATGTCCTTAAAGAGAAATTGGAAAATGTTCAAGATTATCTTAAACTTTTAAAAGACATAAGAGATCTTTATAGTAAAGAAGGAATTCAAAAAGATTTAAGAAATCGTTCAAAGCCACTTATTCAGAAGAACACTAAAGAATTCTTCGAACAGTTTAATTTTAATTATTCTGACTTAAAAATTGATGATGAGTATAATATTTCAGTATTTGGTCCAGAAGGAGAAAGTAAATTAGATATGGTGAGTGGTGGTGAAAAAATTGCTATTGCTCTTGCACTTAGATTAGGAATTACAAAAGCTATGTCTAAAGGAAACATTGAAACAATACTTCTTGATGAACCTACTATTCATTTAGATAGCTATCGTAGACAGGATTTAATATACATTTTAAGACAAATGTCTTCTCTTCCTCAAATGCTTATTGTGACTCATGATAATGAGCTTGAAAATGCAGCAGATAATATTATAAAAGTTAAAAAACAGGAAGGTATTTCAAAGGTTATTTTGGAAAAATAATTATTTAATTTATTTAATTTATTTAATTTATTTAATTTATTTAATCTATTTAATTTATTAAATTTATATAATTTATTAAGCTTATTAGATTTATTAAGGTCATTTAATTCTTAATTTAGTTTAATCTATTAATATTGGATTTTAATTAACATAAAAATATTATTAAAGTTGATAAAAATTTAATTAATATAAGAATTTTATTAAAGTTGATAAAAATTTAATTAATATAAGAATATTATTAAAGTTGATAAAAATTTAATTAATATAAGAATATTATTAAAGTTGATAAAAATTTAATTAATATAAGAATATTATGAAAGATGATAAAAAGTATAGTAATGATAATCTAGATGATAATCTTGAAAATTCTAAAGTATGCAAATCTATGAAAATTAAGAATGATAATAAAATAAGTTTAGATGACAGTCATATTCATGATTTTGAATATCATAAAGCAGCTAAAAATATATCATTTGCATTTTTTCTAAATATTATTTTCATGGTAGTAGTTGGTGTTGGAGCTGTTTATACAAATAGTATGGCAATTTTAGCTGATCTTCTCCATGGATTAAGTGATACTATTGCACTTGGCTTCTCCTGGTTTTTTCAAAGATTTTCAGAAAAAGAAGAAGATGAAAAGTTTACTTATGGATATAGGAGGTTTTCACTTCTTGGTGCTATTGTAACTTCTTCAATAGTTATTATAGGTTCATTCTTAATACTTCTTGAATCATTTTCTCGAATATTTTCTCCAGTTGAACCTCAAGCATCAGGTATGGTTCTTGTAGCTATATTTGCAATATTTTTAAAATCATTGAGTATATGGAAATTAAGAGAATCAACCACTTTAAATGAAAGAGCTGTTTCAATTCATCTTATAGGGGATTTAATGGGATGGATTGCTCTATTGGGTGTTGGAATAATATTAATATTCTATAATATTCCTATCTTGGATGTTTTATTATCAATAGCTATTACATTATGGATGATATATAACTTAGCTAAAACACTCTTTTATAGCTTTAAAATACTTTTATTAGAAGCTCCTGGCAATGTTAACCAGGATAAATTAAAAAAAGATATTTTATCTATTGAAGGGATTGATGATATTGTTAAATTTTATTTATGGAGTTTAGATAATCAAAAAAATATTTTAACTGTTAAAATTAATCTTCAAGATGATTTGAAGGTTTCAGATACTGAAGAAATTAAAAAATCTCTGAATAATCTATGTTCAGTACATGGAATTGAGGATATTAATATAGAATTTATAAAAAAATAGTTTAATTAATAATTATAGTTTAAATAATTATAGTTTATATAATCATAGTTTAATTAATAATTATAGTTTAAATAATCATTATGGGGTGTTGGTGATTTCATGGTAGAATTATTGTCTCCTGCAGGTAATTTTATATCTCTAAGAGCAGCTCTTGAAAATGGTGCTGATTCAATTTATATTGGTTTAGCAGATAATAATATGAGAGCTAATGTTTCTAATTTTTCTCTTAAAGATGTTGAAGAAGCAATGGAATTAGTTAAAGAATATTCTTCAAAATTATATCTATGTACAAACACTATAATGAAAGATGAAGATATTAAAAAACTTGAATTTGATCTTGAACTAATTAAAGAATATGAAGTTGATGCTTTAATTGTTTCAGATATTGGACTTGCTCAAATAGCTAGTGAAGTTGGAATTGATCCACATATGAGTGTTCAAGAAAATATATCTAATACATATGCACTTAAAACCTTGAAAAAATTAGGTGTTACACGAGCTATTCTTTCTAGAGAGCTAAATATTTGGGAAATTCAAGATATAGCTAAGAAATCTCCAATTGAAACAGAAATCTTTATTCATGGGGCTATGTGTATGGCTATTTCTGGAAGGTGTTTTTTAAGCTATGGATTATATGGTAAAAGTGCTAATTGTGGAGAATGTTTACAACCTTGTAGAAAGGATTGGAGACTATCAATTGCTCAAGATAAGGATTCAGACTTTTTTTATGAAAATGATAATGATTCTTCCTTTATTTTAAAAACTTTTTCAGATAATATTAATAATATAAATGATGATTTAAATCTTAATGATGTTAATGATGATAATATTGATACTAATAACCTTAATGATGATTCTTTAGGTTTCTATAATCTGAATACTCCAAACTCAAAAACTAGTTTTATTTCTCCCAATGATATGGCAATGGTTGAGTATATTCCTCAATTGATATTTACTGGAGTTGATGCTTTTAAAATAGAAGGTAGAGCTCGTGGACCGGATTATGTAGCTACTACTACAAGAGTTTATAGGGAAGCTATTGATTCAATTGAAAATAAGACTTTTATTTTTAAGAATAGCTGGATGGAAGATTTAAAAAAGGTTTTTAATCGTGGTTTTGATACAGGGTTTTATTTTGATATTCCTTATGAAATAAGTACTAAAAACCAATCTAAATATCTTAAGAGAGATATTGCTAAAGTTGTAAATTATTATTCAAAAATAGGTGTTGCTGAACTACAATTATGGGATGATTTGAAAATAGGGGATGAAATCTTAATCCAAGGTAAAACTACTGGTTCTATAACACAAAAAGTTGAATCAATGGAAATTAATGGTGAATTTGTTGAATACTGTAAAAAAGGTAATAATGTGGCTATAGCTATTGAAAATAAAGTCAGAGAAAATGATTTTGTTTATAAACTCATTGAAAGAGATTTAAATTAAATTAATTCTTTAAAATATCTCTTGGCTTATAATCTTAAAATATTTATATTAATCTAAATCTTTTCTTGATTAACTAGATATTAAAAGAGTAATTTTAATCGAGTTATTTTTATAAAATTAAATTAGAAAATTAAAAATCTATGTTTTCTTATTGAAAAATGAGCTTTTTATAGATTGGAAACTTTGATTTTTGAAAATATTATAATAGTTGGTATTATTTCATTGGTGGAGAATGAATAATAAACTGTTGTGTTTAGTTTAAATTATTATACGGAGTGACTTAAAAAGTACTATTTAATATGCGTCTTTTAAAATCATTTTCATCTTGTGTTTATAGTATTGTATATTCAGGGGGGTGAATATGATAATACATTAAATGTTAAAAAAGAGTATTCTTTTTTACTCCACCAATGAAATAATACCAAACTAATAACATAAAATAATAATATTATTTTTTATTATTTTTATTTATGAAAAAAGTTTGAAGAGAATATTCTCTATGTTTTTATTATATTTAGTGTCTTGATATATATACTTAACTATTCTTTTTTTTTAGGTTGATGTTATAATACTGTTATTAGTAATTTTTTTTAGTGGGTTAATTTTTAGGTGTTGAAATTTCCATTTAGCCAATTAATTTTGGAGGCTATTTATCTGGGTTAAATGGGATAAAGTAGGCAAAAAATAAAGTCCCTGATATTATCAACACGAAAATTAGTATAAATGATCTATCTTCTTTAATAGGATAGAAATATGAAAGAATCAATCCTAAACTCAAAAACAATGAACAAATGATTAATACATTTGAAGTTTTTGGGTTTTCTTTTGTGATTGTTTCATTTACTGGGCCTACATTATTAATATTTCCTGTGACAATTAGTCTATTTGTTGTAAATCCAGGAGGGTCACAGGTGATCAAATACAATCTTTGAGTATCATTATGAACTGGCAATAAATAACTAGCTGGCACAATTGTTGAATTTTTAACAGTATAAATCTAATTTTTTTAGGGGATTTTTCTACAAAAATTATATTATTACTCTTTTTTAGGATTTTAACCGTAATGAGGTTATATTTTGATTATTTTTTATTAGCATTTTTATCCATTTTTTGGGGAGTTTTTTGGTTTTAAAATGGAAAAGTTTATATACAAAGTACTCACTATATTAGTATAGTGGTGGGGAATAGAGAGTACTCATTTATTAATGGTTGTGATTTTTATTTTTTCTTTACTTCGTTATACCTTGATATAAAGAAAAAGTGGTTAAAAATAATCAGAACTATAT
>VSSQ01000818.1_pt1 | contig 15348 bp, 11 predicted proteins | sample 4763081 | NCBI WGS metagenome assembly VSSQ01 (sample SAMN12137344, study PRJNA551015) | bioreactor metagenome | isolation source: SDC9 anaerobic chlorinated ethene degrading culture | place: USA: Knoxville, Tennesee | collected 2015-01-01
TACGCCCGCCTCAGTCAGGGAAATCATCATCCTATTAACCATAGCACCTTGCACAATCGCATCCTATTTCTGGAGGATCAGGTCAGGTTTATACTTCATGAAATAAAACTGATTCAAAGTAAGTTCTCTGATTGAGAACATCAAAAACAAGCATCATAAAAAACACGTCATCGCAGTTGGATAACCAGCCTGCTGTGACGTGCCTTTATTATTATTGATGGTATATTTCTACCTCTTCACCACCTTCGCGGTTGCTACTCCCTGAACAGAATACATACGGATATAATAAACACCGGATGTGTACGCCGACAAATCGATCTCCTTTTCGTTTTCGATTGTTTTGAGCAACTGTCCCTGCGTATTGAACACCTGTATTTTATGCTGACAGGTATTTGTAGTGACATATACCCTATCCGATGTTACTGTCGGATACAGAAAATTTGAATAGGTTTCTTCTGCCGGGTTATCAATACCTGACGGAAAGGATATGACCCTGTCGGCCAGCATAAGAACCTGTCCTTTCGGAACTGTAAGAGTCATATTGGTATTGGTCACATTAACCGACTCACCCGTCAGTACATTATACCACATACCTGTTTTGGGGAAATTAGGAGAAGCCGTGATGGATGCATCCGGTTTAAAGTTCCCCAATACGACCAGACTCAAATCTCCATGCATCAGGGCTATCCTGCGCCCGCTTTCCCAGTCACCACTACCAATCTGGAGCGAGAAATTACCCTGGGTAAAAGCATCAGGGAACATCCGGCGCAGGGTAATTATTTTACTGGATGTATCGTAAGCTGCCTTTCTGTGAGGAAGGTTCAGCCAATCCCAAACAGGTGGTTTATTTGACAATTTCGCCTGTTCATCTCCCGTCTTCACTTCCCCATTATCCCAAAAAATAGAATAATCAAAACCAACTTCCTGAAATTGCCATAGCATTTTAGGTCCGGGTGCCAAAGTAGTAAATGCGATGTTAAGCGGCACACGATGGGTAATGCGATAGACAGAGTCGGTTCCAACCGTACCAGATCCCCAGGTTTTAGCTTTATAGAAGTTTCGCTCTTCATCGTGACTTTCAGCATAACCCACCCAACGACGCGGGAGTGAATTCATACCGCCAAAATCGCTGTCCGACTGGAAACCCATGGCCGTTTGAGAAAATGCGTTGTTGACATTGCGCCACAAATACATACCCCGGTTTGCCAGTTCCAGTTCTTCTTCATAGGCACAGAAATGTTCCAGTATAAACATCACATCGTCTTTGACTGACTTGGCTGCATTATAATAATCTGTGAGAATATTGATACGCGAGTCATCTCTTATACTTTCTGTTCCTGAACGTTGCGTAAACCCTTTTGTCAGGTCAAGCCGGTAGCCGTCGATCTTATATTCCTGAATCCAATACTGTAACACTCGTTTAAAGAAGTCTCTCGTTCCCTGGTATTCATGGTTAAAATCATGAAATACACTGAACATGTGCGGAGCATTCACGTTGAACCAGGGATTATCGGAAGCAGTTTTGTTGGTTGACGTATTCCAGTAAAGCGCTGCCATCGGGTTAATTCCCGTTGCGTGATTAAAAACCACATCAAGAATCACAGCCATACCACGTTTATGACATTCATCCACGAAGCGTTTATACATTTCAGGTGTACCGTAAGCTTTATCAGGAGCAAAGAAATGATTCGGATTATAGCCCCAACTTTCATTTCCGTCGAATTCATGAATAGGCATCAGCTCAATAGCAGTTACACCTAACGTCTTCAGATATTCTAACTTCCCGATAGCTGCTTCAAGCGATTTCTCTGTTGTAAAATCCCGGAGCAACAGTTCGTAAATAACCATGTTCTCACGCGGAGGCATTACGAAATTAGGAACTTCCCAATTGTATTGTGTTTTTGCGGTCTGGAAGGTAGCCACCAATCCATCTGTTTTCCCGGTTGGATATGGCTTCAAATCCGGGAAACGATTGTGATGTTCGTTGATCCATGCATCCGAATAGGGATCAAGAACAAGTTCTGTATACGGATCACTCACTCTGATGGTTCCATCCACAAGATATTGATATCCGTATAAACGACCCGGCGTAAGATCATTCAGTGTAATCCACCAGTATTCTCCATCTTTCTTCAACTGATAAGCATTTAATTTCGACCAGTCGTTCATATCCCCGATTAAAAACACATTACTCTTATTCGGAGCATGCAGCACCAGGGTAACGGAGGTATTGCTGTTGTAATTGATACCATTCTTTACTCCGGCCGGACGAGCCTCATTGGTTACCGGTGAGGGCACATTAACCAAAATCGTATCGTATACGGTTATTCCTCCGGTAGTGGCAGCCGCTATCACCACATAATCCTTTGCGGTGTTGAAAGTCTGTGTATGTGTCAGCGTAGTAGCTGCACTTGCTGTTTTAACTGTCGCCCCGTCTACTTTCAGGCTCAAATCGGCTGTAATGGACGACACGACGGAGAAACTTACAGAAGCCCCCGCTGCCACACTTTGGTTGGAAGCAGGAGACGAAAAAGCCACATTCAGTCCGGCTTCATACACCGGAACAAAAATATCTTTTCCTCCGGTATCTTTCCCTTCTTTATAAGTTGTACCTGTTGGTGTTCCATTCCTGAAAACAAAAGCCAGTTTGGTTACGATTTCTCCTGATGTTAATCCATAATAAGAAACCATATCGGGCGTTATCATCAAACGCCACTTGTTATTGCCAAGGGAAGTAAGTTTATATTTCGCTGCATTATCCCCCCAGGTCGGAGCATGTTTCCAGTCGGCATCGGTTTTACTCTCTGTGGTTATTACACCGGTATGGGCATAAACTCCATCAGAACCGGCATAATCTTTCAGACCGGCTGTACCTTGCGTTGCATCATAAATGATTTCGATAGTCCCGGCATAATCACGGGTAACAAAGGCCGGATTGGTAACAATAATCTGGGCAGAAACTGCGAATGAGAGGACACCCGATAAGAATAAAAGTATTGATTTTTTCATACCTAAATAATGATTTCTAGTTATCTGATTGACTTATTTACAGTTGCAAATATATGGGAAAGCCTTGTTTATCAATATTATTGCACTGTTTTTAACTATCGGGGTAAGCGCAAACGTTTGAAATAGAATCATTGGTCTACGGTCTACAGTCAATGGTCTACAGTCAATGGTAAGTACAACTGTAGAACTGAAAGCGAATAACGAATAGCGAATAACTATTAATGCCTGAATAACGTTGACCGTAGACCGTAGACTGTAGACCGTAGACATTTAAAACTCAAAAACCATCATATCTTCCGCGAGAACTGATTTCTCAAAAACAGCTTTGGCTTCATTCAGTAGAATTTGCTGATTACTGTAACGAGCAGAGAAGTGACCGAGGATAAGCCGGGAGACATTGGCTTTCCGGGCAATGGTGGCTGCCTGTGCAGCGGTACTATGCATAGTGGTTTTAGCCCTGTTCTTTTCAGACTCGGCAAAGGTGGCTTCATGATACAGCAAGTCAACACCAGCGATCAGAGGAATTATTTTCTCAGAATAAGCTGTATCAGAGCAATAAGCATAAGAAATAGTTTTTTCGGCTGGCGTGGTAAGAATATCATTGGAAATTATTTTTCCTTCTGAAGTGACAAAATCAGCCCCTTTTTTAATCAGATTTATTTGGGCAATGGGTACCTGATAAAAATCAATCATATCCCGGATAATATGTCTTTCTCCCGGTTTCTCGCGGAAAAGGAAACCACTGCAAGGAACACGATGTTTTAGCGGAACAGTATAGACCTCAACCGAACGGTCTTCGTAAATAAGCACGTGTTTTTTTGCGTCAAACTCTTCAAAAATTACCTTAAAAGGGATGTTATCACAAAAAAAGCGAAGCTGGGGTTCAAACAAAGCTGCTATTCCGGCAGGACCATGCACATATAAATCGGCCGTGCGGTTGAGCATACCAAACGACGAAATCAGGCCGATCAGACCGAAGCAATGATCACCATGCAAGTGCGATATGAAGATATGCCCCAGCCGGTTGACTTTCAACCCCATTTGCCGCATACGGATTTGGGTTCCCTCTCCACAATCAATCATGAATTGTTTTTCCCGCAACTCCAGAATCTGGGAGGTAGGGAAATTATTCCGGGTGGGTAGCGCGGAACCTGCACCTAATATGATTAATCTGGCAGACATGAATAGTGGTTAGTGGATAGTGGTTAGTGGATAATTACCTTTAAGATTTTGTTCACAAATTCGATTATTCCTTTCTCATCATCCGGATGAAACCAATGAATATCCTGATCACGGTTGAACCAGGTTAATTGACGTTTTGCGTACCTGCGTGAATCCTGTTTTATCTTTTGCACAGCTTCTTCGAGACTGCATTTTCCATCCATGTACTCATATAGTTCCTTGTATCCGACAGTATTAAGAGCATTCAGATATTTATACGGATAATACTTCCGGGCTTCATCCAGCAAGCCATCCTGCATCATAACTTCAACCCGCTGATTGATACGCTCATACAATTCGGGACGGGGACGATTCAATCCAACTTTAATGATATTAAAATTACGCTCCTTCTTAGTACCGGTTCTTAATTCAGAATATGGTTTACCGGTCATACTGCACACTTCAAGGGCATGCAACACCCTTTTATAGTTTTGCATATCAACCTCAGCTGCATGTTGAGGATCCAGTCGTTTCAACTCTTCCTGAATAAAGGTTAGTCCCTTCTCACGATAAATATCCTGCCAGTATTTTCTGGTTTCTTCATTCACCGTCGGGATGTCATCCAGACCGTTACATACCGCATCGATATACATCATCGAACCACCTACCAGCAATACAACACGATGTTCTCTGAATAATTCATTCAGCAGTTCAAGTACGTCCAGTTCATACTGACCGGCATTGTAAACATCAAAAATAGAGTGTGTACCAATAAAAAAATGTTCGGCCTGAGCCAATTCCTGTTCGGTGGGAGCCGCGGTACCGATTTTTAATTCTTTGTAGATCTGACGGGAATCGGAAGAAATGATGGGAGCCCGAAAATATTGAGCTAAAGACAAGCTTATACTTGTTTTACCCACCCCGGTAGGACCGGGCAAAACAAGCAATGTATTGTAATAATGTTCATTTTTCTTAAAGCAATCAGAATCTGTCGTCATTAAACAAGCTGCTATCATCAAAATTCATATCTCCGAAACCTTCTTCGTCCAGTTCATCCAAATCGAAATCCTCATCTCCGTAAAAATTTTCATCAATAGTTAACTTACTACCCCCTATCATTTCATCTTCCGATAAAGTTTGCACAGGAGGTTCACCTTTCGACAACACGCATTCGGCTTTACTCATTCGAATACCCGGAATGATTTCAGTCAGCTCCATGAAAAACGACCTTTCCGTCATTAAATCAAAAACATACAACAATTTCTGTTTTTCGTCAGAAAGCAACTCCTCCAGTTTGGTATCTTCCATCACCAGGTTATCATATTCTGAACTGGATTCCATTTCGATGAGGGTAACCTCCTGACCTTTTTCCCAATCATCAGAACAGATGAAGAAAGTAGTCACAAGATTCTTCTCGTATTTCACCGATTCAAGAATGGCATTGTGCAAGTCCAGGAACGTCGCCTCTGAGTCAATGGAGATTACACGTACAAAATTATCTGCTTCATCGGAAAGTAAGGTAAATTTATAAACCATAGGATTGTGTTTTTAATTTCGATGTAAAAATAATATATTTCGGCGAATTAAGAACAATCTTTTATAGTGAATAGTGGTTAATGGTTAGTGGTCAGTTAAAAAAACGAATAACCATTGCTGATTATTCGTTCTTTAAATTTATATGTTATATCGATTAACAACTATCCACTAACCATTATCAACTAACCACTAATAACATCACCCCTTCAACTTCTCTTCAATCTCCCTCACGCTGGTGCGGAAGTTTTTATCGATTTCCATCAGATCGCTCACAATCTTGCAGGCGTGAAGTACCGTTGCATGATCACGCTGACCGATCAGACTTCCGATGGATGATAATGAGTTTTTAGTCATTTGTTTCGACAGGTACATGGCAATCTGACGCGCCTGCACCACTTCTCTTTTTCTGCTTTTGGTTGAAATGGCATCGACCGACAGCGAGAAATGATCACAGACAATGTCGCGGATTCTTTCGACAGTATTGACTTTCGGTGTAATACTGACAATGCGGCTTACCACCTTTTCTGTCAATTTCAGGTCGATGGCGATATTGGCAAGGGTTGAGTGAGCAAGCAGCGATACGAGTGTACCCTCCAAGTCACGCACATTATCAGTCACATGTTCAGCAATATAATTAACCACTTCTTCCGGAATTTCCAGTCCGTCGCGGTAAATTTTATTTTCCAGGATGGCCTTTCTCAATTCGAAATCAGGCTTTTCAATTTCAGCCGACAGCCCCCACTTGAAACGCGTTAATAAACGCTGTTCGAGTCCTACCAACACCAGTGGCGAACGGTCGGATGTAAGCACCAACTGTTTTCCGGTTTGATGCAGGTGATTAAACAAATGGAAGAAAGTATTCTGCGTAGCTGTTTTTCCGGCCAATTCCTGTATATCATCCACAATCAGCACATCAATAGTCTGATAGAAATTCAGAAAATCATTTACCGAATTACTTCTGACCGCATCTGTATATTGAATCTGGAAAGTATTGGCTGAAACATACAATACACGCTTCTCCGGATGCAACTGCTTGGTCATGACACCAATGGCATTGGCCAAGTGCGTTTTCCCCACACCCGACTGTCCGTATACGAACAAGGGGTTGAAAATGGTTTTACCCGGTTCATTGGCAATGCTGATACCGGCTGTACGCGCCAATTTATTACTCTTTCCTTCAATCAGGTTGTTAAAATTGTAGGAAGGGTTCAACTGAGGATCGATTTCCGGCAGTCTTGGTTTATGATACGGACTGATGTAATTGGACGCCGTATTAACCGCTCCGGGTTTCTTTTCATTTCCCTCACTCGGAATCCGGGTTCCGGTTCCGGTTGCCTGATCAATGAGCACACGGTACTCCAGTTTCGTTCCATCCCCTACCACACGGTACAAGGTCATACGCAACAAATCGATGTACTTTTCTTCGATATACTCCACAAAGAACTGACTGGGAACCTGCAGTACAAATATATTCTTTTCATACTGCAATGGAATGATGGGAACAAACCATGTATTATACGATGCTTCACTGATGTTATCCTTGATTACTTCCAGGCACTTGCTCCACAATTTTTCAGGTAAATGAGACATCATACTAATAACGTAAATAGAAAAAATTTAGTGATTTTAATACTTTAATATTCTTTTTAGAAATAAAATCAGTGCTGAAAACGCATGTGATTTCTTCTTCGCCAAACGCGGGGATACAAATTTCAGAAAGTTTTTTGAAATAACAAAGGGGCTTGTTTTTTCGGGGCATTTACATTCCCCGTAGAACACTAACTATCAACACATTACAAATTAATACTGATAGTCAGCAACATAGTTGAAATATCTTTGTAATACAGTTGAATATAAGCAATTTAACAATTTATTACGTTTTTTACTTTTTAACTATATTATTTTACCCAAAGTCCTGAACAGTCAAGCTTTCACTCCATGAAAAACAGTAATCAAAAAAAAATAAAATTTGAACCCTATTTAGAACGAGTTTAAATTAAAAACTACTTTTCACGTGATCCGAAAAGAGAGAAATGAACGTATCTTTTGGGTGTTTTTTTCAAATCAATCAGCAATTCATCCGCACTATTCGACACATTTACAAGGTTCATATACAGGCTCTTATCATTCAGGAGCAAGCCTACACTCCCCTCTCCCTCATTCATCTTCCGGGTAATCTGATTCAGATCTCTGATTGTTAAATCCACCTGCTGAAAGGTAGAAGCAAAATCAATTTTTCTGAGATTTCCGCTTACTACTTTAAAATCACCGGTAAGGGTATTCACATTACTAATCAATTGAGGCATATCATGCTTCATCAGTTTTTTAAGCTGGGCAGAACTTTCAGCCAGATCGGCTGTGGTTTTTTCAATTGAAGTAAGGCTTTTCTGCACACTACCGCCATCCAGCAACAAGCGTACCGAGCGCAACAACGAATCGGTTTGTTCAGCTATATTCTCGATCTTCGGCATCAGGTCTCCTGCCAGCTGATCGAGTAATCCCGAACCGGTAGCCGATTGCAAGGTATCTCCCGAAGCACAAAAAGCAGAGGAAGCATTATGAGGTGCATATAATAATTGTACAGCTTTCCCGCCCATGAGTCCATCATCGAAGAGTTCCAGGGTAGTTCCCTGCGGGATATTGATATCTTTACTCACCGAAATTTTCACGACAAATGCGGTTTCTTTCAGGAAGTCATACTGCACTTCTTCTACCTGCCCTACTTTATATCCTTTAATGTATACCGGCGATGATGGCACCAGTCCGTCTATCTGTTCATAAGTGACATAATAATAATTGACAGGAGAGAATATATCAACCCCCTTCAGAAAGTTTAATCCGAAATATAAAACAAAAATCGCTACGACAGTCATGATGCCTACACGTACTTCTCTTGATAACTTAATTCTTTTCATTTATATTCTTTTTTGTGTCTACAGTCAACGGTCGACAGTCAACGGTCGACGGTCTACAGTCTACGGTCTGGTGACTGGCGACATTTATTTAATCATTTTCAATGCTTCCTGAACCGGAACTTTTTTATTCCCCACGAAAGCAATGATAAACGCATCGGGGAATCTTTTCTTCAGATCCAGTCTGATCTGGTTTATCTTATTATAATCTGTTTCGGCTCCAACCGTATATTTATAATATCCGCCTTCCTGATAATAATCCAGGTCTTTGAGATCTTTCAGACTGGCGTGGTTATTACTCAGTTTAGTCGCCGAGGCAGTAATCTGCAATTTGAATACCGGTTGTCCGCTTTCCACTTGCGGTTGTACCACAGCTTCAGTTTTGGATTCCTGAACAACCGGAGCAGCTGGTTTGGTTGTTGTTCCCGGATTAACCGGCTCCACTGTATCGGCACTAACCATTTCAATCTCTTTCACATCGCTTTGCGGACGACCCATTTTCTTATCGTAGCTTCGCTTGTATTTTACGAAAGCATTGTAAATAGCCAGCGACAATTCACGCTGTCCGCTTGTACTTGCCAGATACAGTTCCTCGTTATAATTAGATATAAAACCCAATTCTATCAAAACACTCGGGCAGGCGGAACGATGCAGCACCCAGAATCCGGCTTGTCTCACGCCTCTGTCGTATCGTTTTGCCGCTCCTGTGAACTGATTCTGAATATAGGTTGCAAAATAAATACTGTTATCGAGGTATTTATCCATCATGAATTCAAACATGATGTAAGAATCGACCGAATTAGGATCGAAACCGCGATACCGTGTTTTATAATCATCTTCGAGCAGGATAACCGAGTTTTCAGCCATCGCCACATCTAAGTTAGCCTTTGTTTTGGCAAGCCCGAGGGTGTAAGTTTCCGCTCCGTAAGCGGCTTTGCTCTTTGCCGCATTCACATGAATGGAGATAAACATGTCGGCATGATTATCATTGGCAATGGTAGCCCGCTGTTCAAGAGGTATAAAAACATCTGTTTTGCGGGTATAAACCACTTTCACGTCACGCATGTTTTTATCTACCAAATCCCCGACCATCCTCACGACAGAAAGCGTAATATCCTTTTCTTTTGCTATCCGGCCTACAGCGCCCGGATCACGGCCACCATGACCGGCATCGAGTACCAGCACAAAATCTTTTTTCTGCGCATACGTTACCGGCTGTGACAAAAGAAAGACACAAAAAACAAGTACAAGATACTTCATCGGACTATTAAACTCCATAGGCGTATTATTATGAATTTAACTCGAAAAAGGCTATGCAAAAGTACGATTTTATCCTGTTTTTACCGTACCCACAGCGGTAATATTTCAAATTTATTATAAAAAAAAGTTATTTAGACTGTCTGCTACTAATTTTTGACTAATTTTGTACTTTGATAAACATGTCGTTACCGGCCGGATGAAATCTTCTAAAATACTGATTTTTAACTCCTTCAAAACAGTCATTCTACTATTTAGTATGATGGCTTTTTCTTTTTCGGCATATTCGCAAACACCTGTTCCGGCAAACGACAGTCTGAACAACACCAATCCGGCCAATCAGCCGGACACTGTTAACACTGCAAATCAAACGGCAAAAACCGGACAAAAACCAAACCAGATAGACGACGTCATCAAATACAAAGCCAATGATTCGATTGTTTTATTCGGCAACGGGACGGCCTTTCTGCATGGAGACACTGAAATTAATTATCAGCAAATCACGCTTAAAGCCGATTACGTAAAGGTAAAAATCGACAGCAGCATGGTATATGCCAAAGGAACTCAGAACGAGGAAGGCGAAATGATAGGCGAACCGGTTTTCAGTGAAGGTGAGGCTTCCTATAATTCCAAAGAGTTGAGTTATCATCTCAAAACAAAGAAAGGGTACATCCGGCACGTGGTGACACAGGAAGGCGAAGGCTATATCATCAGCGAACAAACAAAAAAATCGCCGGATAATCTTTTCTGTATGACGGGTGGAAAATATACAACCTGTGAGGACCACGATCATCCGCATTTTTATCTTAGTATTTCCAAAGGAAAAGTCAGTCCGGGTAAGTATGTAGTTACCGGTCCGGCCCATCTGGTCATTGCAGATGTTCCCCTGCCGATTGCCATTCCTTTTGGATTCTTTCCTTTCACCAGCAAATACTCATCGGGAATACTGATGCCAAACTTCACGGATGAAATGACCCGGGGCTTCGGACTCACCAACGGAGGGTATTATTTTGCCATCAACGACTATATGGATCTGGAACTAAAGGGCGATATTTACACCAAAGGTACCTGGGCCTTATCGGCAACGACGGGTTACGTCAAGAAATACAAATACAGAGGAAATTTCAGCATCAGTTACCGGGAAGATGTCACGGGAGAAAAAGATATGCCCGACTACAGCAAAGCCAACAACATGAGCATACGCTGGTCACACTCACAGGATCAAAAGGCAAACCCTAACTTTACGTTTTCATCCAGCGTAAACTTTTCGACCAGCGGATACAACCGGAGCAACGTGAACTCATATTATCGGCCGGAATTGAACTCAGAAAACACCAAGAGTTCGAGTGTTTCTTTTACCAAGCGTTTTCCGAACATTCCATCGCTCAGCTTGTCCGGAAGTGTAAATATCAACCAACGCACCAAAGACTCGACCATCAACCTGAGTTTACCGAACATCAACATAGCCTACAGTCGTTTCTATCCTTTCAAGAGAAAGAACCCGGTAGGAAAGGAACGCTGGTACGAAAAAATTTCGATGTCGTATTCAGGCGCTTTTGCCAACAGTATCAATACCAAGGAAAATAAGCTGTTAACATCCTCTTTCTCGCGTGACTGGCAAAACGGGATGCGTCACTCCATACCGGTATCTGCAAGTTTCAATGTATTGAAATTCATCAACATATCACCCAGTTTCAATTACACGGAAAGATGGTACCTGCGTTCGATTGAAAAATCATGGGACAATACGGCACAACGGGAGGTCAGAGACACCACCGACGGATTCTACCGGGTATTTGATTTCAACATGGGTGTTTCAGCATCGACCAAATTATATGGATTTTACATTCCCATACGATCCATTTTCGGAGATAAAATAGATCGCATCCGGCACGTCATCACGCCCAGTATCGGCTTTGGATATACACCTGATTTCGGCGACCCCAACTGGGGTTATTACGACACCTACACCAGAAGTGTCAGAAGCAGCTCCAATCCCGATGTATTTACCGACTCCGACATCATCTATTCTAAATTCGAAGGTTCTCTGTACGGTTCGCCGGGACGGGGAAAATCCGGTAGCATTAATTTCTCGCTGGGAAACAATCTGGAAATGAAACTGAGAAACGACAAAGACACCACCGGTAAGGAACCTTTCAAAAAAATCAGTCTGATCGACAACCTCAATATAGGGGGAAGTTATAACCTGGCAGCCGACTCAATGCGGTGGTCGAATTTCTCCACCAGCTTACGACTGAAATTATCTCAAAGTTACTCGTTGAGTCTGAGTACCAGTTTCGATCCGTACATGTTTGCCCTCAACAGTTCAGGTAATCCCGTCAGGGTTAACCAACTGCGATGGAACAACGGCAAATTCCCCCGATTTCAGGGAACAAGCACCAGTTTCAGCTACACCTTTAGCAACGACACGTTTAAGAAACTATTTGGGAAAGACGACGGAAATACCACACCGGCAGACGAAGGCGAAGCACCATTATCAGGCACTGAGGATGGCGCTGAAGAAGAAACCTTGCAACCTGATGCGAACAAGCAGGGGCAAAAACAACTGATGGCTTCTGAAGACGGTTACGCTAAAGTTACCATCCCGTGGAGTCTCAGTTTCAATTATTCAGTCAGATACGGGAACACAAATGTGTTTAACAAAGATAAAATGGAATACGAGATGGATTTTACCCATAACCTCAGTATAAACGGAAGCATCACGCTTACGCCCAACTGGCGCATTACCGGTAATTCATCCTACGATTTCAAAGTTAAACAGTTCACCTACACCAGTATTTCAGTCAACAGGAGCCTTCACTGCTGGAACATGTCGGCGAGCATTGTACCTTTCGGGGTTTATAAATCCTATAACTTTCATATTGGGGTAAACGCCAGTATGTTGTCGGATCTTAAATATGATAAAAGAAGCGAATACGGGGTGAACAATATCACGTGGTATTAGGTTATATAATACGCGAATTGCGTGTAAGGACATTGCATGGGTATTGCATGTAGAGCTATTGTATGGGTATTGCATGTAGAGCCATTGCATGGGTATTGCATGTAGAGCCATTGCATGCAATGGCTCTACGGGGGAAATGGTATTAAAATTAAAACAAACATAAACAACAAAAAATGAAAATTACAGACAACAAATTCGTAGCAACATCGTATGAATTGTTCGTTGACGGAGAAAACGAAGGCGAACTGGAACTGATGGAAAGAGCAACCAGTGAACAACCCATGAAATTTGTATTTGGCGTGGGCATGATGCTAAAAAAATTCGAAGATAACTTATATGGTCTCGAAGAAGGTCAGAATTATGAATTCACCATTCCGGTGGAGGAAGCTTATGGCGAGTATTTAGATGAAAACGTCATCGACCTGGATCGTTCTATTTTCGAAATTGACGGAAAGTTAGACGAAAAAATTATCTTTGCAGGAAATGTTGTACCTTTGATGGACTCTGAAGGCAATCGTTTAAACGCTCAGGTGGTGGAAGTTACTTCCAGCCATGTAAAGGTAGACCTGAACCACCCGCTGGCTGGTGAAAACCTGCATTTCAAAGGTTCTATTCTGGAAGTACGCAAGTCTTCGGAGCAAGAACTGGTAGAATTACTTGGTGGCCCAAGCGGCGGTTGCGGTTGCGACAGTGGCTGTGGTTGTGGCGATTCACATGATCATGATCACGGTGGTGGTTGCGGCTCAGGTTGCGGTTGTCACTAAACATTTTCGAATTTCAATCAATAAAGCATGTCTAACACAATCGGTAAACTGTTTACTTTTACTTCCTTTGGTGAATCTCACGGAAAAGGAATCGGAGGGATCGTGGATGGCTGTCCACCGGGTATAGCGTTGGATGAATCATTCATTCAACAGGAGCTCGACCGGCGTAAACCGGGACAATCAGCTATTGCCACCCCCAGGAAAGAGGATGATAAGGTTGAATTTTTATCCGGTATTTTCGAAGGTAAAACTACGGGAACACCTATCGCTTTCATCATCTGGAATCAAAATCAGCACAGCAGGGATTATGATCACCTGAAAGAAGTTTACCGACCATCACATGCCGACTATACGTATCAACAAAAATATGGTATCCGTGATCACCGGGGCGGCGGGCGCAGTTCTGCGCGTGAAACCGCTTCCCGGGTGGTTGCCGGCGCCATTGCCAAACTTGTATTGCGACAGGCGGGTGTCGATATCCGCGCATTTACTTCGCAGGTCGGACCGATTGCCATGACGCAGACGCTTGATTCGGCTGATTTATCGTTGATTGAAAGCAATATCGTCCGCTGTCCGCAACCCGACATTGCACAGCAGATGATAGACTATATTGCTGCGTTGAAAAAAGACGGGGATTCAACCGGAGGCATTGTTTCCTGTATCATCAGAGGTGTGCCTGTGGGATGGGGAGAACCGATTTTTGATAAACTGCAGGCGCGTCTGGCAGCTGCCATGATGAGCATCAATGCTTCGCATGGTTTTGACTACGGAAAAGGATTTGAAGGCGTTGCGCTGAAAGGTTCTGAGATGAATGATTCTTTCATCCGGAATAAAGACAAAATAACGACTCGCACCAACAATTCCGGTGGTATACAGGGTGGTATCAGCAACGGTGAGAATATATACTTCCGGGTATTGTTCAAACCGGTAGCAACGATTTCCAAAAAACAGGATACAGTGGATGTAACGCTGAACGAAGTGGAATTACAAGCCCGCGGACGGCACGATCCCTGCGTATTACCAAGGGCGGTACCCATCGTGGAAGCCATGGCGGCGCTTACCCTCGTGGATTTATATCTGAATGCAAAAACCGCATTATGAGTCAGGATGATAAATGGGCGGTTATCATCAACCTGAAATCCGGCAAAAAGAATTTCAGGATTCAGGTGAATTATCTTTTCAAGAAACTGAAAGATGCCGGCATTGATTATGAACACCGTATCACGGAGTTTGCCGGTCATGCTATACTGATTGCCCGTCAGTTTGCCAAAAGGCAGTTTCGCAACTTTCTCGTAGTGGGTGGCGATGGCACCATCAGCGAGGTAATTAATGGTATTTTTGATCCTTCCATCGAACATGCACCCAACCTGAAAATCGCGCTTATCCCGAGGGGAACAGGTAACGACTGGGCTCGTTTCTGGGGTTTGTCACGCGACTACCACCATTCCATTCAGACTTTTCTGGAAGGGAAATCGCGTAAGATTGACATTGGCAGACTTGATTTTATTCTGGAAGGTGAACCGCAAAGCCGTTTTTTCATCAACTCGGTGGGTTTCGGTCTGGATGCCCGGGTATGTCACAACGCGAACCGGCTGAAACGTTATGTGGGTAGTCATGCTTTTTTGTACTTCATTGCTTTACTCTGGGCTGTTTTCAAATATAAACCCAAAGAAGCGCACATCAGCGCTGCTGAAAAACAGATTGACGACACGCTGTTCACGATGAACATTGCCAACGGTTGTTA
>VSSQ01000819.1_pt1 | contig 15328 bp, 11 predicted proteins | sample 4763081 | NCBI WGS metagenome assembly VSSQ01 (sample SAMN12137344, study PRJNA551015) | bioreactor metagenome | isolation source: SDC9 anaerobic chlorinated ethene degrading culture | place: USA: Knoxville, Tennesee | collected 2015-01-01
TATCCTAAAGCAGATTGGAATCTTGGCCAAAATATTGAATTGATAGCAAGAACTAATGATGAAATTAAAATTATTAACCAAAGTATAGTTGATTTTTTAAAATTATCTTTAAAAGCTTTAAAATAATCTTTTATAATACTTCCTTCAGATTCATTTGCTAAGTTAAGCGAAACAGAATAAAGGGCTTTTGTTGAAGCTCCTATAGTAAATAATGGAAGACTAGAAAGGATCCATAAAAAATTTAGTATTATTAGGTCTGAAACTCTTCCCATAAATCTAAACAGCATATTATCTACGCTAAAAAATTTTCCCATAGCTATCCTCCTAAAATAATAATATTAAAATTTTATAATAACTTTGTATTCTATAAAATCATAATACAATATGATTTTATAGAATACAAAGGGCTAAAGGAAGTTTTATAAATATGTATATTAAATAATAAAAAAGTACATTAAAGTATAAAATTATTATATTTATAATAAGGGTAATACTTAGGAGGGGTTGTGTATGAGTTATAGAAGATGTTTTAAAATGAAGCTTAATGAAGGTTGTGCAGAAGAGTATAAAATTAGACATAACAATCTTTGGGATGAAATGAAGGATATGATACATAAATATGGAGGAGAAAACTATTCTATATTTTTAGATGAAGAAACTAATTTTCTATATGGATATATAGAACTTAAAGATTTAGAGCTTTGGAGTAAAAGTGCTAGTACAGATATTTGTAAAAAATGGTGGACTTATATGGCAGATATAATGGAAACAAATGAAGATAATAGTCCTATATCAATAGATTTAAAAGAAATGTTTTATTTAAAATAGTTAAATGCTATTTATTTTTAATTTTGAAGAGTGAACAGTGATAAAAGATGTAAAGTTGAAAAGGTTTAACAAAAAGTGAATGAAATAAAAATATTATACATTTTTATTATTTGAGTACTTTTATAAAATTAGAGTATAAGAAAAAATATAATTTTTATATTTAAAAAGGAGAAATATATGGTGTATGAATATTTTCATAAAAAAATTCCAACAAATAAAATTACAAAACCATTAATAGAAGAAATAAAAAGTTATGTAGATGAAATATTAAAAGAAGAAATACCACAAATATCATATAAGTCATATATGTCTTTTTATAAGAATGGTATTAGAAGAGAATTTGAAGATATCTACTTTAGCAGACGTAAGCAGCTATCGGCTTTAGGATTATATTTGCAATTTAAAGATTCAGAAGAAGAAGAGGATTTAGAAAAGGTCGTTAATTATTTTAATGAATTATTGTGGTCTATATCTAATGAATTTAGTTGGTGCTTAGCAGCACATTTAAAATATGATGAAGTTGGATTTGCGGAAGAGCCAGATAAGATAATAGATTTATTTTCTGCAGAGACTGCACAAGCATTAAGTGAACTATTAATAATTCATGAAGATAAAATAGATAAATCTCTTAAAGATCATATAAAAAAGAGAATAAATGAAAGAGTTGTAGAACCATTTTTAAATAATACTTGGACTTGGGAAAAGCAAACTCATAACTGGAATGCAGTATGTTCTGGATGCATAGGAATAGTTGGATTATTAATAGCCGATGAGAGTAAGCAAAAGGAAATTATATATAAAGTAGAAAAAGCTTTAAAATACTATCTTTTAGGATTTGGAGATGATGGTGCATCACTAGAAGGTGTAGGATATTGGACTTATGGATTTGGATATTACAATTATTATAAAGCATTAAAAGGAGAAATCTTTGATGAAAATTATAATAAGGTAAAAACAATAGCTAACTTTCCTAATATAATTCAAATTAGTGAAAATAAATTCGTTCCATTTTCTGATGTTCCTGTTAATATGTCAGTTGCAACAGGATTATTATCATATTTATATAAAAACTATAATATTAAAGTTCCGTTTGTTACTAAAATAAGTTCACTTGACTTTGATCAATGCTTTAGATGGGCACATTTAAGTAGAAATTTATGGTGGACAACAGAAGAAGTATTTAATAAAAAACCTTCTGATTCAGTAGAATTTTTAGAAGATGCTCAATGGATGGTACTTAGGAAAGATAAAATAACCTTTGCTATAAAAGGCGGTAATAATGATGAACCACATAATCATAATGATTTAGGAAGTTTTATAGTGGCTGTTAATGGCAATATGGTTTTAACAGATTTAGGGGCTGGATTATATACTGCAGGATATTTTGGAGAAGAAAGATATTCATATGATCAAACAAGGTCCTATTGGCATTCAGTTCCTCTTATAAACAACTTAGAGCAGATTGTTGGAACTGAGAAATGTGAAATATTAAATAAAAAAATAAGCAGTAGTAATGTTGAACTTGAGTTAGATCTGACTTATGCATATCCTAAAGAATTAATAAATTCGTGCATTAGAGAAGTTATGTATAAGAAGGATATTTTAAGTATTAAAGATAAGTTTAAATCCAGTAACAACATATTAATAAATGAAGGCTTTATTAGCTCAATACCTTCTAAATTAATTAATGAAGGCAAAATAATGTGGGAAATAAATAATGATAAATTAATATTAGAATATAATCCTGATACATTTAAGTATTCTTTAGAAGAGAAAAAAGTAATAAATCATTATAATCAAATAAATGTTATTTATAGAAGTAATCTAATTTCTAAAGAAGATGTACAATCTATGGAAGAAAAATTTAATATTTATATAAGTTATGATAAGGATTCAACAGTTAATTAAAAAGTATAAGTGATTAATAGTATTTAAATACATTTATTATTTTAGTAATTCATAAAAAATAACATAGTTAAAGAGAGGTAAATAACATGAATAATAATTGGAAAAAAGAAGCATTAAATTTTATTATAGAAAAAACAGAAGTTAATAATAGAAAAATAGGAGTTAATTTTCCACATGCATCACATGATGGGAAATATAAATTAGAAAATGAACAGTGGTGGACTGCTGGCTTTTGGCCAGGATTATTGTGGAAGGTGTATTCACAAACAAATGATGATTCATTAAAAATAACAGCAGAACAATGTGAAGAAAAGATGGATCGTTTACTTACTAATACAGAATGTATAGATCATGATATGGGATTCATGTGGACACTAACTAGTTTAGCTAATTACAAATTAACTGGAAATAAGGAGTCGAGGAGACGTGCATTACTTGCAGCAAATTTGTTATCAGCAAGATTTAACACAGAAGGAAATTATATTAGAGCCTGGAATGCATGGATTGGAAGAAAAGATAATAGTGGCGTTGCAATAATAGATTGTTTGATGAATCTACCGCTATTATATTGGGCCTCAGAAGAAACTGGTGATCCGAGGTTTAAACATATTGCAAAAAGACACGTTAACATGGTTTTAGAACATTTTATAAGAGAAGATGGATCAGTTCAACATATGGTAGTGTTTGATTCTGAAACAGGAGAAGTTGTAGAAAAACTTGGAGGACAAGGCTTTGCACCAAATAGTGCTTGGGCAAGAGGATGTGCTTGGGCTGTATATGGATTAACACTTTCTTATAAATATACAAAGGATATAAAAATATTAAATGCAGCAAAGAAAACAGCACATTATTTTATATCAAACTTACAAGATAATAAATGTCCAGTTTGGGATTTTAGAGTTCCAGAAGATGGAGAAAAGAAATATAGATATCCAGATTCTTCAGCAGGAGCAATAGCAGCGTGTGGATTATTATTACTATCTAAGTATGCTGGAGAATTTGAGGATTATATATATAAGAATGCAGGTGAAGAAATACTAAAAGCTTTATATATAGAATGTTCAAGTAAGGATAATGAAAAGGAAGAAGGATTAATTATGAATGGAACAGGACACTTCCCAGAACAAACTAATTTAGATGTTCCATTAATATATGGAGATTACTATTTTGTTGAAGGTATATCTATATTGAATGGCGATGAACTACTATTTTGGTAAACTAATAAAAAATAAATATAAATTTTATATTAATTGGGAGGAAAACTTATGCAAAGAAACAGTATTTTAACTAGGCTTAATGATTTGGGTGTTGTAGCAGTAGTACGAGGAAGTAGTAAGGAAGTAGGAGTAAATATATCACAGGCTTGCATAAGAGGTGAAGTAAAAGCAATTGAAGTAACTTATACAAATAAATTTGCCAATGAAATAATATCAGATTTAAGTAATAAGTATTCAGAAGATACATCTGTATTAATTGGTGCAGGAACTGTTTTAGATTCAGAAACAGCAAGACAAGCTATTATAGCAGGAGCAAAATTTATTGTATCTCCATCTTTTAGTGAAGAGACAGCAAAACTTTGTAATAGATATCAAATACCATATATACCAGGGGTCATGACTATAGCTGAGATAGTTAAAGCTTATGAAAGTGGGGTAGATGTAGTAAAGGTATTTCCAGGTAGTGTTCTTGGAACAAAGTTTATATGCGCATTAAAAGGACCATTACCTTATGCTAATGTTATGGTAACAGGTGGAGTTGGCTTAAATAACATATCTGAGTGGCTTAAGGCAGGTGCTAACATGATAGGAATTGGTGGAGAATTAAATACTCTTGGTGAAGCTGGTAACTATGATGAAATAACTAAAATTTGCAGCCAATATACTGACAAATTAAAGGATTTAAGAGGAAATTAATATGAAGGTAGCAGGATTTGGAGAAATTATGCTTCGCTTATCTACTAATAGAGGAAATAGAATTAGCCAAGCCAATAATTTTAATGCCAATTATGGTGGCGGCGAAGCAAATGTTTTAATATCTTTATCTAATTTTGGAATTGACACTAGTTTTATAACAAGACTTTCTAGTAATTATATTGGAGACTCAATTATTTCATACTTGAATAGTAAATCAATAGATACAAAAAATATAACTAGAGTTAATAAAAGGACGGGAATATATTTTTTGGAAATAGGAAGTGGTAATAGGGTATCTAAAGTCATTTATGATAGAGAAAATTCAGCTTTTAGCACTCTTAAGTATGGAGATATTAATATTGATGAAGCTTTAGAAGGGATAGATATATTTCATTTTTCAGGCATAACTTTAGCATTATCACCTGACATAAGAAAAATTGTAAAGGATATTTTAGTAAAATGTAAAGAAAAAAACGTATTAGTTAGTTACGATTCAAATTATAGAGCAAAATTATGGTCATTAGAAGAAGCTAGAAAAGCTACTTTAGATATTCTACCATATGTAAATATTTTGTCATTTGGAGTTTTAGATGCAGAAAATATTTTAAATATGAAATGTGATATAGAAAATAAACATGATAAGCTTAAATATTATTATACTGAACTTGAAGAAATTTATCCAAATATAATTCACATGTTTTCATCTTTTAGAGATATAGAATCTTCTTCAATTAACTATCTTCAATGTAATTATTTTAATAATGGTATATTATATAGATCTGACATTCTAAAAATAGATGATATTATAGATAGAGTTGGAGGCGGAGATGCTTTAACTGCAGGAGCTTTATATGGAATTATAAAAAGTAAAGATGGAAATTATATAAGTAATTTTGCAAACTCAGCATCTGTTTTAAAGCATAGTATTTTTGGAGATGCAAATTGTGTGGATGTTGATGAAATAGAAAGCATTATGAGAAATGAAGGAACAAAAATTCAAAGATGATAATTAATTAAAGGAGATATTAATTATGAGTAAGAGCACTTTTTTTAGTCAAAATAAAAAATTTTTTATGGATGATATAGAAGGTATATGTGAATATGTAAGTAAAAATTACATGAATGAATTTAAGGATATTCTTGCTGTAGCTGATGATGTTGTCAATAAAAAGTTTTTATTTAATTTAAGATGGGATATGGAAAGAACAGTTGTACCAGAAGTATTTAATGATGAAATTAACTGGCTTCATATGCCGGAGGATGATCCTGAATGGATATATCAATTTAATAGACATAGATTTTGGATTTGTCTTGGTCAAGCATATGTGATGACAAAAGATGAAAAATATGCAAAAGCATTTGTTGAGCAAATGACTCATTGGATTAAAAATGTAAAACTTGAAGATGAAAGAAATGCTCTTGCATGGAGAACTATAGAAGCAGGATTAAGATTAGAGTATTGGTTAAAAGCAATTATGTACTTTAAAGATAGTTCTCATTTAACTGAAGAAGTTTTTGAAATCTTTGAAGCATCAGTAAAAGAACATGCAGAATTTTTAATGGGAATATATGATACCTTTAGATTAGTTAGTAACTGGGGAGTACTTCAAAATCATGGACTATTTATAGCTGGAGTTATGCTTCCAGAATCAGAAAGAACTGCTGAATATAGAAAAGAAGCCTTAAAAAGACTGTCAGAGGAAATAGAAGTCCAAGTTTATGCTGATGGTGTTCATTGGGAACAATCACCAATGTATCATAATGAAGTAGCACACTGCTATTTAGATGTAAAAATATTATGTGATAGAAATAATATTGAATTACCAGAAGTGATAGAAAGAAAATTATATAGTATGGCATATGGAACATTTTATCATAAAAAGCCAGATCATCATGAGATTATGATGGGAGACAGCGATGATATAGATGTTAGAGATATAATTACTAAGGCAGCATATTCATATAAAGACGGAGTTTTGAAATTTGGTGGGTACGATGAGTTTGATTTTGATTGTATATGGGATTTAGGAATTGAAGCTGCAAAAGAATATATAAAAATTGATAAGTGTCTACCAAAAGAAACAGCTATTGAGCTCAAGGAAAGTGGAAACTATTATCTTCATTCGGATTGGAGTAAGGATGAAAACTTCTTCCATTTTTATTGTGGTACTTTAGGTGCTGGTCATGGACACTCAGATAAACTTCATATAGATTTATTTGCAAATGGTGAAGATATATTAGTTGATTCAGGTAGATATACTTACGTAGATAAGCCAGATAGATATGAATTTAAAGATCCAAGCGCTCATAATACAACAACGGTTGATGAAGAAGATTTCATAGTTTGTGTTGATCCTTGGGGTTGTAGTAAGTTAGCAAGATCTATAAATCAAAAAATGGTAAAAAGTGATGAGTATGATTATGTTGAAGGTGGTCATTTAGGCTACTATGATATTAAAGGCGGAGGAGTATTTGTAAATCGTAGAATTATATATATAAAACCTGATATATATATAATTGTGGACGAATTCTATGCAGGTTCAAAGCATAAATATAATCAATATTTCCATTTTAATAATACAGGCAAGCTTTCTAAGGAATCAAATAATGAAGTTAATCATATTAGTGAAAAAAATTATACAGATTTATGCTTTTTAGCAAATAATATTGATTTGAATATAAAAGAAACAAGGTATTCAAAACATTATAATGAATATGAGATGAAAGAAACTTTAGTAACAGAAGTTTCAGCAGATGGGTTTGCATCCATTATAACTGTTATATCAACTAACTCAAAAGAAAATTATGAAAAAGTAAAAGTACAGAAATTAAAGGTTAAATCTAATTTTAAAGGAATAATTTTTGAGGATAAGCTTATAGAGGCTATAAATATTGAAAAGGGTCAAAAGAAATATACAGTGGTAGTTGCTCATCAGGATTATGCTTCGCCTACAGATAGCTTTAATGCAGACGGATGTATAGGCTTTGGACAAGTAGTAGTATTTAATAGAAGTAAGAATGAGGAAAGAATAGGAAAAGTTCTAGTATATTAGAAGTTTATTCAATAAAAGTAACATTGCATTAGATAAGTTTAGTGCAATGTTATTTTCTATTTGAGTAAATGTTTTCAAGATGTGAAAAAAATGATAAAATATAAATAATAATATGTAAAGCAGGGGTTTTTAATAATATATAAGAGGTAGATGAAGAATTATGAAAAATACTAATATATCATACAAAACAATAATGTTTAGGGTAACCTCGATAATGATAGGATTAACAGCAATAATAACTATATTAATTTTATATGGATGTTTATATACATTTAGTTACATATTAAATGAGAAAATAACTAGTACAACAACTTCAAATTTAAAAATAGTAAGTAAGAACATAGAAAATAGAGTTGATGAGATAATTCAACTAGCTAAATGGTGTAGCATCAATAATCAAGTGTCATCCTATGTAGGTAGTACATCAAGTAATATTAATAGCAGTGTAAGTTTAAATACATACTACAGAGTAAAAGAAGAATTAAACAATTCAAGATCAAGCAGATATGTGGATAGATTAATAATTAGTAATCCAGAGGGAATATTACTGCAAATAATTACTGATACATCAGCGGGAAGTCTAACGGATGGGAGAATTAGTAAGGAAGTTCCATATTTTGATGAATTATTTAATGAAAGAGGATTCAAATGGATAGGCTTAAAAGAAGATGCATTTAAAAAGGATTTAAGTGCAGATAAAATTATACCTATTATTAGACCAATTTATAGTTATTATGATAATAGTTCAGTTGGATGGGTATATATTTCAATTAATACAGAAATTATTACAGATTTTTTAGATAGTTATAATTTAAATAAAGGTGATGAGATTTTTATATCCATAGGGGGGAAAATTTATAAGTATATAGAAAATAAATTGCTTTTAGTAGATTTAGATAAATATGAAAAAACTGATGTTGTTGAAAATAATAAAATTATTACTTATAAATCAAAGGATAGTTCAAATAAAGACGTAAATTATATTTGGTATAAGTCAGATTTAGATGGATGGGCAGTAGGACAAGCTCTTAAAAAAAGTAATTTTTCTATAGAAAAATCATTATTTATTCCACTTTCAATATTAATAATAGTGTTATTATTTTCTCTTGCGGGTATATTAACTTATATATTAAATGAAATGATTAGTAAACCTGTTAGAAAAATTAATAATAAGGTAGCAAGAATATCAATGGGGGATTTCTCAATAGATTATTCTATTGAGAGGCAAGATGAAATAGGAACAATAGGAAGAGGTATTAATATTTTGTCTGAAAAGATAACAGATTTAATATCTTCTAAAGTAGAATATGAAAAACAAAAAAAAGATTTAGAGTTTAAGATGCTTCAGAGTCAGATAAATCCACATTTTCTATATAACACTCTTAATTCTATTAAGTGGATGGCAACTATTCAAAATGTTACAGGAATACCAGAAATGACATCAGCTTTAGCTAAATTATTAAAAAATATTTCAAAGGGTACAGATCAAATAATATCTATAGAAGAAGAAATAAACTTATTAAATGAATATATAACAATTCAAAAATATAGATATGGAGGGGCACTAAGGTTATATATAATGTTGAAGATGAAAAAATTTATTTAAGCAAAATAATAAAATTTACTTTGCAGCCAATGGTAGAAAATGCAATATTTCATGGAATTGAGCCTAAGGGAAATGAAGGAGTAATTAATATATCATTTAATCTATTTGAAGAAGATAAAGTGAAAATTGAAATAAAAGATAATGGAATAGGAATATCAGATGACAAGATAAAAAAGATACTTAGTGGAGATAATAGCTTAGATAAAAAATCTTTTAATAATATAGGAATAAAAAATGTTAATGACAGAATAAAATTAACCTTTGGAAATGAATACGGGATTAAGATAGCAAGTGTTTTAAATGAATATACAAGTATAATAATAGTAATTCCATACGATAAAGTTAAAAAGTAAAGACATAACTTTAGGAGGAGTGAGAGGTATGTATAAATTATTAATAGTGGATGATGAACCTCTAGTTCAAGTAGGTGTAAAATCTATGATTAGTTGGGACAAGTTCGATATAGATGTAATTGGAATGGCATCTAATGGAGAACAAGCAATAAAAATAATGGATAATAGCTTTCCGGATATTATAATTACAGATGTAAAAATGCCAATAATGGGTGGAATAGAACTTATACAATATTGTAGAGAAAATTATTCAAAGCAACCTGTTTTTATAATTTTGACAAGCTACGAAGATTTTAAAATTGCAAAAACAGCTATAAAGTATAATGTAAATGATTATTTAGTGAAGCTTGAATTAACACCACAAGTTTTGGAAGGCTCTATAGAAAATTCCATTAAGGAATTAAAAAAGAGAGAAAAAGAAAATATTAATTTAGAGAGTAGTAATGATAAGCAAGACATAAGTAGTTTAAAAGAAAGATTTTTTATAAAGTTACTGTATAACTTATTTGAAGAAAATAAGTTGATATATGAAGAAACTACACAGTTAAATCTTGATTTAGAAAAAAAGAAGTTTATAACTTGTTTTTGTGATATAAGCTCTAATTCAAAGGAAGAATTAGATAGGGATAAATTATTAAATATTTATATGTGTACCTTTAATATGATAAAACAAATTTCTATTAAATACTTAAAATCATTTAATGTATTTCTTGATGCAAATCATTTTGCAATTATATGTTATTTTGAAGACGAAGAAGATCTTAATATAAGAAATACAGTTAAAAGAGCTATGTATAATATTTCAGAATCAGTTAAGAATTATTTTAATGTAAGTATAAAAATTGGAATAGGTAATGTTTATGATAAGTTGGAGCTGATTTCGAATTCATTTCAAGAAGCTAGATATGCTTACAATTTGCAAAGTACAAATGAAGATATAAGAGTTTATTCAAAGTTAGAAGATAATTATGAAGATAGATTTAATATAAATTTATTTAGGGATGATTTAAGAAGATCTTTTGAAGAATATGATTCCGAAAGATTAGATAAAATATTTTGCAATATAATAGATTGGTTAAACTCATCGCATAATGAATATTTAAAAGCAATAGATTGTGCATGTAATATATTATATATATCGTTAAATTTATTACCCGATGGGACAGACTGTATAAATGATATGTTTTCAAGTGAAATAGAAGGATATAGAAGTATATATAAAAAGAAGAATGTTATAGAAATAGTTCAATGGATATCCTTATTAAGGGATAGGTTATGTGAATATATTGATTTTAGAAAGAGAAATTATAAACATCATATAGTTACTCAAGTTAAAAAATATATTAATGATAATTTAGAAGAAAAAATTTATTTAAATGAAACTGCCAGTATACATAATATAAGCCCTAGTTACCTAAGCTTAATATTCAAAAAGGATTGTAATATGGGATTTTCTGAATATGTGAATCAAATGAAAATAAACAAAGCAAAAGAACTATTAATTAAAGAAAATCATAAGGTTTATGAAGTTTCTGATAAATTAGGGTTTGAAAGTGCATTTTATTTTAGTAAAGTATTTAAAAAAATAACAGGATACTCACCAAAGGAATATATAAAAATTATGACATAGAGAATTAAAATATCGTCTATATAAAGATATGGACGATATTTTTATATAAAAAATATAAACTTAGAAGTGAAAAGTGAATGAAATAAAAAAATAATACATGAAAAACTTAATAAAATATTTAGAAAAAACAACAATGAAAAGGTTAACAAAAAAGTGAATGAAATAAAAAGATTATCCATTTATAAGCAAACACTAAATTAATATAATAAAATTGTAAATTGAATCAATGAAAAGTGAGGGGAATGAATTATGAAAACTAAAAAAATTATTTCTGTCCTTCTAACATTAGCAGTAGCTAGTAGTGTTTTTATAGGTTGTGGAAGTAAAAAAGACACTAAGACAGAAGGAAATACATCTGGTGAAAAAGTTACATTAAAAATGTCAGTCTGGGATAAAGATAAAGTAGCTTATTTGCAACCTGTAATAGATGCATATAAGGCCAAAAATGAAAATGTTAATATTGAATTAGTTGATATTTCTTCAGCAGAATATCAAGACAAGTTATCAGTTATGTTATCAGGTGGTTCTGATGACATAGATATTATAACAGTTAAAGATACACCAGGTTATACATCAATGGTAAATAAAGGACAATTAGAGCCACTTACTAGTTATATTGAAAAGGATAAAGTCAATTTAAATCTTTATTCAGGAACAACTGAACAAATGACAATAGATAACGAATTATATTCACTTCCATTTAGAAGTGACTTCTGGGTTCTATACTATAACAAAGATCTTTTTGATAAGGCAGGAGTAGAGTATCCAACTAATGATATGACATGGAAACAATACGAAGCTCTTGCAAGAAAAATGACTTCAGGCTCTGGAGCGGAAGCAGTTTATGGCAGCCACTATCATACTTGGAGATCTACAGTACAATTACCAGCAGTATTAGATGGTAAGAATTCAATTATACAAGAAGATTATTCATTCTTGAAACCTTTCTATGAGATGGTATTAGGAATGCAAAAAGATAAAGTTGTTATGGATTACGGCTCATTAAAGACTGGAAGCATACATTATTCAGGAGTATTTGAAAATGAGCAAATTGCAATGTTACCAATGGGATCATGGTATATTGGAACTGTAATAGCTAGTCATGATAAAGGTACAGCTGATATGAACTGGGGAATAGTTAAATATCCTCATGCAGATGGAGTAGAACCAGGTACAACAGTTGGTACAATAACATCATTAGGTATTAACTCTAAATCTTCAAAGAAAGATGCAGCTTGGGATTTTATAAAATTCTTTAGTGGTGAAGAAGGAGCTAAGGTTGTAGCTGATAGCGGAACTTTACCAGCAATTAAAACTGATACTATAGTAGATACTATTGCAGGAACAAAGGGTTTCCCTACAGATGCAAATAGTAAAGAAGCACTAAATACAGTTAAAACATATTTAGAAATGCCAGTAGATAGTAAATCAGCTTTAATAGAAATAATATTAAATGAAGAACATGACCTTATAATGACAGGTAGTGTAGATATAGATGCAGGATTAAAAGAAATGGCAAATCGTGTTAAGGAAGAATTAAATAAGTAGAAATTATTAATAAAGAAATAAGGGGGCTTTAAAAAGCTCCCTCCTAAATAAAAAATAAAATATCTTAAGGGGGATATGCCCAAGAAAGGCAGGTTTGTTATGGAGTTAAAAGTGAATCAAGAAACAAAGCAAAAAATATCACATAAAATAAATAAAAAGCAGATGAAAAAGAATCTAACTGCTTATTCGTTTATCCTTCCTAATTTTTTAGGTTTTGCAATCTTTACATTGATTCCAGTTATATTTGCATTTATACTATCTTTTTTAAATTGGGATGGAGCTAATCCTATAAGTTTTGCAGGTTTAGATAATTTTAAAAGACTTATAACAGATACAACATTTAAAATAGCACTGAAGAATACAGTAGTGTACTCAATTGCTACAGTTCCATTAACTTTAGTAGCATCATTAGGGATTGCAATATTACTAAATAAAAAGATATTTGGACGAAATTTCTTTAGAACAGTATTTTTCTTTCCATACGTAGCATCTCTAGTAGCTGTTGCAGTTGTTTGGAATATGATCTTTAATCCATCAATGGGAGTTGTTAATAGTTTTCTAATGTCTTTAGGAATCACTAATCCACCAGGATGGACATCTTCTACTACATGGGCAATGCCAGTAATAGTTTTCGTTAGTATTTGGAAAAACATGGGATACTATATGGTAATATATTTAGCAGCACTTCAAGGTATTCCAAGAGATTTATATGAAGCGGCAAGTATAGATGGTGCTAACGGATGGCAACAATTTAAAAAGATAACTTTGCCTATGTTAACTCCAACAACTTTCTTTGTTAGTATAATGCTTACTATTTCTTGCTTTAAAGTGTTTGATTTGGTTTATATGATGACTCAAGGTGGACCAGGTAGATCTACAACAGTATTGGTTTCACATATATACAATACGGCATTTAAGGAATTTAGTTATGGTTATTCAAGTGCTATATCTATGGTTTTATTCATGATAGTCTTGATAGTTACTATAGTTCAATTTAGAGGCGAGAAGAAATGGGTTAGCTATATGTAATACTAATAAAAAGGAGGTAGTTAAAGTGAACATGAAAACCAAAAATACAATTTCAAAGATATTAACATATACACTTTTAATAGCACTAACTATATTAATGCTGGTTCCGTTTGCATGGATGCTATCAGCATCTCTACAATTAAACAAAGATGTATTTAAATTCCCATTTGATTGGATACCTAATAATCCTGTATGGAGCAATTATAAAGAAATATGGACTAAAATACCTTTAGGAAAATTTATTTTTAATACATCAAAATTAACAGTAATAATAACGTTATTACAATTATTTACTAGTAGTTTTGCAGCATATGCTTTTGCAAAATTGGACTTTAAATATAGAGATAAGATATTCTTGTGCTATGTAGCAACAATAGCAGTTCCATGGCAAGTATATATGGTACCTCAATTTATTATGATGAGAGAATTGAATCTAAGTGATACTCACTTTGCTTTAATACTATTACAAGCATTTTCAGCATTTGGAGTTTTCTTAATAAGGCAATTCTACATGAGTATTCCAAATGAATTACTTGAAGCAGCAAGAATAGATGGATATAGTGAATATAAAATTTATTATAAAATAATGCTTCCTTTAGCTAAACCAGCATTATCAACATTAACTATTTTTACATTTGTTAGTGTATGGAATGATTTTATGGGGCCATTAATTTATATAAACTCAGAGGCTAAAAAAACTATTCAAGTAGGTTTAAGAATGTTTATAAGTCAATATTCAGCAGAATATTCTCTTATTATGGCAGCATCGCTTATTGCTTTAATACCAGTACTTATTATTTTCCTAGCTTTACAAAGATTCTTTGTTGAAGGTGTAGCATCATCTGGATTAAAGGGATAATAAAATTATTATAAAAATCAAGATCTTATTAAATATTATTATAGAATGATATTTAATAAGATTTTTTAGCCTATACTTCATAGAATATTTTTCTAAATTATATTGACATTTATTATTAAAAGGAATAATATAAATAAAAAGTTAAATTTGTTGAAAGGAAGAGTAAATATCTATAAGTATCTTTAGCGAGTGAAGGATGGTGGAAGCTTCATGAGAACATGATATTGAAAGACATCCTGGAGAAGCTTATCTGAAACTAATTAGGATAAGACGTGTTCTAGCGTTAATAGATTGAGATAACTTTAATATCATTTTATTAAGTTAAATTAGGATGGCACCGTGAACAGAGCTTTCACTCCTATAGGGAGTGAGGGCTTTTTATATTTTGGGGGGAATTATATCAAAATTAACCTAGGAATAATTTTTTGTAATTTCCTTTCTTCAGTTTTCAAGTGGACATATGTAAGTTTGAGTTGACTTGGAGTGAAGTGACGGAATAAGTAAATTTACGTATGTCCGCTTTTTATACTTAAAGAAGGCCGCTTTTATTAATGTCAAGATTATTTTGAACAATTGTGCCAATATTTTTATGTACAATTGT
>VSSQ01000820.1_pt1 | contig 15311 bp, 16 predicted proteins | sample 4763081 | NCBI WGS metagenome assembly VSSQ01 (sample SAMN12137344, study PRJNA551015) | bioreactor metagenome | isolation source: SDC9 anaerobic chlorinated ethene degrading culture | place: USA: Knoxville, Tennesee | collected 2015-01-01
ATCCTATGCAAGCCGCTGAACAATTTTCTTTAACATGTCTTCCTATCTCAATATTATTACATTCCACTCTTACTTTTTTTGAAATAGGAACTGATTCAATAAGTCCTTTTGGACAAATATTTATACAAGCTCCACAGTTCGTACATTTATCCACATTAACCTTAGCAATACCATTAACTATTTCTAAGGCATCAAATTCACAGACATTAACACAACTACCAAGTCCTAAGCAACCATATGAACAAGATTTAGAACCTCCTCCTATCATAAGAGAAGCTGTTAAACAATCAGTAACCCCTTCTAAATCGTATCTAACCTTGGCGGAGTCACAATTACCATTACACTTTACAAAAGCAGTCATTTTTTCAGTTAAATCTACCTTTATACCTAAAACCTCACCTATATCTTCTGCTGTTTTAACACCACCTACAGAGCACAAATTTGGTTTTGCGCCTTCCATTACAACGGCCTCTGCATAAGCATCACATCCGGCAAAACCACATCCCCCACAGTTTGCGCCTGGAAGACATTCTCTTAATTTTGGTATTTTAGGATCAACCTTTACTTCAAAGGCTTTTGATGCAAAACCTAATAATATTCCAAAAACTAATCCCAGAATTCCTAAGCTTAAAGTTGCATTTAAAATATTCATACTAAATCCTCCCTAGTGAATTAATCCTTGGAATCCTAAAAAGGCAATTGACATTAAAGCTGCTGTGAATAATGTAATTGGCAAGCCTTTTAGAACTACTGGTATATTTTCATTATTATCTACTCGCTCTCTTATAAATGCTAGCAATACTATAGATAACATATATCCTGACGCAGCTCCTACTCCATTAACTATTGATTCTATAAAACTATATCCTTCTTGTATATTTAATGTTGCTACTCCTAACACTGCACAGTTTGTTGTTATAAGTGGCAAGTATATCCCAAGTGCCTTATGAAGAGCTGGAGATAGTTTTTTCATAGCCATTTCAACAAACTGAACTAATGCAGCAATAACTAGTACATTGGCTATTGTCTTAAGATATTCAAGGTCTAAATTTACTAATATAATATTATATACAAGCCATGACATTATAGATGCTAATGCCATAACAAACATTACCGCAAGTCCCATACCTATAGCCGCATCTTTTTTCTTTGAAACCCCAAGGAATGAACATATTCCTAGGAATTTTGAAAGGACAAAGTTATTTACCAGCATTGCTGATATAAAAATTATAAACAATTCCATTAGTTGCACCCCTCTTAGCTTTTAGATTTATTTTTATCTACTATTTCTATTTTGCTTTCATCTCCACATGATCCTGTTCCACATCCTGAACAGCTTCCGCAACTATGCTCTAGAACTTTTACCTTTTCGCCTGTCTTATACGCTTTTCTAATATTATAAGCATTTAAAACTACCATAAGGCCACCTAATGTAAAAAATGCTCCAGGAGCTAATATCATTATTGATGCTGGCTTAAAGCTTTCAGGTAATATTTGCATTCCAAGTATTTGACCTGCTCCCAACATTTCCCTAAAAGTTCCAATTAACAATAATGCGATTGTAAAACCAAGTCCCATTCCAATGGCATCAAAAATAGAAGGTAATATTGAGTTTTTTGATGCATACGCCTCTGCTCTTCCTAATATTATACAATTAACAACTATTAAAGGTATAAAAATTCCAAGAGAAGCATATAGACTAGGTACATATCCTTGCATTAACATGTCAATTATTGTAACAAATGATGCTATAACTACTATATATGCTGGTATTCTAATTTTATCTGGTACTAATTTTCTTATTGCCGAAATCATCATATTTGAAAATATCAATACCACGGTTGATGCTAATCCCATACCTAATGCATTTTTTGCATTTGTTGTAACTGCAAGAGTTGGACACATAGCCAAAACTTGGACAAAAATCGGATTTTCTGTAATTATCCCATTTTTTAATCTTTCAATTAACTTATTCATTGCTTTCCTCCTAATTATTATTGATTTTCACTAGCTGATGTATCTGCATCTGTATTTTTTTGAGGAGCTGTTTCTTCACTACTAGCTGATGTGTTTGCATCTGTATTTTCTTGTGGCGCTATTTCTTCTCCCTTTATATTTTTTAAATAGAAGGTGATAGCTTCATTTACTGCTGTTACTGATGCTCTACTAGAAACTGTAGCTCCAGATATAGCCTCTACTTCATTATCTTTATTAGGAGTTATTTTAACTAATTCTAAGTAACCATTTGCAGGCTTATCCTTAAATCTTGAGGTAAATTTTTCTTCTGAAATTTTAGCTCCAAGTCCAGGTGTTTCACTATGTGAAAGTACCTTAATACCTGAAATCTTACCATCATTTGATATACCTATTACAAAATCCACGGGACCATGAAACCCCTTTTTAGTAACTTTAATAACATGTCCAACAACATTATTTTCATTTAAGGCTTCATATATTTCTTTTACATTGCCCTCAGTATCTAAGTTATTAATATCCTGAATGCTACTAGCTTGTGGTAATATGTAATTTAAATCTTCTTTACTTACTTTTGAATTTTCTATAATAGCTTCTTTAGTTAAATTGTTAGCAACTCCAAGTAATAATCCTGCAATCATTGTTATAATTAGAAGGATTCCTCCTAGCTTAAAATTTTCTTTCATAATTATACTTAAGCCTCCTTCTTAATTTTTATTTTTTTAGTTGTAAGATATTCTATAAGAGGAGTAAATAAATTAGTTATTATAATTGCATAATAAGGTCCTTCCGGATTGTATCCTTTTACAGAAATAATAGATGCACAAATACCGGCTATTAACCCAAATACATATTGTCCTATTTTGGTCATTGGAGTTGTTCCATAATCTGTAGTCATAAATATAGCCGCTACAAAAAATGCTCCAGGAAGTAATATATTTTTTTCAAAGTAATTATACATAAGCATTGCTGACATTATGAATACTATAGGTCCTCTTAAGCTTATTCTGCCTCTTAATACTAAATAAAGTCCACCAATACATAAAGCTAATATTGAAACTTCTCCTATGCTCCCATTTGCTTGTCCAACAATCTTACTTATTAGTGATACCGATTCTTGAGAAACTTCTGATGCTGCAGATGTTACATCAGCTACTGGCTTAGCCATTACTCCTGCCCAGGATGCAATTAAAAATGCCTTTGATGCTGCTGCTGGATTCATAAAGTTCTGGCCAAGTCCTCCAAAAAACTGTTTAACAACTATTGTTGCAAATATCGATGCTATAATTGGTATCCATAATGGAACGTACGTTGGCATAATAAAGGATATAATCATACCTAAAACTATGGGGCTTAAATCTGTAATAAATCGTCTTTTCCTTACAAATTTATTCCAGAGTCCTTCTGATATAATACTAGTTATAATGGTTGCAGCTATTATTTTTAAAGCATCTATTTTATAAAAATAGATTCCTGCACATATTGCTGGAATTAAAGCAATAATAAAGTCAATCATTATTTTATTAATTTTGTTACCATTTTTAATATGTGGTGCTGGTGATATTTTCAATTTTCTGTTTTCCACACTTTTCACTCCTATTCAGATTTTCTATTGCTATTTAAATGTTTTTGCAGTTTTTATACTTTGCGCAATCTCTATTTTAGATGGACATACAAAACTACATAAACCACATTCAATACACTTTTCTCCTCCAAACTTTATAAACTCATCTTTTTCTTTCATTTTATAAAGTTCTACTAGTTTTATAGGATTTAATCCTTCTGGACATGCTCTTAGACATTTTCCACACCTTATACAACTATAAGCTTCCTCTGATGGTGAATCTTTTTCTGTTAGAAATAATATTCCATTTGAATTTTCCTTTATAGGTGAATCTAAATCATATATAGGCGTTCCATTTATACTTCCCCCATCAATGACTTTTTTAAGTAAACTATAATTCCCTTTTAAGTTTTCAAATATTTCTCTATATGTAGTCCCATTTTTTATAGAAATAACTTTTCCACCATCTACAGCATTACCATGAATAGTTGTTAGTATTTCTACTTCCTTTTTATTCAAAGCCTGTCCAAGTGTTACGATTTCCATTAAATCGTAAATAGCAACGTCATTTTTTGATTCTCCATATGCCTTAGATATTAATTTATTTTTATATAAATCAGTTACAGAGGAGACTCTTATAACATCGCCATATGTTTTTAACTCTTCTTGGATATATTTATCTTTTCCATCTACTACAAACTTAATTTCTGATTTTAGCTTAATTTTTTCTATTCCTTTTTTTAAATCTTCTTTTCTCTCTTTAATTATTACACCATATCCATTTAAATTAGGTTGAAAACTAAAAGCTTTTATTATTACTTTCTTACTACTTTTCTCAAAAATTGAAAATACTTTTTTTTCACTTTCTTCTAAACTCAAATTTTCTTTATCAATTGATAATTTTAATATTTTAGTATCTGGTATCGTAAATAATTTATTGTAAATATTTACATTATTAAAAAGATTACTTAACACTACACAAACCTCCAATTTTGTCAAGGTATTATATACCATATTATCCGTATATTTTAACAGTTACGATTTTATATTACCATAAATACAGCTATCTCACAACTTTTGTAATTTATTTAACAAAGGTTTTAATGAAAATTTTAAAACTTCTATATAATATACTAAAAACTCTTGATAAATTTATTAACTTAACTATTAAATATACCTATTGATAGTTACTTTTTTAACATAAAAATAAGAAAGTAAACTACTATAGCTTACTTTCTAAATATTCATTATATTCTTGTAGACTTCTTACTGCTTCTAATTCTTTATCTTCAATCATATATTCAAAAAACATATCATTAAGTTCTATGCTATTTACTAAATCCTTAAAAGATTTATTTAGCTCTCCTATATTAGCATAAAAACAACTTCTATTATAATATAAAAAACTTGAATCTTTATTATTTTCTATTCCTTTTGTAATTATTTCTATAGCTTTATTAAACTCATTATTTTCTCTATATAATATAGATAAGTTTAGATAACTATACGGATAATATGGATTTTCATCTATAGATTTTTCATAATATCTTTTGGATTCTTCTTGATTTATGTTTTTAAGTAATACTCCCATATTAAATAAAATTCTAAAGTTATTTGAATCTATGTCTAAAGCTTTAGTCATATAATTTAATGCCTTTTTATATTCTCCAAGTTCCTCATAAATACAGCCTAAATTAGCATTTGCCCATAAATCATTTGGAACAAGCTCTAATGTTTTATTGTAATAGTTTATAGCATTTTGCTTATCACTTATTTCATCATAAGCATTGGCTAAATAGAAATATGCTCTATTGTATTTATTATCTAACTCAATAGCCTTTTTATAATAATCTATAGCATCTTCTAGAAATCCATCTTCATCATATAAAACACCTAAACCATAATATGCTCTTGCATCATTTTTCTCTAATTTTATAACCTCATTATATTTTTCTTCTGAAAGCTCCTTGTATCCTAATTTATCAAATAAAATAGCCATATCTAAAATAAGTTCTATATCTCTTTTACCTTCTAAAAAACTATACGCTTTTTTATAAAACTTTAAAGCTTTTACATATTCTTTTTTTGTTACAAAATCTCTGCCTATATTTATATAGTTTTCAAAAAGATATCTATTATCTTTCATTTTAAACCTCATTTATTAAATAAAATTTTTTATACCATTTATTATTACATTAAAGAAAAATACTTCTATAATTATTATAAAGATTATAACAATTATTATGTTCATATTAAAAAATATGCCCGCAGAAGCTAAAAAAATGTATATAGATCCTTCTAAAGTTACAATTTCTCCAAACCACTTCGAAAACACCTTTATATTATTTATTTTATCCATTCCAAAATCACTATTTAATACTGAGAAACTTTCAACAATAAATTTCAGTAATAGTAAATCCTTTTTTATCGCTACAGTTATTCCAAGTATGAACTCCAAAGCTCCCCACAATAATATCAAATATTTAAAAATCATATTATAAACTCCCCTTTTTTATTTACCACAACATTTTTTATACTTTTTATTACTTCCACAAGGGCATATATCATTTCTTCCTATACTATTTTCCTTTTTGATTGTTTTCTTCTTATTTTCTATTTCTCTTTCAGAATGCCCTTTTAATGTCCACCTTTTAACATTCATTGCTAACTTTTTTAACTCTTCTTTAAGTATCTCTTTTTCTTCTTCACTTTCTATTTCATATGCTTCTAAGAAAATTTCAATTGCTTCAAACAATGGTGCTTCATTTTTTATAGCTATAGAAAAACTTTCTATCTCTTCTTTTAATATCTTTTTATCTATTACAAAAAGCTCATTCAATACCTTTTCTAATTTATTTCCTTCTTTATTTTCTTCTATATAATCTGGCTTAGATGCTTTAAACAATGTTTTTTTATCAAAGCTCATGAAATTCACATCTGAATTCTTATTTCTTTCTTCAATTATAAACATAGGATCTTCAACATCTATATGATAAATTATATCTTCTTCAACTTGATAATCAAAGCCTAATTCTTCTCCATCTAAAAGTAATTTTTTAATTTTATCAATACTAATATCATATTTATATACATCTATTATAAATTTACATAAGTCTTGTATAGTTAATACTCCATAAAAATATATAATTCCTGCTGAAATTTCTATAACTTCTGAATTTATTTTTGAATTTAATTTTAGCTTATTATTAAATTTATTTTTTATTATATCACATAACTCTTTAGGGATTACAGCATACAATTTTCCTTCACTTACTGATGTGAACATTATTCCTCTATTTCTAAAATAATTAGCATTTATAATTTCCGATGAGAAAAATTGTTTTTTACCAGATAATTTTATAACTTCTTCTAAATACACATATGCATCTAAGTCTAATAAGTCTAAGGCATAATCAATATTTTCTACAATTACATTCCCTATCCTCTCAACTAATTGCGACTTTTTTAACGAAGTAATTCCTTTAATTGAATAATTATTTGCAATTTTTATAAGTTCTTCTTTTGTCATTTTATCTAAATGATATTCTAAAGAGTCATTATTATCTATATCCTTCCATATCTTTTCTTCTTTCTTTATATCTTTATTTATTATGTCTTCTTGCTTTTTAGTTATATCTTTGTCCATTTGTTCCACCTCTTTATTTCATTTAAAAACATATACAATTATATATGTTTTTATTATTTGTGTACATAATATTTTAGATTAATAAAAAATAGCATATGTAAGTTTTCTTATTCCGGCGTTCTACTTCAAGTCAACTTAAACTTACATATTACCTTTTGTCAACTAAAGAAAAAATTACAAATAATTTTTAATGATAAACTTTTTATAATTTCTAACGAATAAAAATAGATGATATGAATTCTATTATTAAATAATCCATACCATCTTATTATATAAATACTATTTAGTTAAATTCTCTATTTCAAATTTATCATTTCTTACTTTTATCTCGCATTGACCTCCATTAGATAATTTTCCAAATAATAGTTCATCCACTAACAATGGCTTTATTTCAGAGTTTATTACTCTTAATATTTCTCTTGCTCCAAATTCTCTTGATAGACCTTTTTCACTTATAAATTCTACACACTCTTTACTGAATTTTAAATTTACATTTTTACTCTCAAGCTTTTCTTTAAATTTATTTAATTCCTTTTTAGTTATTTCTATAGCTATATCTTTATTTATTTGGTTAAATATAACTACTTTATCTAATCTATTCCTGAATTCTGGAGTAAATACTCTTTTTACTTCATCGCTTACCGCTTCCATCTTTATTGTATTTCTTCCAAAACCAACAAGATTTTTACCAATATCTCTTGCTCCCGCATTTGAAGTCATTATTATTATAACATTCTTAAAATCAGCTTTTCTTCCTTTATTATCTGTAAGGGTTGCATAATCCATAACTTGAAGCAATACCCCTAATATATCCGGATGAGCCTTTTCTATTTCATCTAAAAGCAATATAGAGTTAGGTTTCTTTCTTATTGTATCCGTAAGAAGGCCACCTTCTTCATATCCTACATACCCTGGTGGAGAACCTATAAGTTTTGAAGCTGCATGCTTTTCTCCATATTCACTCATATCAAATCTTACTAACTCTATTCCTAAAGTTCTAGATAATACTTTAGCTATTTCTGTTTTTCCTACACCTGTTGGGCCAACAAAAAGCATCGATGCTACTGGCTTGTTATCGTCATTAAGTCCTGCTCTAGACATTTTTATGCATCTTGTCACTTCCCTTATAGCTAAATCTTGGCCAAAAATATTGCTCTTAAGCTCATCTTCTAATATTTTAAGTGATTCTATCTCAGTATTTTCAACTGTCTTTTTAGGAATATGGCATATTTTTGATATTATTTCCTCAATTATATTTTCGCTTACTACTCCATCTTTATAAATTTCTCTACTTATATTAATATAAGCTCCTGCTTCATCTATAATGTCAATTGCTTTATCTGGTAAAAATCTATCATTAATATATTTTGAGCTTAATTCTACTGCTGCTTTAATAGCTTCCTTAGTATATTTAACATCATGATATTCCTCAAAATTTTCTTTAATTCCTTCTAATATTTTTATTGTTTCTTCTATGCTTGTTTCTTTAACCTCTACAACTTGAAATCTTCTTATAAGTGCTTTATCTTTCTCAAAATATTTCTTGTAATCATCAAATGTAGTTGCTCCTATAAACCTTATCTTTCCTTCTAATAAATATCCTTTTATTAAATTTCCTCCATCTAATGAACTACCATTTAATGCACCTGCTCCAACTATATTATGAATTTCATCTATATATACAATTGGATTTTCATAAGTCTTTATTTCGTCTAGTATTTGTTTTATTCTTTCCTCAAAATCTCCTCTATATTTGGTTCCTGCAAGTATTGAGCCAATATCTAAAGAAAAGATTTGTGAATTTCTAAGCTTTTCAGGAACATTTCCTTCTTTTATTAGCTTTGCAAGCCCTAAAGTTATTGCAGTTTTTCCAACTCCTGGTTCACCTATATGAACAGGATTATTCTTAGTTCTTCTACAAAGAATTTGGATTGTTCTATCTAGTATATCTTGTCTGCCTATTAATGGATCATTTTCCCCAATAGTTATAGCTTCAGTTAAATTTGTGCAATAACTATTTAAAATACTCTTATTGGGTTTATTTTCTAATTTATTTGTAGTTTTTATTATTCTAATAGCATCTTTAGATACATTTTCTTCTTCATTTTTATTATGAGAAAGTTCAAATAATAACTCCTGTTTGGTAATTCCTTGTTTTTCCAAGAAGTATATCGCATAACTATCTTTTAACGCATAAGTTGCTGCTATTACATGTTCTAATGTCACAACATTTTTTTCGCTAAATGCCGCTTGCTGAGTCGCAACTATTAATATATTTCTTATTCCGAAACTTTCTTCTGGATCTCCATCATCTTGTTTTTCTACATACTCATTTATATAATTTATTAAATCATTTTCTAACTCTTCAACATTTCCATTTAATTTATTAATTATTTCTTTAAAATTTTCTTCTTCTAAGGCACTTAATAATAAATGTTCTGGTGTTACATATTCATCTTTATTTTCTTTTGCTTTATTATATGCTCTAAGCAATATATTTCTGACTATCTTACTAATATCCATTTCATTCCTCCTCTACAGTAAGTTTAAATGGAAATCCTTCTCCCTTTGCAATAGCCATAGCCTTACTAGCTTTTGATATAGCTATATCATAAGGATATATACCGGCTATACCCTTGCCATTTTTATGAACCTCCATCATTATTTTATTAGCTTCTTCTATATTTTTATTAAAAATATCATTTAAAATAGCAACAACAAATTCCATAGTTGTAAAATCATCATTATGCATGAAAACTATAAACTTTTTAGGTTTTTTTATTTTGATATTTATTTTTTCTATTATGTTAGCATTAGTTTCCAATAATTATTCCTCCATGACATAAATTCATTAATAAAATACTGATAAGTTTTAAAATTTAATTATATATAAACTGCTTAAATACTATTAAGTTCTGGAATAATTAAATTAATTATAAAGTACTTATTGCAACTTATATACTATTATATATAAATTATATTATTTGTAACCATAAAATATCAATAATAATAACTTAATAGCTTTTTATAAAATTATATTTTTAATAAGATATTATATATATTTTTAATTATTATTTCAACTTTTCTATTTTAAGATACCTTTATTAAATACAGAATATTTATTGCAACTTATATATTTAAAATCATATATTATAATGAGGTGATGAATATTGGAAGAACAAAAAACTTTAAATTTAGGAAATACGACATCTCACGTTAAAGAACCTACAGATCTTACCTTACAAGAAACAAATGAAATGCTTAAACAATTGCCTAAAATTTTAAATCAAATGAAAAATATTATCTTAAGTAATAATCATAATTTGGCTTCCTTACAAATTGAAGTTCAGATTATGAAATCTGAGCAAATGAAATTTAAAAATGATATTACCCAGGTATTAAACATTATATCTGAAAAATTTACAACAATTGATAAACTTCAAGAAGATTTATCCATATTAGATCAAGTATTAGGTAAGAAAATTACTGAGCTTGAAGATGAAATAGTATTGACACAGCAAATGGCTACAAAAAGTTTAAATGAAGTTCTTAAATTTAAGGAGCATTGGAAAATCTAATAGGACTGTAGTTTATGATACAGTCCTATTAGATTTTATAAGTAATAAATAATTCTTACTTTAATAAAAGGATAAATGAAATTACATTTACCCTTAAATTTATATATTATTAGTTTAATCCTGTAAGCAAATATATAAATAATAAAATACTTATTATTGCACAAATATTAGTTATTGCTTTAGATTTTCTTTTTTTAACATCTTCATCATTTTTATTTTCTGTTGAATAACTAAATAAATGTGTAAATTTATAAAGGAAATTTTTCATACTATCAACTCCTAAAATTTGTGCAAAAAGGACAGTTTTTACACTATCCTTTTTACTTTTCATTTTATTTTATTATTATTTATAGGGCGTTATTATAATTTATAATGAGCTTGCTTGTTCACAAGCAATTTCAGCTTGTTCTGTTTCTAAATTTTTCTTATCTGCATAAGCCACGAATGGTAAGTAAATTAATACTGAAACTGCGATATTTATTAATGCTACTGCACCTGCTTGCCATTGTCCAGTTGCTAAAATAGCTGATATAACTGGAGGACAAGTCCATGGAACTACTGCTGATGCTGGTGCAACAAAATTCATTGCACTTAATGTATATGCAATTATTGCTGATACCATTGGAGCTAATATAAATGGTATAATATATATTGGATTTAATACTATTGGTAATCCAAATATAACTGGTTCGTTAATATTAAAGAATGCTGGTCCAGTTGCAATATTTCTAATTGATTTATTTATAGCACTCTTTGATTTAAATATCATTGCTATCATTAAAGCTGCTGTTATTCCTGAACCTCCAAGATTAACATAAGAGTCTAAGAATTGGCTGTTTATTATATTAATCCCTTGAGTGTTTCCTGCTGCTATAGCTGCCATATTTTCAGCTGTTAATGCAAGGAATATTGCATTTATAACTGGAGCTAATATATTTGATCCATGTAATCCAAAGAACCATAATACTTGTTGTATAAAAATTAGTAATAATAATACTGGTAAAGAATTTGCAAGACCCATTAATGGTTTTTGTATTAATGTGTAAACATGCATATAAACTTCTTTGTATCCTAAAGCTTCTAATATAGCAAATACTACTCCTACTAAAGTTAAAGTAATCATTGTTGGTAATAAAGCTGAAAATGATCTTGATACTGCTGGTGGTACTCCATCAGGCAATTTAATAACTAATTTCTTATTTTGAGCTAATTTAGCAAAAATTGTACCTGTAATTAAAGTAACTATTAAAATAGTAATTAATCCTGAAGGTCCAAGCCACTTTGTAAATAAACCTGGTTCCCATCCAAGTGTTCCTGCATCAAATCCTCCCCAAGTAACTGGAGCTTTGTAATCAAACATATTTGTTAAAATTAAGCTTGATGCTAAAGTAACTAATCCTGTTGCAAAACCATCGACATCATAGGATTTACCTAATGCATATCCTATTGATATTGCAGCGAATAACCCCATTAAGAACATTGATCCACCATAAACATTTAATGCAATTACATCTAACCAATGTAAAGGCATACCTGCTGCAAATAAATCTTTAACTGATTGAATTGGAAAATTGTGAATTAAAAGACCAAAAGAACCAATAATCATAAGTGGCATTATTGTAGCAAAACCATCACGTATAGCTACTAAGTGTCTTTAAGCACCTATTTTAGATGCTATTGGAACAATATAACGTTCCATCCAGTTCATGAATTTTTCCATTTAAAATCCCCCTTAAATTTTGATTTATATTTACTGATTTCCTCTTAAATATTTTTTTACTGATAATTTCATTGTAAAGAGTAATCAGTTAATAGACATTTTAAAATCCTTTACATAAAAGCTTTTTATATTTATGTCTTTTCTTACTTATATATAAAGCAATTTGCATGCCAACTTTTTAAATTTGTCTTTTTCTCTAAACTATTGATATATCTAGCTTTGAGCCTATTATCTTTTACACACTTATTTTTTAACCTCTGTGTAATTGTATTACACAAATTTGTATTAAATTTTATTTGTGTAATAATATGTTAATAATTTTATGTTTTTTTTATTTTAATTTCAGTATTTACAAAAAAAATTCTGGCATAAGCCAGAATTTTTTAAACACTAGATTAAATATTATCTATTCTTTTAGTTTAAATGAGAATTTACTCCATGGCTTTATATAATCTAATAAGAATAATTCATCTTTACTTATCCTTGCAACAACATTTGTTTTTCCTATATTCTTCATATCCTTTAAAGCTATTTGTAACTCTCCTGCATATCTAGTGTATAAATCCGTATCGATTAAAATGTCCCCTCTTTTTATATCTACCAAATTGTATGGTGGGAAGCTTTCTCCTTTATACTTAACTCTACTCTGAGTGCTTCTTGCCATATATTCTGAAGAATCACCCCTATTAAAATGGAATTCTTCTAAAACTATTTTTCTATCTAAATCCCTTATATCTTCTATCAATTCAACCGTAAACTCTAACATATTCTTATTTAATTCACTTAATGCTTTAAGTTCTTCTTCACATGCAAATGCATTTGCTATTATTACATCATCAATTAAACCTGTTGCAAATAAGTGCTTAGCTTGAACTTCTATTGGCAAATCTCTATGCATCTCTAATGTGCATAACCCTTCTGAAACTGGCCAAGGTCCATACTTTGCTGAAGGTGAATTAACAAAAGCCGCCGTTCTTATCCCTAATTCTTTAAACTGTTTACTTGAATTTATAAAATTATCATATGATAAACCTGTATATATATGTGGATAAAAATTATGACATCCATATAGATTGTTTAAATTTGCCTTATATGAAAGTATATTATCTACATATTTCGTTCCATTACTTATATTCAATTCTATTTTTAGTCCGTATTCGTTAAAAGTCATAACCGATTCTTCGTACCCACTAAACCCCATATCAAGTCTTATACCTGATAATCCAATTTCCTTAAATACTTTTAAATCAAATATAGATGCTTTAAGCTTATTAAATACATTTGGATCTATATCTGCTATAACTTCCATATCATATTCATTAGCCACACTTAATATTTCCTTAAATTCTTCTAATACAATATCAAGATCTTTATCGCTTGCAGATATTAAACATGTAAAAATTCTTTTAAAATTATATTTTGCAGCAAGTCTTATATAATTCTTTATTTCATTAACAGAAGAATTATTAGGATATACAGAAATTCCTAGCTTATTCATTTTTACACTCCACCTTACTTAACTTTTCATGAAGATCTATAATTTCTTCTGCTAAATCCTTCACTACTATAGAAGTCATTAAATGATCTTGTGCATGTACTAATAATAATGATACTTCGCTCCTATCTCCTGCCGCTTCCTTCTGAATTAAGCTAGTTTGTGTAGCATGGGCATCACCTAAAGTTTCCTTTGACTTTTCTAGTAATTCTCTTGCTTCATCAATTTGTCCAATTTTAGCTAATTGCATAGCTTCCATTGCATAGCTTCTAGCCTCACCACTAAAGATTATTAGATTCATTATAATTTTTTCCATTGGCTCCACCCCTTTTACGTTTATTACTACTTGCTACTCATTAAAAGAGCTTGTTTTAAAACCTTCTCACCATTCATTGTTCCATAATCTACTGTATTGATTACCTCTACCGGAACCCCTAGCGGTTCAAATTTTGCTTTCATCTTACTTAATAAAAATCTAACTTGAGGTCCTAGTAATAATACATCTATTTCATTTTCGTGCTTTTTTAGTTCTGCCTCTCCAACAGCATTTATTGTACAATCAATACCTTTAGCTTTAGCTGCTGTTTGCATCTTACTAACTAATAAGGATGTTGACATTCCAGCTGAACAAACAAGTAATATTCTCTTCATTTAAATTACCTCCCTATATATAATTCCTTACACTATTTTATAAAGCAATTTTAATGCCAAATTTAATTTTATAAAATTATCATTTATTAACATAGTCAAAGGCCCTTATTTAGTCATTTTCAGTTATAAAACAATAAACTTTCAGTGTGTAAATGTTTATTACACACTTTATAAAAAGTGTCTATGAGTTTTTTGATTTTACACAGATGTTTTGTTGTTAATTACCATCTTTACTATGTGAGCCAATTCATTTTCTCCAATATTGATTTTATAATTTTCCTCTAAAATTTTTAAACATTGTTTAATAAGTATAAACTCTTTATTATTTGAATGTCTAAATTCATTTAACATAACAAAAGGAGTTTCTTTACCACCTTTCATTAATTTTTCTATTAAGAAACATGTGTGAATCATTATTCCTATTTTTACTTCATGTATCAATTTAATATTTAAATGTTCTTCTATATTAAGTAATACTTTTCTTATATTTCTTACAAGTTTATAAGAATCTATATTATCTATTTGTTTTTCCATACTTTCAATTATTTTATAATATTCTTCTTCTTGAGATATAAGTTTTTCTAAATCATCTATCCCATCCCCAGATAATATTTCTGCTGCTGATATAAAAGGTATATTTGGTACATAAGTATTCATTACTCCAACTATTGCAAGTATATTAT
>VSSQ01000821.1_pt1 | contig 15295 bp, 12 predicted proteins | sample 4763081 | NCBI WGS metagenome assembly VSSQ01 (sample SAMN12137344, study PRJNA551015) | bioreactor metagenome | isolation source: SDC9 anaerobic chlorinated ethene degrading culture | place: USA: Knoxville, Tennesee | collected 2015-01-01
AAGTTCCATGACATTATTTGAGAATGAGTCAGACTATGATGAATTCTTTGATAGACATTCAAAAGAAAAAGTAGAATACAGTAACCCTGAAAATTATATTGGTGAAGCATACTTAGGTATAGATGCAGGCTCTACAACAGTTAAGGCTACTGTAATAGATGAAAATGAAGAGATACTATACTCTAAATATTTACCTAATAGTGGGAATCCAGTGCCAATAATAAAAGATTTTTTGATAGAATTTTATGATAAATATCCAAATATAAATATTAAATCATCTGCAGTAACTGGATATGGCGAAGATATCATTAAAAATGCATTTAGAGTTGATTATGGAATAGTTGAAACCATTGCCCATTATACAGCTGCTAGGAAGTTTAAACCAGATGTAGACTTTATTATAGATATTGGTGGACAGGATATTAAATGTTTTAAAATTAGAAATGGTGTAATAGACGATATATTCTTAAATGAAGCATGTTCCTCAGGCTGTGGCTCATTCTTACAGACTTTTGCAAGTGCACTTAATTATTCCATAAAGGATTTTGCTGCGCTTGGGTTAAAATCCAGTAGACCTGTGGATTTAGGTTCCAGATGTACAGTATTTATGAACTCCTCAGTGAAACAAGCACAAAAAGATGGTGCAAGTATAGAGGATATATCAGCGGGGCTTTCACTAAGTGTTGTAAAAAATGCTATATACAAAGTTATTAGAGCATCTTCAGCAGATAGTCTTGGAGATAATATTGTAGTGCAAGGAGGAACCTTCCACAACGATGTAGTCCTTAGGGCTTTTGAAAAAGAATTGGGTAGAAATGTAGTTAGACCAAATATTTCAGGACTAATGGGTGCTTATGGGGCAGCATTATATGCTAAGGAAACCCATAAAGGAAATAGCAATATACTTACAAGAAGTGAATTAACTGATTTTAAGCATACAGCTAAAATGGTGAATTGTGGTCTTTGTAACAACAAATGCAAATTGACTATAAATGCATTTGACGGTAAGCGTAAATTTATTGCAGGTAATAAATGTGATAGACCAATTCCTACAAGGAATTTAGGAGAAAAATATAATTTATTTGATTATAAATTATCCTTATTAGAAGAATATAAATCAATAAAAGGGAAGAGAGGGCAAATTGGTATACCAATGGGTTTAAATATGTATGAATTACTTCCATTTTGGCACACGTTCTTTACAACTCTAGGTTTTGAAGTAGTTACCTCCCAATCATCCAATAGAGAACTTTATTTAAAGGGGCAACATACTATTCCTTCTGATACTGTATGTTTCCCTGCAAAGCTAATGCATGGTCATATTGAAGATCTATTGGAGAAAGGTGTGAATACCATATTCTACCCTTGTTTAACATATAATATTGATGAAGAAAAGGGCGATAATCACTTTAATTGTCCAGTTGTAGCATATTATCCAGAAGTAATAAAAGGGAATGTAGCAGACATTGACAATGTGAAGTTTATTTATGAATATTTAGGTATTCATAGAAAGAAGGACTTCGCCAAGAATATTTATAGGATATTAGATGAGGACTTTGGAAATATTTCATTATCAGAGGTAAAAACTGCTGTAGAAAAAGCTTTTGATGAATATGATTCACATATGAAGAAGGTTAGGGCTATGGGTAAAAACTATATGGATATAGCAGAAGCAAATAATATGAAGGTTATAGTTTTAGCCGGTAGACCATACCACATAGACCCGGAAATTAATCATGGTATAGCTGAACTTATAACGGAATTTGGTGTAGTAGTTATAACTGAAGATGCAGTAAGTCACTTAAGTGAAAAGATTCCTACTAATGTATTAAATCAATGGACTTATCATGCAAGATTGTATGCTGCTGCAAACTATATCAAAGATAAACCAAATATGAACTTGATTCAACTTGTATCTTTTGGTTGCGGAATAGATGCGGTGACTACTGACGAAGTACAAAGTATATTAGATGAAGAAGGGAAGATATATACACAAATAAAAATTGATGAAATAACTAACTTAGGTGCAGTAAAAATCAGATTGCGAAGCCTACTAGCTGCAATTGACCTAAAAGAAGGAGAGGTGGTTAATCATGCACAATAATGTAGTTGAATTTACAAAAGAAATGAAAGATGAGTATACTATTTTAGTTCCTAATATGTTGCCCATACATTTTTCAATGCTAAAAAATGTCTTCCGCGCTCATGGTTATAATATGGTTGTTTTACAAAATGAAGGACCTGATGTAGTCAATGAAGGATTAAAACTTGTGCATAATGATACATGCTACCCTGCTCTTTTAGTAATAGGACAGTTAATTGATGCATTAAAGAGTGGAAATTATGACATCAATAAAACAGCTCTTATGATAACCCAAACTGGTGGTGGATGCCGAGCATCAAACTATATTTATCTATTAAGAAAGGCATTAGTAAAAGCAGGCTATGAAAATGTACCTGTAATTTCTTTAAATGCATCAAATGTATCTGGATTAGAAAAGAATAGTGGGTTTAATTATACTATTCCAATGCTAAGACAATCTTTAGCAGTAGTAGCATATGGTGATTTACTTATGCTTTTAGATAATCAAACCAAACCATACGAAGTCAACAGGGGGGAAAGTAAAGCCCTTGTTGCTGGTTGGATAGAAAAGCTATCAGAGGAATTGAAGGGTAATAAAGGATATAAAATTAATGAGTTACAAGAAAATTTTAATAGAATATCAAAATCCTTTGCGGATATAAAAAGAGTAAATACTCCAAAGGTTAAGGTTGGAATAGTTGGAGAAATCTATGTAAAATACTCAAGTTTGGGTAATAATAAATTGGAAGAATTTCTATATAATGAAAATTGTGAAGTAATGGTGCCGGGATTATTGGGATTTATTATGTATTGTGTTGAAAATGGTGTTATTGATACAGCGCTTTATGGTGGAGGATATATTAAAAGTAAAGTAAGAGCTAAATTGAACGAATATCTTGGTAAATTAGAAAATGCCATAATAAACTCTGTAAGTCAATATGAAGGATTTGTAGCACCGACTGGCTTCAAGCATATAAAAACGCTAGGTGAGAAAGTAATTGGATTAGGGGCTAAAATGGGTGAGGGATGGTTGTTACCAGCTGAAATAATGGAGCTGATACAAATAGGATATGAAAACATAATTTGCACACAACCATTTGGATGTTTACCTAATCATATTATAGGAAAAGGAGTAATCGGAAAAGTCAAGAAAATACATGAAGATGCAAATATTGTTTCAATTGATTATGACCCAGGTGCAACAAAAGTAAACCAAGAAAATAGAATAAAATTGATGTTGTCCGTAGCAAGAGAAAAACTTCAAACAAAAATATTGTTAGAAGAAAGTTTAGTTTCGACAAAGTTATAGATGAAAAAGTTTTCAACCAATAAAGCAAGAATGTGGCATCATAAAAACTGTATATCACACAATTAGGTAAATAATTGATTTATGAGGAGGAGCTTCTATTGAATAAAGAGAAAGAACGAGCCGTTGTTTTTGGATACGATACATTGGGGATTGCAATGGGAGTATTATACATCTTCGTAGGTCAATTGTTAAATCCAATGTTTGCTGCGGCAGCAATGAGTTTAAGCTTAGTGTAGTATTAGCTAATGCATTAAGAATAAAAAGATTTAAGCCAGTTAGATAATTATAATTAATTATTTAATATAGAAAATAAAATCATATGGAGGAAAGTATGAAAAAGAAAATATTAATTGAAGGAATGAGCTGTCAGCATTGTGCAAACCATGTAACAGAAGCTTTAGGAGAAATATGCGGAGTAAAATCTGTAAATGTGGACTTGGATAATAAAAATGCTGTAGTTGAATTGGTACAGCCCGTTGACGATGCAAAGTTTAAAGAAGCAGTTGATGAAGCAGGTTATGAAATAGTTGGAATAGAAGAATTATAAAGATATTAGAGCTTTAATAATCATATTTGGTTATTAAAGCTCATTATTTTTGCAAATCTTCAATATGCCAAATTTCTGATTATAGTTTTTTACAAGTATTATAAGGTGTTTTCAATGCCGTATTCTCCATAACATCTCCATAATCTTTAGTTATAATACTTTATGTAGAAATACCAATATGAAATATAATGAAAATGGAGTGATAATATGTTTAAATTTATAAAAAGTTATTTATTAAACTTAGCAGAAGAAAATATAGAAGCTTTTAAAAGTGGTGAACTCGATAGCTCTAATATAAAACCGACAAAAGCTTTTAATCAAAATTTTGATTATAAATAATTGCATAAAACAACCTGATGTTTAATATCAGGTTGTTTTTTTGCACAAACACTTTAAAAGAAAGCCATTTTCATTATGCCTAATATTTCTAGATATTTAATGCTCCATTTTAGATTGGATATCCGTTATTTTTTCAATTTCAACTTGAGTATCATGGGATATATCATAAAAGCTACCTAAAATATAAGCATGCATATATGGTGGCATGTCAGGCATTTCTTTGTCAGAGTTTACGCTTATTACATAGTTTCTGACAACGTCAGGCAGATTATTGCTGTTTACCAGCAATAGGGGTGTATGTTTACCTAAATGAGCAAAGAGTACACTTGAAATGATATGGTACCATTTGCTTAGATCACTGTACGAAAATGCCCAGCCATCTTTCTTATTATGTTTCCATCCAAATCTATCCACGGGACTTTCATATTTAGCAAAGTTTACTGAAATTGTAAAAGGGTCATATCCGTTTATCCTAGACACATTGCCTTGTATTATATTCTTGATTTGTGATTCGACAATTTCACTAATTGTATAAGTGGACCCTACTATATAATAATTTTTGTTTTGGTTTCTTGAAATAAAATTTTGAATTGGTAGAGGTATGTCATTTCGTCTGACTAGAATAATTGGAGTGCCTTTATGTGCTGCATAAAATGTTGAAATAATACCTTCAGCATAATTTTCTCCTGATATTACGATTATGTCATTATTTCCTTCTTCTGATGAAGGTGGTACAATATTAAGCCTAAAATCTGCAATATCAATACATGCATTGAACACATCTTCAAAACTTGTAATTCTGTAAGTTGTCAATCCGAATGTTCTTATATAATCTTCTACTCCCTTTGATATTGGCCCAGCAATCAATACTTTAGCAGGAACATCTTCACCTGAAGGATTCAACCTCAATATTTCATTTATTATCACAGGAGGCATGTAATTTCTTTCTGTGAACAGCACAGGCCCATTAACGGGGAAGTGGACAATACTCGAGGCACAGGTTCCATATTGCCACATATCAGATGATACGAGAATTACGGCATGTGGTCTCCAGTCAATATTTTGGCTTGGATATATAATATTAGATACAGCTACATTGTAGTAATACATATCATCATAATTTACTCTTGTAGTGTTAACTGTTGAGGAAATATTTGTATAAAATGGTACACGATTTGGCTGTATGGGGTAGTTGTTGTTTAATTTAAACATAATTTCACCTGCTTTCTATAGTTTAATATATGATTAGTTTTGCAATTTGATATTACTTTGTAATCGGTAAAAAATTAAAGCTTTTAAATTACCAACAGATATTATAAAAGGAAAATTTTATTGTATTTTAATTATATAAATGATAGTATAAAACATACGTAAAAAAATTTTATACTTAAAGAAGGTATTGATATGAAATTAGCTTTTAAATCCAGCTTGTTAATCTGTATGCTTTTACTGGGTGCTGGCTACGGGTTATTATATCATTTTATAATTATGCCTTTAATTGGAAGTGAGCTTGTTCATTGCTTAGGTCAAGGTGTTATTTTTGGCTTAATAAATTATTTTATGTCAATTGGCTTATATAAAAAGTATCACATATTAAAAAATTCTAATAAGTTATTAAAGAAAAATCTTAATATTGACAAGTTAACAGGACTTTTAAATAGAAGAGCATTTGACAACGATATTATAGAATTACCATTAGATGAAAGTTATTCTATAATATTTATAGATATTGATAATTTTAGAAAATTTAATAATAAGTTTGGACATCAAGTAGGTGATATAGTTTTACAAAAAGTTAGTCGTGAAATAAGCAATTCTATAAGAGTAAGTGATAAAGCCTATAGGTACGGTGGTGAAGAAATTGTTATTTTGTTAAAAGATTGCAACAGAAGAAAAGCATTAGAAATTGCTGAAAAAGTAAGGCTTAATATCAATGAATTAAATAATAATCCTTATCCTTCAATAACAATTTCATTAGGAGTAGCTAGTTATCCTGATGATGGTAAGCATGCTGATGAGATAATTAAAGCAAGTGACAATGCCCTTCTAACGGCAAAAAGATTAGGCAAAAATCAAGTTTCTAGTTGCGCAATATAAAAGGTATAAATACTTCGATATAAATTAGCAATCAGATATTCTATAAGCTGGTATAATAAAAGGGGTTATATAAAAAGCAGTATTCAATTATTGAATACTGCTTTTCAGTTACATACATTATTTTATAATTGATATTTCTTTAAGTTAATCCTATAAAAAATAAAATGCAATAACATTTCATGACTTCTTATTATAATTATATTAATTCCATTATATTATTTTCTTTTTTTTGATTATTTTCTATGTAATCTTTTAAAGACATGTGGATTAGTTCATCCACCTTGTTTGAGTAATAATATTAAATCCTTAGAATTCTCCATAATAACTCCACAAAGTTCTAATATGCTAAATAATATTTAAGTTTATAAAAAGAAGCTTTATTTTATCAAGGCTTAATACAATTGAATTGATTGTTAGGATTAGTTTTATATACATTAAACAGCTTATTACAATCAAGTAAAATATTATAAGGGAGGATTATTACATATGAAACTATCATTTAAGTCTAGTTTATTAATTAGTATGATTTTACTTGGCGTTGGTTACGGATTGTTATATCATTATATCTTAATGCCTTTAATCCGAAATAATAATGGATTAATAGGGTGTCTAATACAGGGCGTAATATTTAGCCTAATTAACTATCTTATGTCAATAGGTATATATGAAAAATATCATAGATTGCAAAATTCTAATAGAATATTAAAAGAAGACCTTAAGATTGACAAATTAACGGGACTTTTAAATAGAAGAGCATTCGATGAAGATATACGTAAGTTACACTTGCATGAAAATTATTCAATAATTTTTATAGATATAGATAATTTTAGAGAGTTTAATAATAGGTTCGGACATCAAACAGGCGATTGTGTCTTGCAAAAAGTTTGTTATGAAATAAAGGATTCTGTAAGAGCAAGTGATAATGTGTATAGATATGGTGGAGAAGAAGTTGTTATCTTGCTAAAAGATTGTAATAAAAATAGGGCATTAGAAGTTGCCGAAAAAGTAAGGCTTAACATTAATAAATTAGATAATAATCCTTATCCTACAATAACGATATCATTAGGGGTAGCAAGTTACCCAGAAGATGGTACGGAAGTTGAAGAGATAATAAAATCTAGTGATAATGCCCTTTTAATGGCTAAAGGGTTAGGTAAGAATCAAGTTTATGATTTCTACACATTGTCTCCATAATTTAATGTTAATATTTACAAGTAGTGGTGAAATATATGTTTTAGATCATTATATACTTTGATTTTTGGAGGACAAAATGTTTAATACAATTCAAAAGAAACTTATAGCAGGATTTTCTCTAATTTTATTAATTTTAATTTCAAGCACAGCTTATAATCAAAAAATTTACAATGATGATAAAATGCACATCATGGAAATTAAAGAAAAAGCTATTGTAAGTTTTATTTATGCTACTGAAATAAAAAATAATGTAATTCAAGTTGGTCAATTTTTTACAGATGTAAGTGCTACAAAAAATACAGCACATTTAAAAGAAGCTGAAGAACAATATAACCTTTATAAAAGTAATTCAAAGGAACTTTCAAGTATAAATCCGGAATATAAAAAACAGTTAGATGAAATAAATATAGAGTTAGATAATTTATATTTTTATGGTAAGGAAATGACTGATATGTATATAACAAACGGTCATGAAAATGGAAATATAATGATGGATGAATTTGATAAAATGGCAGATAACATTAACTCGAAAGTCAGTGACATACAAAAGAAAATAGAATCATCACTAAATGATGATCTGATGACGTTGCAGATGCATTTGGAAATGAACCAAAAAATATCCATTTATCTGGCAGCAATTAATGTGGTTTTATCAATAATTATAGATGTATTGCTTTCAAGAGTAATTACTAAACCAATTTTAAATTTCTTAAATATATTTAAGGACCTTGAGAATGGAGAGGGCGATTTAACAAGAAGAATATATGTAAAAACAAAAGACGAAATGTTAAAATTAGCGATGTCTTTCAATAATTTTATGGAAAGTCTTGAGAAAATGGTACTAAACATAAAAATAAATTCTGATATAATTTCAAAAGGCTCTATACTATTGAATGAAGGCGGTATACAAGCTGCCCAAAGTATAAATCTGATAAAAAATAATACTAACAGAACAGCAGAAGATACTCAAAAAATAAACATAGCAATTAATCAGATAACCGATAGCATATTTATGATTGCACAATCATCTCAGACTTTCGCATCAGATGCACAGAATATAAATATTGAAATTGACAGTATAAACAATCTAACACAAGAAGGTGAACAGAAAGCATTAAGTGCAAAACTTGAAATGGAAAAAACTAAAGAAATATCTTTAAATACAATTGATATAACAGAAAAACTTGGAAGTCAGGCTGATGAAATAGGAAAGATTATTGACACAATAAAATCAATAACTGTACAAACACATTTGCTTGCTTTAAATGCATCAATTGAGGCTGCAAGAGCCGGACAGTCAGGCAAAGCATTTGGAGTTGTAGCTGATGAAATTCGAAATCTTGCAGAAAGTAATAATAAATCAGCTGAAAATATTGAAAATATTATATTAAATATTCAGGATATGATTAAACAAACAACCGAAGCAACTTCTGAAGTTGGTGAAAATATTGAAAAGGGCAGTGTAATGGTTGAAAATGTTCATACACAGCTTCAAAATATAATCAATAAGGTAAGCAATATTAATGATAAGGTACAAAATATAGTAGCAACTGCTGAGGAACAAAGTGCTTCCACAGAAGAATTATCAGCGACAATGGAAGCTATTAAAGAAAGTAATATGACCATCACAGCAAGTATGCAGGAAGCAGCTGCTAGTATATCTGAACAAAACGTTACAATTTCAAATTTAAGCGTAATTGCTTCAGACTTAAATACATCGTCAGAACAGTTAAAGGGATTAATTTGCAAATTTAAGTTACAAGAAGAATAAAGGTGTTTTTATGGATAATAATGAAAATTTGTTTAATAATTTTATAGTTAAAAGTTTAGTTATATTTATTATTATGACGTTGATTTTAATTGTTGCAGTAAATTCTCATATTAATATTTTCATAACAAATGAAATATGGATACAGTCTGGTAATATAAACCCTCATATAAAACAGATAACAGTTGAAATAACTATAATAGTAATTTTGGGGCTGATTTTATTATATGTTTCTTTGATGAGAGTTGTATATAGTAGCTCTAAAACCCTATCATTTCAAAACAAAGAATTAATTAAGAAAAGAAATGAAATAGAATCTGCATATGCAAAACTTAACAATTCTTATAAAAACACAATAATTGCATTATCTAATTCCATTGATGCAAAAGATACTTATACAGCGGGCCATTCAAGCAGAGTTGCAAACATTTCTTTAAAGATAGGTAAGCAATTAGAATTAAATGAAGAAGAACTTAATACATTATATACAGCAGCTTTACTTCATGATATAGGAAAAATAGGTATACCTGATGAAATTCTTAAAAAGAAAGATAAACTGAATGATTATGAATACACTAAAATAAAGGAGCATTCAGCTATTGGTGCAGATATGTTAAAAGATGTAACTCCACTTCATAATATTGTTCCAATTATTTTATATCATCATGAAAGGGTTGATGGTACGGGATATCCGTATGGTTTAAATAGCAAAAATATACCTATAGAAGCTTTGATAATAGCTGTCGCAGACCCCTATGATGCAATGACATCAAACCGTCCATATAGGAAAGCCCTTTCGAGGGACACAGCTATAAATGAAATAATAAAGTTTAAAGGAACTCAATATGATTGTATTGTTGTAGATGCGTTTCTAAATTGTATTAAAGAAAATGTTACATGATGATATCATAGGATTATATAGTAAAGATAAGTGAAAAATGTATAAGTACATGTTATATTAATGATAACGGTGCTTCACAAGTTCTTCATAGTTATATTGTAAACTCTTTATACAATAAACCTTTCTGTTAAAGAAAGTACAATGGAGGAATTAAAATGAGTTGTCATGGAAATAATAAAGAAAATAATAAAGAAAATAAAGGAACACACAATCATAGTCCAATAAAACATATGCTTCATATGATACTTTGCTGCGGTTTGCCAATATTAATTTTTGCAGCATTGCCATTTATATCAAGGGTTAGCCCTGGTACCAGTAGAATATTGGCAGTAATTGCACCATTTATTTGTCCAATAATGATGTTAGGAATGATACCTATGATGCTAGGTGGAGACAAAAATAATAAAAAATCAAGTTGCTGTGAAAGCAAAGAAAGTAATTCTAGTACACAACTTGAATTAAATAAACCAACAGAATAAATAATAATTTAATTATAAAGGTAGCTCTTGAAATAATATTATTATTTATCAAGAGCTACTTTTAGGTTTTGGGAGTAACAGATGGATAATAATGAAAAAATTAGAAAAAGATACGATAGAGCATCAAGTTTCTATGATTTTTTTGAACAGCCTATGGAAATAATGACATTGAAAAAATGGAGAACCGAGGTAATGAGGGAATTGCATGGGGATGTTCTTGAAGTTGGCGTAGGAACAGGGAAAAATATACAATACTATCCAGATAATATAAATGTAACAGCAATAGATTTTAGTGAAAAAATGTTAGAAAAGGCAAGAGAGAAGGCAGAGAAGTTTAATAAAAAAGTGAAACTGATTCATATGGATGCTCAAAATATGGAGTTTCCTGATAATAAATTTGATTGTGTATTTACAACATGCGTCTTTTGTTCAGTCCCGAACCCAGTTAAGGGGTTAAAGGAGATAAAACGAGTTTGTAAAGATGACGGTAAGATTATCATGATTGAGCATGAGAGAAGTGAAAATAAGGTAGTTGGACTTCTGATGGATATATTTAATCCGCTAACACTAAATTTATATGGTGCTAATATTAACAGAAGGACTGTAGATAATATTAAAAATGCCGGATTTACAAAAATTGAGGTTACAAATTTAAAAGGTGATATCTTAAAGAAAATAGTTATTCATAATTTTAAAAATAGATGTTAAATATAAAAATAGTAATCAAATGGAGGTGGTATTATGATGGGATATGGATATGGAATGATGGGCTATGGATGGGGCTGGTTCATGATGATAGGTGTAGTTGTATTAACGGTATTAGGAATTGTAGCTCTGATTAATTATCTTCAGTTATCATCTAAGACTAATGGCCATTCAAATAACAATGCTTTAAATATTCTAAATGAAAGATATGCCAAAGGAGAAATAACTGAAGAAGAATACAATCAGAAAAAACACACAATTAAGAAAATAATATAATTAGTTTATAAAAAGTTAATGCCACCATAAAGACATTTCTTTTTTGTTGAATCAAAATGGAAGAGGTGCTTTATTATGAAAAAATTTTTATCTAACAGATTTAATATCTTGTTTTTAATATTTGCTTTGCTAATAGGGGTTTTAGGTTACAGGATGGCTGTGCTGACAATTGTTGAAGGAGCCAGCTACAGAGAAATAGCAGATGTTAAAAAAATTAAGGATATACCTATCAAGGCTCCAAGAGGAAAAATATATGACAGAAACGGAATTGTTTTAGCAGACAACATATCTAGCTTTACGGTTCAAATGTATACGGATCAAATAAATAGAGATGATTTTAATCAAACATCCTATACTTTATCTAAAATATTAGATGAAAATGCTGAAAATCCTATAGATGAATTTCCTATACTTTTGGATACTTTTGAATATAAAGAAAGTGGAATATCAAAAGAAATAAAGTATGAAAAAACAGCAAATGAAGAAGTAATAGATTTAGTAAAAGACAATATATACGAATGGTTTAATTATGAAACAGTTATATATGAAGAAAACTTTAATCCTAAAGAGTTAATATTAAAAACAATAAAAAATGATTTAAATGATTTTAATATTGAGCTAGTTGATGGACAATATATATTAGTTGATAATGATAAAGAACAAGACGAAACAGGCGAAACTGTTGTGGCAAATAATAAAAGCCCTAATGAAATAGTAATTGAAAAATTATTAAATGAAAATAAATATATAAAGAAGCTTTTTTCTAATTCTAAAATCAGAAAATTCTCTTATGAATTTTTAAAATCCAAGGGATTAGTAAACAATATTGAATTAATGAAATTTTCATTTTCTTATGATAATGAGTTTAAAGATATAAAAAGAAATTTATCTTTAAATAATGAGGAAGTTACTGAAAGGACAACTGCAAAAGATGATTTTGTAATTCTTACTTTAAAAAATTCTCTTGATAATTTGTTACTTACAAATTATGAATCTGACAGTGGAATTGTCATGCCAGGAAAAAAAATTATAGATAAATTAAGAGAAATCTATCCTGATCTACCTGTTGAATATTATGAAAATGGACAAACAGGTGTTTTTGAATTTACAGATGAGAAAACAAAACAAAAGTATATAAATCAATATAATCTAAATGATGAAATAAAACCTATAGATTTTATTAAGGAAATGGCTGCCAAAAATTATAATGCTCTATATGAATTTATAACAAATGATGAAATAAAATATTTTGCTCAAACTGAATTGCTTAAGTATTTAAATCCAAATATATCAATAGATAATTGGGAATACACTTCAATTAGGAACAAGAGAATTTGGATAAGCAATAATGTGGATAAAGATAAAAATTCTAGTGATTATACTGCTGAAGAAGTGTTTAACATACTTAGAAAGTCATTAGGCATGAATCCTGACATAAGTGACCATGATTTTAGAAATATGCTTGTGTTAAGAGAAAGGTACAATAAGACAAGTTACCTTTCGTATCATCCAGTTGATATAGCTTATGGAATTTCAGAGAAATCAGTTGCTATGATTGCAGAGAGGTCACATGAATTAAAGGGAATTAATGTTGAAGTAGAACCACTCCGAAGCTACCCTGAAAAAGAATCCGCTGCTCATATATTAGGTTACCTGGGCAAGATTTCGCAGGAAAATGAAATTAAAGAATATATTAATGATAATGGTTACAGTCCTGATGATATAATTGGTAAAACTGGTGTTGAAGAAAAGTTTGAACACTATTTAAGAGGAGAAAAAGGAAAGAAAACAGTTGAAGTAAATAATGTTGGTGAAACAATAAAGTCTGTTTCAAGTCAAACACCTGTTCCAGGTAATGACTTATATCTAACAATAGATACAAATTTGCAAAAAAAGGCTGAAGAATCGCTGAAAAAGGGCCTTGAACAAATACAAAAGGGTGGTGTCTTTGAAAGTGAATGGGGAAATTTCAAATTTAGAGACAGCTATGAAAATGCAACCTCAGGCTCATTAGTAGCATTAGATGTTAAAACAGGCGAAGTCTTAGCCATGGCAAATTATCCTTCCTATGATTTAAACTTGTTTTCAACAGGTATTTCTACTGAAGACTGGAATAGCCTGCAAAATGATTCTAGGAACCCGCTGGCTCCTAAACCGCTATATAACATTGCAATGCTTACTTCTATTCAGCCAGGCTCAACTTTTAAAATGATAACTGCATTGGCAGCACTCGAGAAAGGTGTTGACCCTCTAACGGAAATATTCTGTCCTGGAACTATAAAGGTTGGAGAAAGAAACTTTAGCTGTTGGACATATACTCTTTATGGCTATGGCCACGGATGGCAGAACATGTATGAAGCAATACAAAATTCATGCAATGTATATTTCTTTGTAACAATGTTAGGAGTAAATCCTGCTACAGAACAAAGACATACGGTAAAAGTAGATGTTAATGATATAATTGAAACATCAAAAAAGTTAGGGTTAGACAGTAAAACAGGTATTGAAATTGATATTCCAAGAGAATCTACAGGTGGAGTACCTAGTATTGATGGAAAAAAATCTAGTATCAGAGTATATTTAAGAATTTTTCTGGAGTCTAATTTAGAACATTATTTGAAAGACGATACTAAATTAGATGAAGGAATGAAAAATGAAATAATAGAAGAAATAGTAAGTTGGGTTGACAGAGAAGAAACTATGACAAGAACAGAGGTATACAAAGGTTTAAATTTGTTGGGATTAAATCCTGATAAAACAAATGACAGCAATGTGCCTTTAGTTGATAATATAAAATATTCTTACATTAATCAGGCTCATTGGACTGCAGGTGATAATTTAAATATAGCAATTGGACAAGGTTCGAATTCATACACAGTTCTTCAAATGGCAAATTATGTTGCGACAATAGCTAATGGTGGATACAAAAGAAACGTAAGTGTTATTAAGGACATTAAGACCTATGACGGAAAAAAAACAGATTATGAACCTATTCGTGAAACAGAAAGGATTGAGCTTACAGATTATAATCATTTAGAAATATTAAAGGAAGGAATGAGGCGTGTTTCATTAGATGACAGCGCTAAGCCATACGCAAATTTTCCGGTAGAAGTAGGAAGTAAAACCGGTACTGCGCAAAAAGGAGGTATAAACCCTGAAACAGGTGAGCCATATGATGAATTTGCATGGTATGTAGCATTTGCGCCTTATGATGATCCGCAAATAGCAGTAGCTGTTGTTTTATTTCAAGGAGGTTCTGGAAGATACCCTACACCTATTGCAAGAGAGGTAATCGGTGAATATTTAAAAATAAAAGGAATTAATTAAAACTAAACAGTTTATGACAAATCAAAAGGCTCATGCATTTTCATACATGAGCTTTTCTTATTTAACAGTTATTATGCTGCTTATCATACCCATCCAGCAAGTATAGGTTATAGTGCCTGATTTTGTTGGAGTAAATTCAATTATGTTTTCGCCTAACTCAAGTTTTTGTTGCAATCCATATTCTGGTATAATAATTTCATTATTACAACCATTTAATGTTCCTTTTTCAGCCACAATAGTCCATCTTAAGGGAACCCCGGCATATACGCT
>VSSQ01000514.1_pt1 | contig 15291 bp, 12 predicted proteins | sample 4763081 | NCBI WGS metagenome assembly VSSQ01 (sample SAMN12137344, study PRJNA551015) | bioreactor metagenome | isolation source: SDC9 anaerobic chlorinated ethene degrading culture | place: USA: Knoxville, Tennesee | collected 2015-01-01
AAATAACCTCATAACTTGTGATAATCTAATTGAAATGAATTTTGGAGATTTTGAAATGCATTCCTATGAGGAACTCCGCAATCGTCTTGACTATCAGACATGGATCAGCAACTATGCCCCCTCACGCCGCTGCCCGAATGGAGAAAGCGAGTTGGAGTTTACTTCCCGCGTGACCGCCGCCGCCGTTAACCTCTTCAAAGGTGAAAATGCTATTGTATTCTGCCACGGAGGCACAATCTCCGCCATTATGGCCTTTTGCTTTTCTGCGGAAGGAAAAAACCGCTGGGAATGGCAGCCGGATCCCGGCCAAGGCTATTCGCTGATTCTAAAAAATGGAATGCCTGTTGAATATCGTTCTATCCCAAGGATATCCAACATTGGTGGTGGAAATGTAATTAAAAAGGTCAATCCCCTGTTGCAGAGTGCGGCTGGGGATTAAGCAGGATTCCGCCGATCAGGGTGAAATATTCCGGTAGCCGATTGTCTCCCATCCATTTCAGTTCTATGCCGAAGAAGTCGTGGGCTGTCTTTACTACATCTCCTCCAAGAGATTCAATTGAGTAATGCATATGATACGGGAATCTGCACGGCAGGTTTGATCGTCTGGCGCAGCGTGAACACAGCTCACAGCAGCCGGAGGCGAGTGCAGCACTGCCTGGAAGCTGGTGTAGTCTGGCCTCCAGCCTTTCTCTCAGCTGACGCTTTTCATGATCCAGGGAATTATGTAAAATTTCACTTAACCCCTCTTTGGTATAAGCTCGCAGGACAATGTCACTGTCATAAACAATTTGAACGCAAGATAGATGCAGAGTATGAAAACTGGTCCATAATTTTTCGACATCAAAATTGTGTGGGGGACAGGACCATCTTGTGTTATAGTTTGGGCAGTTGCGGCAATTCGCGGTGATGGTTTTCACATCCACGTACTGCTTAAGATACTCTTCTGTGCTGGTTTCAGCCGATTGCTTCCTGATTTGATACATATGCAGATGATCTCTCCCTTTTAATGATTCTATCCTGCAAACCATAGCCGATTAATAACAACTGTTACAGGGCGGATTGAATATTTGGAGGCCATGGGGAAGAAGCCGACGTGCTTATGTTTTGGCCCTGGCTCAATGCTCGGAACAAAAAAACAGGCCGCAAAAAACAGCATACCTGCCATTTCTGCGCCTGTCCATCAGCACAATGACCTTTACATACATCTGTAAAGGACTCCATTTATATTTATAAATTATCACAAAGACGTTTACCTGTCAATCCTTGAAGAAATTACATAACGCAGAATTTACCAGCGGCCTAAACGACATTGATGCATAATTTAACCATTAAGCCGAATTGATTTATCACCAACGAAATGATAATATTATACATATTTGATAAAAGAAGGTGATTGCCATGGAATGGATGACCACATTCGACGAACCGGGCAAAGTCTGCCTTATGCAAGGGAACGAAGCTCTCGTTCGGGGCGCAGTGGAGGCCGGCATACACTTTGCGGCTTCTTATCCCGGCTCCCCCTCGTCTCAGGTGTTGGGCATGCTTGCAAGAATTGCCGGAAGCATGGGCTTGTATGCGGAATGGTCCGCCAATGAATACTGTGCGCTGGAAGCCTGTTACGGTGCTTCTTTTGCAAATGCCCGGGCAATGTGCGTTATGAAGCAAAATGGTCTGCTTGTGGCGGGCGACGCACTGCACTGCGGCGCGATGCACGGCGTCAAGGGTGGTCTGGTGCTTGTCACTTCAGATGACCCAAGCGCCCACTCCAGCACGAATGAGCTGGATTCTCGTCATCAGGCGGTTTCGGCCAATGTCCCAATGCTCGAACCCACGAACATACAGGAGGCAAAGGATTTTATTCCCTATGCGTTCGATCTTTCAGAAAAGCTCTCGCAGCTTGTAATCGTACGGGTGACCACCAGAATATGCCACAGTCGCGGCTGCGTTGTCTTGGGCGAACTTCCGAAGGACCGCCGCTCCCTGCGCAGGATCGGCGAATGGGACCGCATGGTCTGCATCAACTGGCTCCACAGCCTTATGCTGGAGCGGCTCGATAGGGCTCGTGAAATCTTTGAGTCCTGTCCCTTTAACCGCTACGAGGGGCCGGAAATGCCAGAGGCGCTGGTCATTACCGAAGGAACTGGAAGACTTTATACAAAAGAGGCCGCCGAACGCATGGGCATTCTTGACCGGCTCGGCATCCTTACGCTTGCGACAGTTTGGCCCTTGCCGGAAGAACTGATTGTAAAGCACTTAAAAAACACGCGCCGCGTTTTTGTAATGGAGGAAGTTGATCCTTTTCTTGAGGAACACATCGCTTCTATCGCCGGGAAAAATCGGATCGACGTCGAAATCCTCGGCCGAGGAAAGAGCGAAATTCTGCCGCGCATCGGCGAACTGAACACAGATCTTGTAAAAACAGCCTTGGCAAAGCCGCTGGGTATACCACTTCCGGAAGAAAACCCCGAGAATGATCTGCTCGAGATTCCATACCGCGAACTTACCTTCTGCGCCGGCTGCCCCCACCGGGCGACCTTCTTCCTTCTGAAACAGGTGATGAAAAGAAACGAAATGCCTGGAGTGGTGATTGGTGATATCGGCTGCTACATAATGGCTGCGCAGCGGGCTGGTCAGTACGGCTACCAGTTTGAAAACTGTATGGGTAGCGGCATTGCAGCAGCCGCAAGCCTCGGCCAGCTGACCGCCTATGGCTTTGAACAGCCCGTGGTGGCGGTGGTGGGAGACTCTACGTTCTTCCATACTACCATTCCGGGCCTTATCAACGCCAAATTCCACAACGCGAATATGCTGCTGCTGATCCTGGACAATTCCGCCACCGCCATGACAGGTTTTCAGCCACATCCAGGCACGGGACTGACCGCGATGGGGAAGCATGTCGAACCGATCAACATAAAAGCGGTTGTCACGTCGATCGGCTGCCGCGTATGGGAAGCCGACCCCTTTAAGCTGAAAGAAACGCGGGAGCTGCTTCTTGAGCTGCTGCAGGAACCCGGACTTAAGGTGCTGATCATGAAGCAGCCCTGTGCTACTTTAAGCGCCAAGACGAAAAAAAAGAAGAATGTTTGGGTGGATCAGATGCTCTGTCTCGGCGACGGATGCGGCTGCAGCAGATTTTGCAGCCGGGTGTGGGGCTGCCCGGGCAATTCATGGGACTTTCGCAATGGGAAAGCGGTAATCGACGAAGTCGTCTGCGTGGGCTGCGGCGTATGCGCCGAGCTTTGCCCGGCAGGCGCTATCATGACGGAAGGCGGTGAGGAATGATGGCGGGCAGCCTGATGCATGATCCGCTCAATATCGTGATTTGCGGCATCGGCGGACAGGGAAACATTCTTGCCTCCGAACTGCTTGGCTCCGCGCTGGTGGAAAACGGATATATCGTCACTGTCGGAGAAACTTACGGCGCGTCACAGCGCGGCGGCTCCGTTATGAGCCATATCCGCATCACTCGAAAGAAGGAACTGAGCGTGCTTGTCCCCAACCGGGAAGCTCATATCATAGTTGGTTTTGAACCGCTCGAGACGCTGCGTATGGCTCGGCAGTATGCGAACGCCGACACGTTTGCTGTTTTTGACAGTCGCGCTGCCTATCCCATTGGTGTTCTCGGAGGAGAACAGGTCTATCCTCCCGTAAACGATATCATGGCGGAGCTCAGAAAGCGTTGCAGAAGGGCGCTGGTGGTTCCGGCTGCGGAGATCGCGCTTTCGGCGGGAGATGGTAAGGCGGCCAATATTGCGCTGCTGGGTGCCTTGATGGCGCTGAAGATGCTGCCCCTTACAACGGAGGACTTCGCCCGTATGATCGGTCAGCGTTTCCAGGGGGATGTTCTTAAAGTGAACCAAATGGTTTTTGAAATGGGCTCAAACGCTCTGGTTTCGCAGCTTCAGAAAGAGGGCTCTTGACATGACAGACGAAACGATCAAGGTAAGATTCCGCCATCCGCTTGACGGCACGGCACTGGAACTCGTGCTTCCTGCGTCGGCTACGTTTGGGGAGGTCCTGAAAATGCTCTGCCGCAACGGTTTCATACAAGAAAAACCGGCGGGCTATGGGTTTATTATCGATCAGCATTTGTGCGCGCTGAATAAGTCTCTCATAAGTTATGTTCCGCCTGAAACGAAGGACGTCGTCGACATCGAAATAAACGGTATGCTCACTATAATGACCTGAAAGAAGGAATAACTGGACATGATCAGTACGGTTGAACTTGAAAACAGAGTCATCAGGAAGGGATTATGCGTAAACTGCGGCGCCTGCGAGGGCATGTGTCCATACTGGCATTCCATCCGGGGGCGGATGACGCACGATTACGACTGTTCCAGAGAAGAAGGCCGCTGCTTGAGTTTCTGCCCCAGGATGCCGACGGATCTTGAGGCGCTTCGCGACACTTTTTTCGATTCCGGGACCGTCTTGAACGAGATCGGACCTTTCCGCGGGCTGTATCTTACCCGCGCCTCCGACCGGGCGGTACGTGAAGGCAGCCAGCACGGAGGCACCATGACCGCTTTAGTGGAACTCGCCCTCGCCGAGGGCTTTATTGATGCGGCGGTGCTGACAAAGTCGAACGGAGGCCTCTCACCGGAAGGGGTCCTTGCAACTGCTGCGGAAGAGATCAGAAACTGTCGCGGCAGCAGCTTTCAAATTCCTGCGGCGCTTAGCGTGCTCAATACAGCGTTAAAGGAAGACCGCTATAAAAAGATCGGCGTTGTCGGTACCGCGTGCAAAACGCTGGCCGTTTACAAAATGATGGCGAAGCCCATTCCGGAGCGAGACAATAACGCAGAAAACATCGGCATGGTATTCGGGCTCTTCTGCGGCTGGGGCCTCGACTGGAACGGCCTTGAAACGCTGGTCAAAAGCTACACCGACCCCACCGCTGTCCGTCGTATGGACATACCTCCCAGCAGGTTTCACTGTATGACGCTCGAAGGAGAAACCGGCAGGGCGGAAATCAGCCTGGATGAAGTAACACCTCTTGTCCGCGGGAGCTGCCGTTTCTGCACGGACATGACGGCGGAATTTTCGGATCTGTCTGTCGGCGGCGCTCGCAGCGGCGACGGCTGGGAAACGGACAAGGGCTGGAACCAGGTCATTACCCGCACGGACAAGGGAGCTGCCCTTCTGGAACTTGCGCGTGCGAAGGGAGTCCTTGAATTTAGAAAAGTGCCGGAGGCGAACCTTGAAAAGCTGAAAAAAGCATCGCTGGGCAAAAAGCTCAGCGGTATTAAAAACATCATGGCGCTTACCAGAGATCGGGACGATCTGAGCTACCTTGCTCCCTCGGCGGATCTTTTTACCGAGATCCTCGGCTGAACACCGGCAACTAAAGGATATCCAGCCGCTTTTCAATTTCTTACCCGGATGTTGTAGGTTCAAATCCTTCCCCCGCAACATAAAAGGCACCGAAATCAATTTGATTTCAGTGCCTTTTCATAATATTCTTTGCGTTTATGCAATGTATTCACATCCACGAATACAGTATCAAGCCGGAACTAATTTTCCTCGGGGACGCCAGCCATTACTTGGTGTGGATCTGGGATAGACCGAGCGGGGAGAGCGGCACAAACGCAAAGGCTGTGCTGAATCTGTGACCGAGCAGAAACACTTGAGCTAACGCCGACAACTAACTCGCCTCCAGACTTCAAAGGCTCGGCACGCTCCGAAATCATTAATTATATTTTCCCCCTCGTGTCTTAGTTCTTGGCGAGTTTCTGGTAGCTTGCAAAACGCTCCTGGGCATCTCTTTCCGCCTTGGCATAGAGCTTATCAGCCTTTTCGGGGAAGGAAAGCTTGAGGGATGCATAGCGGTTCTCACCCTTTAGGAATGCCTGGAAGTCGCCAGTAGGAACCTTTGCGTCAAGAATGAACGGATTCTTGCCTTCGGTCTTGAGTTCGGGATTGTAGCGATAGAGATGCCAGTAGCCGGCTTCGACAGCTTTCTTTTCTTCAATCTGACTCAGACCCATGCTGCCTTTTATTCCGTGCTCGATGCAGGGGCAATAGCAGATGACAATGGACGGGCCATCGTAGGCTTCTGCTTCACGGATGGCCTGCAGAGTCTGTGCTGGGTTGGCGCCCATGGCGACCTGTGCGACATAGACGTAGCCGTAGCTCATGGCCATGAGGCCGAGGTCCTTCTTCTTGGTCGTCTTGCCGCCGGCGGAGAACTTTGCAATGGCACCGGCTGCGGTAGCCTTGGAGGACTGACCGCCGGTGTTGGAGTATACTTCGGTGTCGAGGACGAGGACGTTGATGTCCTTGCCGGAAGCCAGAACATGGTCAAGGCCGCCGTACCCGATATCATATGCCCAGCCGTCGCCGCCAAAGGCCCAGACGCTCTTCTTGGTGAGAAACTCTTCGTTCTGGCGGATAAAGTCGGACTCTTCGCTCCTGTCATCCTTAAGTGCGGCGAGCAGTGCGTTGCTGACCTCACGGGAAACCTTGGCATCATTGCCGTTTTCAAGATATGCCTTACAGGCATCGGCAGCAACGCCACGTTCCATCAAAACGTTGACCTTGTCGGCGAGCTGACGCTTGATGGCATCCTGACCGAGCAGGTAGCCGTATGCATACTCAGCATTGTCCTCGAAGAGGGACATAGCCCATGCGGGCCCATGACCGTATTTATCTTTACAGTAAGGTGTTGCTGGCGTGGATCCGCCGTATGCGGAAGAGCAGCCGGAGGCATTGGTGATGTACATGCGGTCACCGAAAAGCTGAGTGACGAGCTTGATATACGGCGTCTCACCGCAGCCTGCGCAAGCGCCAGAGAATTCGAAGTAAGGTTTGGCGAACTGGGAATTCTTAACGCTGAGGCTGTTGACGGCGTCCTTTTTGACTTCGACGTATTCAACGGCATAGGTCCAGTTGGCAGATTCCTTGAGTTGGCTTTCCAGCGGCTTCATGGTAAGTGCCGTCTCCTTGGCGGGGCAGACGTTGGCGCAGCTTCCGCAGCCGGTGCAGTCATATGGAGAGACCTGTATGCGGTACTGATATTGACCAAGATTGGCGCCGATGGCTTTCTTGGTGGAAAAGCCCTCGGGGGCATTCTTGACTTCACTTTCGTTAAGCAGCACGGGATGGATTGCGGCGTGCGGACAGACGAGAGAACACTGGTTGCACTGAATGCACTTGTCGATGTCCCATTCGGGAACGTCGACGGCAGCACCACGCTTTTCGTACTTGGTGGTACCAGCAGGCCAGGTGCCGTCTTCCAAACCGTACTTCTTCATAACGGAGACGGGAAGCGCATCGCCCTCCTGGCGATTCATGGGGACAACAACTTCGCGGATAAAGTCGGGGACGTCATTCTTGGCAGGTATATCTTCCGCTTTGAGCCAGCTTTCAGGAATCTTGATTTCGTGCAGATCGTTGAGGCCATGCTCAATGGAGGCGTTGTTCATGTCGACAACAGCCTGGCCCTTCTTCTTAAAGTAACTCTTATAAATAGCGTCTTTCATTTCAGCTACGGCCTGATCAACAGGAATGACGTTGGAGAGCTTGAAGAAGGCAGCCTGCAAAATGGTGTTTGTGCGGTTACCGAGACCGAGCTCACGAGCAATGTGGATGGCATCGATGGTGTAGAACTTGGCGTGCTTTTCAGCCAGCGCACGCTTCATGGAAGCGGGCAGATTCTTTTCAAGCCCATCCATATCACCGGAGCAGTTGAGCAGGAACGTACCGCCGTACTTGAGGTTGGCAACGGTATCGTACTTGTTGACGTAGGAAGGATTGTGGCAGGCGACGAAATCAGCGGACTGGATGAGGTACGGGGAGCGAATGGGGTCTTTGCCGAAACGCAGATGAGACTGCGTCAGGCCGCCGGACTTCTTGGAGTCATATACGAAGTAAGCCTGACAGTACAGGTCGGTTGAATTACCGATAATTGTGATGGAGTTTTTGTTGGCGCCGACCGTACCGTCTGAACCCATGCCCCAGAACTCAGCGCTAGTCTGGCCGGCGGGGGAGGTGTTGATCTCGGTGGTAACGGGCAGAGAAGTGAAGGTCACATCATCCGTAATGCCGATTGTGAAGTTGTTCTTGGGAGCGTCTTGCTTGAGGTTGTCGAAAACAGCTATGATCTGACCGGGTGTGGTATCCTTGGAGGAAAGACCATAGCGACCACCCACGATGTCCATGATGATGTCATGCTCCTTATATGCGGTGCAGACGTCCTGATAGAGAGGCTCACCCATGGCACCGGGTTCCTTCGTGCGGTCAAGGACGGCCAGCTTCTTGGCAGTCGCAGGAATAGTAGCAAGGAAACGGTCGGCGGCAAACGGACGGTAGAGATGGACGTTGACAAGGCCAACCTTCTCGTGCTTGGAGAGCAGATAATCAACGGCTTCCTTGGCAGTCTCAGCGGCGGAGCCCATTAGAACGATGACATGCTCAGCATCCTCGGCACCGTAATAATCAAAGAGGTGATACTCGCGATCGGTGATCTTGCTGACCTCTGCCATATAATGTTCAACCGCGGCAGGAATAGAAGAAACTTTTTCATTACAGGCCTCACGGCACTGGAAGAAGATATCAGGGTTGACCGTGGTGCCGCGGGTGGCAGGATGCTCGGGGTTCAGGGAGTTCTTGCGGAAAGCCTTGAGTGCATCCATGTCGACCAGCGGACGGAGGTCTTCGTAGTCAATGGCTTCAATTTTCTGAATCTCGTGAGAGGTGCGGAAACCGTCAAAGAAGTGCAGGAAGGGCATACGGCAGTGGATAGCAGTCAGATGTGCAACAGCACCCATATCCATTACTTCCTGCGGAGACGAGGATGCCAGAAGTGAGAAACCAGTACTGCGAACGCCCATGACGTCTGAGTGGTCACCAAAGATGGACAGCGCGTGGGCAGAAAGCGTACGGGCAGAGACGTGGAACACACCCGGCAGGATCTCACCGGCAATCTTGTACATGTTGGGAATCATCAGCAGAAGACCCTGAGATGCGGTGTAAGTGGTGGTCAATGCACCGGATTGCAAAGAGCCGTGCACCGTACCAGCGGCGCCTCCTTCAGACTGCATTTCAACAACCTGAACTGGCTGACCAAAGAGATTCTTTTTGCCGTTGGCGGCCCATTCGTCCACGTGCTCTGCCATAGGGGACGAGGGCGTAATGGGGAAGATGCCGGCAACCTCAGTAAATGCATAAGAGATATAAGCAGCTGCCTGATTACCGTCCATTAACTCTATTCTTTTAGCCATCTTGTTTTCCTCTACATTTCTTCAATTTGATTTACTATCTTCCTTCCATGGCTCAATGTCAGATTATTACTGCTCTATAATCTGCTTTTTTATTGCCTCCAGCAGTTGCTCTTTTTCCTTCTCTTCAACCAGTCCCTCGCCGTTCTCATTTTCCTAAGCCTATAGGCAAAAGCATATCAGGAGAAATGTAGCAGATTCCGACAAAAGAAAGTATTTAAAACTAATTGACTGAATATAGCTAATATTGTATAATTAAATATCGTTTTGCATTCAATTGAGGCGAAAGAAATAAAGGAAGGTGTTGACTTATTAACTCTCAGAGTGCAATTGCCTATGATCAAATCAAGGATATGATTTTCCGCATGGAACTACTCCCCGGTACCCCCATCCCTGAACTGCAGATATCTGCTAAGCTGTCTATTAGTCGCACTCCCATTCATGACGCACTGCGTCGTTTGAAATCTGAGGGGCTTGTGACCATCGGATATAACCGAAGAGCCACAGTGGTTTGTTTTACTGATGATGAAATCCGTGAGATTGGCGCTGTACGCCTGTCTCAGGATATCCTCTCCGCCCAGTTGGCCTCTTACTATGGCAGCGCCTCCGACTTTGACCAGCTCTACCAGCTCGCCGGTGCCTGCGAGGAAGCTTCAACAATGGGAGATGTTTATGGCCGTATTCGGACAGATGTCGATTTTCACTTGGCCATCGCAAAGATTTCAGGCAACTTTCGCCTGATAGACCTGCAATATGCCATCTACCAGCAAATTCATTTGATTCAGGTGTCCAAGTATACCGACATCGAGCACAGTCTAATTCAAATTCACCACCACAAGCCAATCGTCTCCGCAATCCGCAATGGCGATCTAGACGAAGTGCGTTCTCTAACCTGCCAACATATTAAGGACTTTTATCATCTTGACCCTTATCTTATTAAGTGCTACAGTGGGAATCCGGAGTAAATTCAAGAATCCGGGCCCGACCCTTTCCGCCATTCGATGCGTGCGCAAATTGGTCGTATCAAAAATATTTGGATATAACATAGCGCGAGAGAACGGGCATCCTCATCCACGGGGATGCCGTTTTTTTGAAGAGATAATTCTTGCTTGATTAGTCGATGACGCCGTCTTTAAAAATACCCATCTGGAAGTAGCCGTTCACTTCCGTTTTGGTGTGATATCTGCCCTCGCAGGTCGCAATAACCGCCTCGTACAACTCTTGAGTCAAAGCGTCGGGATCTTCACCATTTAAGACTCGACCAGCATTGAAATCGTTCCATTTTGGCTTCTTCTTGAATAGCTCATTGTTCGTAGACAGGCGGAAGGTTGGGCCAATAAAGCCGGCCGGTGTGCCGCGTCCAGTGGTAAACAGCAGTAGAACGGCTCCCGCTGCCATCTGACCCGTAATACCAGCCAGATCGTTGCCCGGTCCGATAACAATGTTAAAGCCCTTTTCCTTGATTCGGTCGCCGTGAGGCACTACGTCCATAATCATACTGCGGCCGCCCTTTTGGATGCAGCCCAGAGACTTATCGGCCAACGAGGAGAGGCCTCCTTCTTCGTTGCCCTGAGTTCTGTTGTCAGCAGGATTTTCACCGTACTTATTGAAGTACGCTTTATAATCCTGAATCATCTTTACGACCTTTTCGAATACGACCTTGTCCTTTGCACGGTTCATCAAAATATGCTCTGCGCCAAACATCTCTGTTACTTCAGTGAGATTCGTGGTAGCACCGGCGGCGGTCAGTTTATCATTCAAAAGGCCGACCAGACGGTTGGCAGTGATGCCGGAGAAGCCGTCAGAACCACCGCAGTTATAAGCGATGCTCAGCTTGTCAATGTTTAGAGGCTCACGATGATCCTGAGAAACGACCTGATAGAGCTCTTCGCAGAGCTTTATGCCTGCATCTATTTCATCTTCCACATCCTGCATGCACAAGAACTTGACACGTTCGGGATCAAACTCACCAATGTAGGGCGTCATCTGTTTGAAGTCGTTGACCTCGCAACCAAGACCTCTCCGACTTCACGGATGCTGGCGATGTCGCCTCCTGGGCGAGCGAGGCCATGACGGCACTGGTAAAGGCAGGAACTGTCTCCGGCAGCGGCGGAACGCTCAACCCAACCGCCACCACCACCCGCGCCGAAATGGCGCAGGTACTGTATAACCTGCTGGGGAGATAACGGCACAGCCAATGTGAATTCCAGCGGATGCGCATAACAACAGCGGGTATCCGATCGGCGATTTGCCGAACTGATACCCGCTGTTATTGTTTTGGGAATGGACGTTGGAGTACTGGAGACATTTATGTACACGTTTAAAAGCCAAGCGGTATACGGAAATCCCGGAGCTGACACCGGAAATCCTGAGGTTGTTCATCAGTCGGATTGAGGTCGGCGAACGCGGCGAAAAACATTCCCGCACCGCCGAGCAGAGCATCCGCATCATCTACCGTGACGTGGGCATCATGGACAGCGTGGAGCCGGCAACTGAAAACTACTCGGAAAACACCGAGCAGGAATTCATTGCATAGTGAGCGCATGAGGCGGACGACTTTCGCCGCCCGCCTCATACAGAAAAGACTGGTTCATAAAATGTCCCTGTGAACGCTAACAGAATAGTTCTAAGGGTTTTTTCGTGCTCTGAATCGGCTCTGTAAATCGTGCTTTCTAATACTTTTCTAACATATTGGTTTGTAAATTAAAATCTTGCGGCAAAAACTCTGTAAGCTTTCGGATAAAGTATTAGGGCGATACTTTTATCTTCTGTGCGGTATTGCTCTTACTAACTCTCAAACTGGTACAATTTCCGGGAGGCAGGTTAGGCGCCTTCTGCCGATAATCCTTTACATTTTTGACATGTCAGAAGTAGGTACCTGGATGTCTTTTCGGTTCAAGCCCAGCTTTGATTGGTTAATTCGGCAACCCTTTCTCTCCTGGAAAAGATCGTAAAAAGAGGACGGTTTATGCACCCTCCTCTGAATGCGGGAAATTAAAATTTCCGTCGGTTAATTTGAGAAAATCGGCGTATGCCTTTGCATGGCGGGCCTTCGAAACAGGTATTTTTGCACCGGAACGAAGCTGGATACCGTGTTTGTCAAAAACAGCGATTCGGCTGATATTTACAAGGTAGCTTTGATGGCAACGCAGGAAAGAAGGGCCCAGTTTCTCCTCAATTTCATCCAGTTTTCCATAAACGGGTAGTTCTTTGCCGCAGCCATGAAATATGATTTGTCGGCTGCTGCTTACGATATAATCAATGAAATTGAGCCGCAAACTGTAGATTTGTCCCCTGGAGCGGACGGTTATCTTATTCCGCTCCTGATATTCAAACAATTTTACCGTAGATACCAGAGACATGCGCAGGTCATTGATGGATAGCGGTATTGACAATATGTATTTGGAGTCGTTGTCGGTAATATGATTTGCCGAATCGACTAACGTTCTGGAAGCAAAGTTCAGGGCGCCTAATTGCTTTGAAAAGAAGAGAAGGCCGATATGAGGATATGTTTTTTCAATATCATTTACAAGCTGAATACCGCGCTGATATTGATGGCACAGATCCAGGAGAATAATATCGATGCTGTTGTTTCCACTAAGATAATTCCAAAGTGCTTTGCTGTCGGTAAAGTAAATGGTAGTAAACTCAATTCCATCTTCATTTAAGTCATTTTCAATAAAATTCCGCAATTCATCCAATTTAGCTTGATTGCTATCATAAACGGCTATTTTGATCAAAGCTCTTCCCCCTTGATTCGTAATAAATTATATCAAAGATTTAAGGTTGTGACAACAGCAAAAAGAAAAAATACCCAAAAATTACAATTAGAGGGCTAATTTCTACAGAGCATAAAAATTATTCTTAAAACATGCTATGATAGTCGATAATCTCGGCATGTTTTTCTTTCTATTATTTTTCTGTTATGAGGAGGCATTAGGAATGAAACGAAAGTTACTTAGCACGCTACTTGTATTAGCACTTATCCTGTCACTTTTGCCGACCGTTGCTCTAGCTGCATACTCGGATGTGAAGGAGCACTGGGCCGAGCCGGCGATCGAAAAATGGAGCAGCTTGGGAATTGTGCAGGGCTCGAACGGAACGTTCCGCCCGGACGACCCGATAACAAGGGGCGAAATGGCGGTTATCATCGACCGCGTCATGAAATATCAGAACAAGGCAAAAAACGGTTTTTCCGACCTTGGCCAGGCCTTTTATACGGACGCGATTCTGAAAGCCAACGCCGCGGGTGTGATTAAGGGCGACGGCACGACGGTTCGCCCAACCGATAAGATGACCCGCGAGGAAGCCGTGGTCATTCTTTCGCGTGCGCTGGGCATCAACGAAAGCTCGAAGGGCAATACCGTCTTCAGCGACGGCTCCGGTATTTCTTCCTGGGCTGTCGGATCTGTGAATTCGATGGTTAATAAGGGCTACATCCAGGGGTATAACGGCGCGTTCAATCCCAAAGCCTCCGTCACCCGCGCGGAAGTCGTCACCATCCTGAACAACGCGGTTGCCGGGCTGTATAACGAAGCCAAGACATATTCGGAGAACGTAAGCGGAACGGTAATCGTGAACGTATCGGGCGCGACGCTCAAAGATATGAAGATTACCGGTGACCTTATCATATCCGAAGGCATCGGCAGCGGCGACGTGACATTGAACAACGTCACAGTTACCGGTAATACCATTGTCCGCGGCGGCGGAGAGAATTCCATTCACATCACGGGAAACAGCCAGATATCCAACATCATCATCCAGAAGAATGACGACGGTTCCATCAGGGTGGTGACCGCGGACGGAGCGGTTGTCGATGCCGTCATTATTGAAGACGGCGAAGACGGCGTAATCCTCACCGGAACTTTCGAAAAGGTCACTGTTGCTTCCGACATCAGCGTCAAGGCGGTTGGTGCGAAGATCGACAATGTGAGCATCGCCGGCACGGGCGCTTCGCTGGAGATTGACAAAAATTCGAAAGTGAGCGTAATCACGGCGGAAAGCACAGCGGCGGGTTCTTCAATTACTGTCGCCGGGACCGTTGGCACGCTTACCATTAATGCAAAGATTTCTGTTGACAACGACGGTACCATTCAGAAAGCTCAGGTAAACACCAACGGGGTGGTCCTCGACGGCACGAAACCCGCCTCGGTCGTTGTCGATTCTGCAGTTACCCAGAAGCCGACCGACAGCAAAGGAAATGAAGTGGGCGGCTCTACAAACACAGGTTCCAGCGGCGGAGGAAGCGATTCTTTAGCACCTCTGATCACAGGCATTACGGTAGCGAACCGGGCGGCCTCGTTGGAGGCCGGTCAGCCGACGCAGGAAAACGACGGAAAGTTCAATGCGGCTATTGCCAAGGGTGCGGCGGCTAACGAGTATGACGTTACATTTACGGTAACCGACGTATTGGAATCCGTGAAAGGCGGAGCGCCTACCGAAGGAAAGTGGATGGGCATCAGCCTGAAGCTCGCGGGGATTTCGAACATTGCGAATGTGAAGTACAGCGCAAACAGGACGAACTGGACGGCGCTGGAGCAGGACGCTACGATTCTGGTGGCGAACAGAGCGAACAGCTTCATGTTCTATCTGAATGCCGATGCGGCTCCGACGACGAGATACCTGAAGGACGCAAACGGAACAGTGTATACTTTGGTGTTTAACGTTGAGTATGACGCCCTGATCACAGGCATCACAGTTCAGGCAAGGCATGCTTCTGGAACGCTTGCAGTGGGACAGCCGAGCCAGGTGAACGACAACAAATTCACCGTGGGAACCGTGACGAAGAATGCAAACACCTACACAATTCCGATCACTGCAACAGAGGCGCTTGTGGAAGATACGAACGCGGAGTCGACTGTTGGCAAATGGCTCGGCGTACGTGTGCAACTTACGGGTGTAACGAGCATCAGCACCGTATCCTACAGCAAGGACAACGTCACCTATTCGGCGCTGAGCGCGGACGAGGCAATCGCCGCGGATGCGCAGGCGAACAGCTTCATGTTCTATGTGAACGCCAACGCGGCTCCGACGACGAGATACCTGAAGGACGCAAACGGAACAGTGTATACTTTGG
>VSSQ01000822.1_pt1 | contig 15245 bp, 12 predicted proteins | sample 4763081 | NCBI WGS metagenome assembly VSSQ01 (sample SAMN12137344, study PRJNA551015) | bioreactor metagenome | isolation source: SDC9 anaerobic chlorinated ethene degrading culture | place: USA: Knoxville, Tennesee | collected 2015-01-01
AAGATGATATAATAAATTATCAATATGGAGGGAACACAGACTATGTCATTTTCAAAAGAAGAATTAATAAAAATGTTAGCAAAGGATCCAAGTATTAAAACAGCTGAAGATATTCAGAATGTTTTAAAAGATTTATTCGGTGGAGTGCTTCAGCAAATGCTTGAAGCCGAATTAGATAACCATCTTGGTTATACGAAACATGATTATCAAAATAAGAACACAACTAATAGCCGTAACGGCAAAGGCCGTAAAACTATGAAATCTAATCTCGGTTATTTTGATTTAGATGTCCCAAGAGATAGGGAAGGTTCTTTCGAGCCGGAAATAGTAAAAAAGCATCAAACTGATGTCTCACACCTAGAAAGCTCAATAATTGGTATGTATGCTAAAGGAATGACTACAAGAGATATAGCAACACAAGTAAATGAAATATACGGAATGGAAATATCACCTACTTTAGTTTCTAATGTGACAGATAAAGTAATTCCAATGGTGAGAGAATGGCAAAGTCGTCCATTGGAAACTGTATATCCTATAGTATTTATGGATGCTATTCACTTTAAGGTAAGGAAAGATAATGTTGTTGTTTCGAAAGCAGCCTACGCTGCGATTGGGGTAAATCTTGAAGGGAAGAAAGATGTTCTTGGTATATGGATAGGATCAGCTGAGTCATCAAAATACTGGTTGCTTGTTTTAAATGAGCTAAAAAACAGAGGTGTAAGGGATATATTAATTGCATCAGTTGATGGCCTAACAGGATTTAACGAAGCCATTAGGGCTGTTTATCCTAATACAGAAATTCAAAGATGTATTATTCATCAAATTAGAAATTCAAGTAAGTACTTATCTTATAAGGATTTAAAAGCTTTCAATGCAGATTTAAAGCTAGTTTATACTGCTACTACTGAGGAGATAGCATTAGCAGAATTAGATCGATTAGAACAAAAATGGGGAGATAAATACCTAATAGCAATAAGGTCTTGGAGAAATAATTGGAATGAGTTAGCTACATTCTTTAAATATCCACCTGAAATTCGAAAAATAATATATACGACTAACGCCATGGAAAGCTATAATCGTCAGCTTAGAAAAGTTACTAAAACTAAATCTATATTTCCTAATGATGAATCATTAATGAAAATTCTATACCTTGCTACCATTGATATCAGTAATAAATGGACTCAATCAATACGAGGGTGGGCGCAAATTTTAGCACAGTTATCAATCTTCTTCGAAGGTCGTTTAGACGACCAGTTATTCTAAGTACATCAAGTTAAATGTCTATTAAAACGCAGCTATTAATGTAATAATTATCAATTAAAAGAAAATAAAGGTTGGATATCTTATTAAACTATCCAACCTCTTAAATGAAATTTAATTTTCTGAAGTTTACACAAAATTATTGACAGACTCTTGCAAACTTCTTTCGTAGTTTAAAAAAATAGTTAGTTTTGTTTTTATACAAAACTAACTATTTTTTTACAATCTTAATTTAGCATATGCAAATTTATTATAATTTTCATTTGGTCATCACGTGACTTTATTGCAAATTTAGATTCCCTAAGCCTACGTATATAATTTATTTTTATTACTATAATATTTTAATTCAATTTATTCCACATATTATTAAAGGATTCTTCATCTAATTTAAAAGCAAAATTTAATCCTGAATAGTATATATATCCACTTTTAAATAGTCTTATTTCTGCTTTTGTTCCATCTTTCATTTTCAAAAAAATAAATTTTTGACTTTCTTCATTTATATCAGCATAATCTTCTTCGCTTGAATAGTTACTTTCTTTATCAAACAATTCATTTCTTAAGCTTTCATCCTCTAGTGAATATGGTGTTCCTTTATACATAGAATCTATAAAACTATTTACTGTATCATCTATAGTAATTTCTTTTTCTTCTATTATTCCATTATTCCAGTTATTAAAGCTTTTCCATGTAGCACTCCCTAAGTTTTCCCTTATATTCATCATTCCAAAAACATAACTACCATCAGCTAATATAAAGTCATTTAAACATTCCCATAGATTAACATATTCTCCGTATTCATTTTTAGTATAGGTTATTAATCTAAAGCTTTCATCATAGCCCTTTGCTGTATAAACTTCATCACCTTCGCTTATGCTTGCAAAATCCTTTAAAGCTTCTAAATCTATATATCCTGCTGAAGTTCCATTATCCTGAATTTCACTCATTAGGTCCCATGTAACTCCTATTTTTTTATCTATTAATTCCTTCCCTATTTCCAAAGGAAACTCTACACTTTGGGTGGTATATATTCTTCCTTTATATACTAAAGTTGCTATCCTACAAGCTTGAACATTTGGATCAATTATTCCAAGTTGTTGTTTAGGCACATATATTCCATCTTTAATAGAATCTCCATTTATACTGTCATCAATTTTATTTTCTTTATTCTGATTCTCACCAATATTATTTAAATCATTATTTGCTAAAATATTTTTGAATCCTATTTTTTCTTTAGCAAAAATTATGACTGATAAAATTAATAAAGCTGCTACTATTGAAGATGTTAATTTATAACTAAACTTACTTTTTCTCGTAACTTTAGACTCCTTATTATTTTTTACCTTATCTGATAAACTAAGTAAAACTTCTTTTCTTGGTTTAATTTTTTCATTGTCCTTTTTATAACTATCCTTAAAATTCAAAGCACTCATCTCCTTTTATTTTTTCCTTAAGCATATTTCTTGCTCTATGAAGCTGAGAACGTACTGTTGATTCTTTGATATTTAATATCTCCGCAATATTAGCTGTAGTCATATCTTCATAATAAAATAGATGTATAACTGTTCTATACTTAGCTGGTAGATCTAATACAAAGCCATATACTTCACTTTCTTCCTTTATTACCGCAACTATATTCTCATCTAAAGCTGTAGTTTTCTTAAACCAAGCTGATGTTAATAAATTCTTACTTAAATTTATAGTTAATTTTATTAACCAAGCTTTTATATGATTATAACTTTCAAAGTTAATATTGCAATTTATAAATTTTATAAATACATTTTGCATTATATCCTCGGCATCATGGACACTTTTAGTCCTTGAAATAGCTAATCTATATACTGTATTTGAATACTTTTCTATAACTCTCAAAATAAGTTCTTCCCTAGGTAAAGAAAACTCATTCATTTTCTCTCCCCCTTTCACCTTTAATACAATTTAACTCTTTAAAATGTTGCATAAATAAAATAATTTTTTATGTTTTAAATTTTATATTTTTATAGTTTACTACATTATGTTAATTACATTAATTTGGCTGCCACAAGGACAGCCAAATTAATGTAATTAATAATCAAAAAATTATTAATAAACAATTATTAGTTTAATTTTTATACGCTAGCAGATCCACTATCTTCTACTTCTATGATGTCTACTACTAGAAGATTGTCTTCTTCCATTATTTGAATTAGCATTAGCATTATTATTTGCATTACCACCATTCATGGAATTAAAAAGCATTGCTAATGGGTCCATTTGAGCATTGCTATTATTATTTTGAGAGAAATTATTTGCGCTATTTGTATTACTTGAACCATTTCCATTCATTAGCATACTAATTAATTGATTCATATCTACACTTCCATTATTGGAGTTTCCTTGCTGAGTTGTTGATTGACCTTGATTCATTCCATTCATTAAAGCAGCAAGTGGATTGTTAGCATTGGAATTATTATTAATATTATTCATTCCACCTCTATTTTGATTTAGCATATTTAATCCATTACCACCCATTAGCATACCTAACAATTGATTAATTCCATTTCCTTGCTGATTCATGGGATTATTCATAGGGTTATTTCCCCTATTCATTCCTCCCATTCCATTCATCAGCATAGATAATGGATTATTAGCTCCATTCATTTGGTTTTGGCCTCCCATCATGGAGCCCATTAACATATTCATAAGTGGATTTCCTCCGCCTAATCCACCTAAAGGATTTCCTCCTCCCATATTAGGCATTCCCATTCCGCCACCCATAAGACCTTTAAAAAGCATGTCCATCATTTGCATATGGCTTTCTCCTATTAAATTATTGTTACTATATAAGTATTTTATATTAACTTGTTTTGCTACAAGTATTTTATTATTTCATCTAAATCTGATATTGTGTATGTTGCCTTTGATTGGTCTAAATCGTAATCTTTTTGTTTTACTCCTACTACTTCTAAGCCAGCTGATACTGCTGAGGCTATTCCTAATGTTGAATCTTCTATAGCTAATGCTTCTTTAGGTAATATATTTAAAGCTTCAATAGACTTAATATATATTTCTGGATTGGGCTTACTCTCAGTACATTCCTCTCCACTTATTACAAAATCTATATATTCAGTTATCTCACATTCATTCATCATTCTTAATATTTCTTTTTTTTCTGATGATGAAGCAATAGCAACTTTTATATTTTTATCTCTTAGATTTTTAATTATATATTTAACTGATTTATTCATGACTTTTTTAAAATTAATTTTATTTATCTCTCTATACTTTTTATATTCTTCTCTTAATCTTTCTCTTTTATTTTTATCATCAATAATAAGCTTTTCCCATATCATACTATCACTTAATCCAATAAAATCAGTAAAGTTTCTAGTTCCTGGTTCAATTCCAATACTATCAAAAAATTTCATTCTTCTTAAAAAATAAGCATATTCACTATCAATTAAAACACCATCCATATCAAAAATAACAGCCTTTTTCAATATTTATCCCCCTTTAATAATTAAATACTATATCATGAACTAATCTAACTTCTAAATCTGAAATATTTATACTGTATTCCTTTTGTACTTCTAAAAAGGAATATTTAATAATATCAACTTTCTCTTTTTGTTTATCTAAAAACTCTTGAATATCTAACTGTTCATCTAGTTTTTCTTTTCTTAAAATTCTCTCTATCATACAACTACAATGAAGATACAATAGGAATCTTATGTTATTAGATAACTTAATATCTAGTTTTTCTTCCATTTTATCTACTGCTTGTTCTATAGATTTTAATACTTTTTCAACATCTAATATTGTTAAATTTCCTATTATTTTCTTTATTGAAAAATTAAATAATATGTCCTTTTTTAATTTATCTTCATCGATTTCAAAGTTTTTCTTCAATATATTAATAAAATCTTGAATTTCTTCTCCACTAATTAATTGATCCAATCCAATATACTTAACTCCATCTATTTTAGGATCTGCTGTACCTATAATTGCAAGAACATCGTAAATTTGAAATGGCATTTCTTTTTGTTTATTTTTTTGTAGCTTATGATAATCATATGGAATAATTGCAAATGAATCTTTTGTTTCATTTAAGCTTTTATAAAGTATATCTTGTATTTGAACGGCACTCCCCATTCCAGTATAACAACATGTTAATATAGCCCTCTTCTTATTTCTATTTGGATATACTAGTTTCTTATTAATTTTTATATCCTTTAATATTTCATCATTTATTTCATTAATATTTTTTTCTTGTAATAATAAGCTACCTATCTCTAATACTATAGGTGTTGATACATAATCTATTATTAATATAGGTCCCTTTATTTTATCTTTTAGTCTATTAGTTAAGTCAGAAAGAGAGCCCATGTCTACTAATAAAATCAATCCATTTTCAGTATTATAATTATCAATAAACTCTATAACCTTATTTTCAATATCATCTATTGTTGTATCTATAGGCATATCTATTGCTTGGAAAAAATTCTTCTTTAACATTCTATTTGCAACATTTGCTATACTACTTGCTGTAGAATACCCATGAGCTAAAATTATACTGTTTACTTTATTTTTTATTTTAGGCATTTCTGTACTATTTAGATAAAATGTTATAAATATCAAATCTTCATCTAAAAATCTATAATCTAGATATTTGCTTAAGTTGTTTAACATAAGTTTTGCTAACCATAGAGAATTTTCCATATGAGTTCCAATAAACAAAAGTAATTTAGCTTTTACACTATTCCAATCTGGATGATTAATTAATATTTCACTTTCACCCTTAAAATATAAAAGATTTGCAATAGATAATATTTTATTTCCATCTTGATTAAATCCGTAGTTTTCTTCAAGATATTTGAAGGTATATCTTATATTAAATGTTAGTACTGAAAACAAACTTTGCTCTTTAGTAAATCCAGAATTGAAAACAAGATCATCTAATAATATATTTACATTGTTTGTCATTTTATTTATAAAGTGTTCCCTTGTTATATTATTTTTTTCTAATTGCTTAAACTCTTCTATAAATTGGAAGTATGTTGTAGCAATACTCTTTTGTTCATTACTACTTACATTTAATAGTTCAGGACATTCGAAATCATATAATCTATCTTGATATTTGTTAGTAAAATTATAACTATCTTTAATTCTATCTTGACATTCAATAGGTAAATCAGTAGTTTTTACTTTTATTACGTCTTCAGTTCTCATTCTTGCATAACTACTTCCACAGCTATATTTAACAATATTTCTTATTTTTCCTACATTTCCTTCATAGCTACTTGAAAGCAGAAATGAAATAACATTTTTAGATACTTTTATAGTCTTTTTTAATATTTCACTTTCTATTAGAAAAAAGCTATCGATTAAATTAAGCCTTTCTTGTTGAGGCCTTTCCATAAAACTTGGAATATTAACTATGACAGGTAACCTACGTATAAATGTTGGCAAAAAAGTAGATTGTATTGATTCTGTTGTAGCAAAAATTAGTCTTACCCTTGATGTTTTCTTTATGCTATTATCACCTATAGGCGAATATTCTCCCGAATCCATAAAAGTAAAGAGCTTTTCTTGTCCCTCTTCAGTTAACCTGTGTACTTCATCAAGAAATAACACTCCTCCATCAGCGCTTTCAAGAAGTCCTTTTTTATCCTTATCTGCACCAGTGAAAGTACCTTTAATATATCCAAATAATAAACTAGATAGTAATTCAGGATTATGATAATATTGAGCACAATTCAAGGATATAAATTTTGATTTTTTATCTATTAACTTTTCATTAATACAATAATCATATATACATTTAGCTAAATAAGTTTTTCCAGACCCACTTGGCCCTAAAAGCATTATAGGTAATCCATTGCTTGGATATAAAGATGCTGTTTTTATTTGTTCTATTTGCTCTTTTAAGCTTCCTCTTGCTCCTATAATATTACTTAATATATCCTTATTACATGTTGTTCCTTTATCTTCTTCAAAAAGTTCCTCTAATGATTCGTATTCATTTAAACCTGCTTTAAAATATAGAGTAGAAAAGGTTTCTTTATCTAAAAAAATAACAGGATATTCCTTAACCTCAATAATATTTCCTTCTTTTACTTCTTTATTAAGATAACTACTTACAGTACTCCTACTTAAATTAATTTTTTCTGCTATATTATTTGCTGAAAATAAATTTAGATTATCTTTATTAAATTTTTTAGTTAACTCTTTTAAATAACTAGATATATCTATTTTCAATTACAAATCCACCTCTTTTCCTATAAGAATGTAAATATTATAATAATTTTATACTATTTTGTATTATTTAAAAAGCAAAGAAATCATATATATTTGATTTCTTTGCTAAATTAAATTTATCTTAGTATTCTAACTTCCACATATATCTTCTCTTTGTTAATGGATGTTGACGTGCTTCTGACAACTCCTCAGCGTATACACGGAATACTGCTGTAAGTATCATAGGATTAAAATAATCAATTACAGTTTTAGGAATAACAGCTGATAATCCATAATCTAAAGCATCTACAACTGTTGCTTTAGCTTCAAAACGTTCTAAGAAAGTTAATGCACGTGAATCAATCTTACGAGTTCTACCATCATTCATCAATAATATAAATGGAACATTTTTGTCTACTATTTCAAATGGTCCATGGAAAAATTCTCCTGAATGGAATGTTCCTGAATTAATCCATTGCATTTCCATCATTAAGCAAATTGATGTAGAATAAGCTACTTCATGAGTTGCTCCACTACTCATAACATATATTACTGGAGAATCTTTATATTCATTGGCAAATTTCTTTGCATCTAGTATTGCTGATTTTGCTGCTGTATCTGCTAAATCATATATCTTACTAAAAGCTAATTGCATATCTTCATAGTTATCATAACCTTCAAATTGTTGTAATATCTCAACTGCTAATTCTAAAGCAAATCCCATTTTTTCTAATTTTGCTGAATAGCTTTCTGCAAATCTATGATATACTACATAATCAGCATCCTTTGTAAGGGGTGAGTCTACAGTCTTAGTTAAGCTGATTACGTGAGCTCCTAATTCTTTAGCTCTTGCATTAGCTTGTACAGTTTCTGGAGTTGTTCCTCCTAATGATGCTGTAATTACTATAGATTTATCATTTACAGCTTCTGGAGTTGCATAGTTAAATTCATTAGCTGTATAGTGGCTAACTCTTAACGCCTTAGCATTTCCATCTAAAAAATATTTTGCTGGGTATAAATCTGCTTTTGATGCTCCGCAGCCTACAAAAATTACACTCTTTATTTCTCCTTGTTTTTCTTTTATTCCTTGGATAATTTCTTTTGAATTCATTATATTTTCCTCCTACTTATTAACTAGATTTTATTTATATTAATTTATTTTTAATATCATAAATTTTATTTAAAAATTCCTAATACACTAAGAATTATTCCACCTATTATACTGATACTAAGAATCCATCCTGTAGAGACTTTTTTCTTTAGCAGCCAATACATGAAGAAAGTTAATCCTAATGGTATGATTCCAGGAATAATTCCATTTAAAATATCTTGTAATATTAATTTCTCTCCAAATTTTATTGGTGTAGTTATTCCAATCATACTTGCCATCATAGATCCTATAACCATTAATCCTACTATAGAACATATATACATAACCTTATCCATAAGGCCTTCATTATAAAGTTTGCTTAAATACTTATTTCCCATTAAGTATCCAATCTTTCCTCCATAATAAGTAACTAAATATGATGGTATGAATGATATTATCATGGCTAAGATAGGTCCTAGTATGTTTCCTTCTCTTGCTAAGTTTATTCCAAGCCCAAAAGCTAAAATACGTATAGTTCCCTGGAAAAATGAATCTCCTACACCTGATAAAGGCCCCATCAAAGAAGTCTTCATTGCATTAATAGCCTCTGGATTAAAATTTTCTCTATCTTCATAATATTGTTCTTCCATAGCTGCACTTAACCCTAATGCAAAAGCACTTGTTTGAGGTGTACAATTATAAAATGCCATATGTCTTTTATAAGCTTCCTTCTTTAATTCTTCATCTTTAGGATCTTTGTATATTTCATCTAATATTGGGGCAATTCCATATAAAAATCCCATATTCATTTGTCTTTCATAATTCCATGAAGCTTGTATATTCCAAGAACGCCAAAAGAACTTTCTATATTTCCATTTATTTTTATCTTTTTCTTTTAATACATTTTTATCTTGCATATTCCTTTCCCCCCTCAAATAACCTTATAAATCTAAAGCATCTAATTCATCTTCTTGCTTATTTTTCTTAAATTTGAATTCTGACAATATAAACGCAAGTGTACATGCAAATATAGCTATACCTGTAACGCTTAATCCAGAGTATGCAGTAGCAAAAAATCCTATTAATAAGAATGGTAACATCTTTGTTGAAAGCATTGTATTTAGAAGTAATGCAAAACCATATGCTGGTAATATTTTACTTGCTAGAGTCAATCCGCTAGTTAACCATTCAGGAATCGTATCAACAATACTTTTAACTAAATCTGTTCCAAAATATATTGCTAAAAATATAGGTATAAAATACATTAATGAATATAATATAGGCCCTAATACAATATGAACCCTATATGCTTTTTTATATTCACCTTTTTCGATTAGTGAATCAGCTGTATGAGTTAAATTAGAAAGAATAGTTCTTAATAAAATTCCAATCATTTGACCTAGTATAGCAATTGGAATAGCAATTGTTAGTGCTGTTTCTGCATCTGTATTTGATAAAATTGCAAATGCTGTTGCTATTATAGAGCCCATATTTATGTCTGGTGGTGCAGCAGCTCCTATATTTACTAACCCTAATGAAATCAATTCGAGAGATGCTCCAACCATTAACCCCTTTTGCATATCTCCTAAAACAATTCCCACTAATGTACTTACAATCAGTGGCCTTTCAAAATTAAGTCTTCCTAAAAGTCTTGAATCTAAAATACAAAAAACACCAATAAAACCTAGTAATACAGATTTAAGTAACATTTTATAACCTCCCTCTATTTAAATTTAAATTTTAGATAACAAATCTTCTTTTCTTGAAGTAGGTACTTGTTGCATATATAAATTTATTCCCATGTTTTTTAATTTAACTGAATCATTTAATTCATCTTCATTAAGAAAAATTGCATTGCTATATTGTTTTGAATTATCTTTTTTAGCAATTCCACCGTAATTTATTTCTTTAATTTTATTGTAACCTTCACAAAACTTTAGTACTGAATTTGTACCACCAAATATAAACATTATATTTTCATTTAACTTTTCTACTTTTGGCATTTTAGACAAAGCTTCTTCTACAGAAAAAATATTTAATTTTACCCCTGATGGTTTGGTTAAATTTAGTGACATCTTTTTCAATTCATCTTTGGCTGCATTATTATCTACTATTATGATTCTTGAAATACTTAAGCTTTTTGTCCATGCAAAAACTACTTGTCCATGAAGTAACCTATGGTCTATTCTAACTAGTTTTATCATAAATCTTCCTCCTTTCTATCTATAAATTTGTTTAGTAACTTATTACAATTTATAATTGCACTCTGACTATCTTTAATAAATTCATCTAATAATTCATCTGAAATATTATCTGTTGTTGCTATAGAAATAACTAAAGGTAAATTCATTCCTGATATTAAATTTATTTTTGAATACTTCTTCATTAAATCCATAATTTCATTGTTTACACTTCCGCCAAAGATATCTGTTAAAATATAAATTTTATTGATATCATAGTTTTCTATAATTACTTCTTCAATTAAATCTCTTATACTAGTTTCCTCGTCTCTATATGAAGAAAAAACCTTTATTGACTCTGTATTTCCTATAATCATGTTTAAAGTATCTTTCATTCCTTTTGCTAATTCACCATGACTTGCTAAAATTATTTGATTCATATTTCTGCCTCCTTTACTCATTAATTTATTAAGCAATATATATGCCAAAGTTTATTTAAGCTTCATATCCCTTATATTTACTATATTTATATCTTCAATTACTATTGTTTCAACACTTTAAATCATACTAATAAAAGTGTTATGCAAAAGTGTTGTATATTTTGAGTAAAAAAAGACCATATAAAGTCATCTTTACAATGGCACTTTATATGATCCTTAAATTTCATTTAACTATATAACTAATCTTCTGTAATAATCTATATATTTATATTTTCTTTCTATCGCTCTTTTTCTTAAGAAGAGCACTTGTATCTAATGAGTCTTTCTTTGGAGCTTCCTTCTCTAACTTTTTCTTTGGTTTTTTACTTTCTTTATCTTTAATTTCATTTTTCTTAGCTGAATTTTGATTCTCAGCTTCAGCGCTAGATTTAATTTTAAGCTTGTTTTGTTCTTTAGCATCTACTGCTGATATATTATTTCCTTTGATAGCTTTACTTTCTACTTTCACAGAATTATTATTTTTAGCTATTTTTTCTTTTTTAACCTTATCTTTTCTCTTTTTAAAGAATCTAACTAAATCTATATTTAGTCTTCTATAAACTATATCAAGCATAAATAATAAAATACTTATTATTATTAATGGAGTTGTTAAGTTTATCTTTTTATATTCTCTTTGAAGCTTTCCTTCAAAAACTTCCTCTGGCTTATTTATGAAACTTCCCTTTGTTTCTTTAATTACTACATCTAACTTTTCTCCATTAGTATTAAATTTATATTCATCTGAGTATTGAAGAGCAAATGCGCCTTTATAGTTGTTTTTTATTTCTCCACTTTCTTCTTCTCTTATGCTGAAATTATAAAATCCTAATGAACTTAGTGGAATATTAGCCTGAAATTTCCCTGGTTCAACTTGGCTTAATTCAAATTCCCCTTCCTCTCCATTTTCCCCATTATATATCCCTTTAACCTTTGCATCCTTAGATATCTTATCATTATAAAACTCTACTTTTGCTTCATTTCCTTCTTGGCTGATATTAAGCTTTCCTTCTTCTCCATACTTTGGAATCGTAAAGTAAACCATATTTTTTATAAGTTGCGGTCCATACTCCCACGCCAAATAATTTTTACTCCACTGCCCACTAACATCTGAAGTAAAACTTACTGTTCTTCCTATTCCATATTGCATTGCAGCTAAAATTGGCTCATCATGATTAGAACTTAATATTTCAACTGCATTCTCTTTTATAGATGTTCCTATATATCCAAGTAAGCTTGGAATTCCATCTGACGTTTTTACTCCAGCTAATATTTCGTGATTACTTAATATCTTAGGAGTAAACTCTTCATTTATTATATAGGTCCCTGCTGATAAAAGAACTTCCTTTGCAAATATTCTTGGAATATCAGTATATATATCTGTATAATAACTTCTTCCCTTTCCTATTGAAGCAAGCTGATTTAAAAGATCTGCATTAGCGCCTTCACCAACGGCCACCGTTGAAAGAGTAATATTATTATCATTAAAGTTCTTAAGAAGATTAGCATAGTTATCAAATCCATATCCATCTTGACCATCTGTTAATAATATTGTGTGTTTTATCTTTGCGCTACTTTGCATTTGCATATTATAACCTTGTTCAAGGGCTGGATAAATTGATGTTCCTCCTCTTATTTGAATTCCTGATATAAGCTCCCTTATAGCTTCTTTATCTCCAACCTTTTGAAGAGGTACTACCTCATCGTAAGTATCATCAAAAGCTATTACTGATATCTCATCTACTTCTCTTAAATTTTCTAATGCCTTCATCGCAGCTTCCTTAGCCAAAGTTAGTTTACTAACTCCACCTCCCTCAGCACTCATACTACCTGATTTATCTATTATTAAATTAATACTTATTGAAGGAACTTCGTTTTTCCCTCTCTTATCCATATAAACTGGTAATACTTTTTCAAGTGAAGTATCTTTATATCCTCCAAGAGCATAAGAATCCTCACCACCAAAGGTTATTAATCCACCACCATAATCTTTTACATAAGCTTCTATATTATCCATAAATCCATTACTTAAATCGTCTCTATGAACATCATTTAAAACTATTGATTTATATTCAAGTAATTCATTTAAAGTACTTGGTGATGCACTTGGTGATATTTTCTTAATATTAGCACCTGAGTTTACTAATATTTCTTCTAATGCCTTTGAATCGCCCTTAACTCCATTAATAAGAAGAATATTGGGCTTATCCATTACATTTGTAAAAGTACTAAATTCATTATTAACTTTGTTTTTATCTCCATCTGCTTCTATTAGCACTCTATATCCCTTAAACCCACCTGAACTTTGCTTGTCTTTAAATACAACGGAGTTTTTCCCTTTTTGTATTTGTACCTGTTGTTCTCCAACTTTGTTCCTACCTGAAAATAATGTAAGTTTTGCCTTTGTTGCATAATTTGATTTTATGTCAATAGAAACCGAAAATTCCTCCCCTACAGATATATTATCTGGTACCTTTACATTATCAACGTAGATTTCATCACCTTTTTCACCAGTAATTTTATAAACTTTAAAATCTATTTTTTGCTCATTTATTAAGGGGATGGATTTTAATATATCTCCTTGATTTTCCTCACCATCAGTTATTAAAACTATTCTTTTAGGACCGCCTCTTTCAAATAATCCTAAAGCACTTTCTACTGCTTCTTGAATATTTGTCGCTGTTAAAACCGGCTTTTCATCTATTGATTTATATTCCTTTTTCTTATTTAATACCTTATCAATCTTCGAGTTATCACCAAATAAAACTACTCCTGCTTTATTTCCTCTTGGCATTGACTCTATAGCTGTAGATATAAAATCCTTTCCTGATTCTTCAAAATCACCTGCACTTTCTGATACATCCAGTAAAAATACAGTTGATATATTTCTCCCCTTTAAATTTATAGTTATATTTCCAAATGCTAATATTAAAAGTATAAATATTACTACTCTACTTATAAATACTGCAATTTCATTTTTACTCCATGGTTTATATTTTTTAAAGCTATAATACATAAAGGCAAAAATAATTGGAATCAATATTAAAAAGTATAAATTTCCTATTTCTATTTTCATCTCTTCTTTGCCTCCTAATTTCCTCTCTTATACATAATCCATTCAAAAGCTACTACTGAAATAGCTAATATTATAAGTAATGGAGCAAGATTTAAACCTCTTTTTAAATCAGCTTTTGCATTACTTATATTCTCACTTTCACCAATATTATTTACATTAGTATTACTTTCCTTTTCTGATGGAAAGTTAACTGAAAATAGTTCTTTTTTCTCTAAAACATTTAGTTTATAAACTCCAAGTTCACTATCTTCTTTTATCTCATCCCCTGATTTTATTTCTAATGTTTTTCCACTTGGATATGTTAAAGTTATATTATTATCTAAAGATAACCCTTTAGCTATTATCTTTTCTCCAGCTTTGAAATTACTCTTATAAACCATTCCACTTGATATTAAATTTTCTCCAAGTTCATACATTAATATAGGAAATTCCTTTTTAAGTGCAAAATCACTATTATGAAGATCAAATGATAAAGCCGCTATTTTCCTTCCATCAATTTCTCCCTTGAATCCTATATAACTTTCATCTATATTTAAGAAGCCTCTTCCATAGTAAGGAATTTCTATTGCATTATACTTAGCAGCAGTAAATGTTGTATCTTCTAAGTACTTTGAAAGTTCTCCTATAACAGCTTTAGACTCTCCCCCTTCTCCACCTGAAACAACCTTAAAGAATTCATTGGAGCTTGGATTAATAAATAATATACTTCCTTTCGATGGGATTATATCTGGAGTAACATTATCAAATACATATAAATCATATTCATCTGCACTTGTTAAATTTGATGCATCATTAGTTTTATATACTTCTGTATTTTCAATACTACCAAAAGCTCTTTCTAAAAATACATTTTGTTCTGTAACTATAAGAATCTTATTTACCTTTTTCTTTCCCACCACATTGTTATAAGTATTGTCTCCAGAAATCATATCTTTTCTAGATAATTC
>VSSQ01000823.1_pt1 | contig 15238 bp, 9 predicted proteins | sample 4763081 | NCBI WGS metagenome assembly VSSQ01 (sample SAMN12137344, study PRJNA551015) | bioreactor metagenome | isolation source: SDC9 anaerobic chlorinated ethene degrading culture | place: USA: Knoxville, Tennesee | collected 2015-01-01
TTCATAAGTTGCTTCTTTAGCATTTATTTCTATTGGGAATGCTGCCTTTACTAATACATCTCTTTCCTTCCAATCAGCATAAGTATTAAAATCTATTCTTGGAATATCATTATAAATGTATATCTTTTGAATTATAGTTGATTCAAGGAATTTTCTTTCTATTCTTAAAGTACTTCTTATTGGTCCTTTTTCTATAACTTCTATGCTTTGAACATCATCTATTTTCCACATTTTTTCTTTATAGAAAATATCTATATCCCAGTTATCAAAACACATAGGCTTATCTTCAAATGCTTGAAGTTCATTAGCTATTTCTCCATCTTTTAATATTTCTCTATTAGCTTCTTTATTTATAAAGGATGTTATTTGTCCTTTGTTATCAAATTTTATTTTAAAGAATTTATTTTCTGCATAAGAATCAGTTAATTCTATAACCTCATTTGTTGTTTTAGTAGCTTCAACTATTTCAAATGATTTATATCCATTAGCTGGGATTCCTTTAGCAAAGAATATAGCCTTATTGTCCTCTATTCTTTGACATATTATTTCTTCTCTATTTGAATTTAACACTGCTGGATTTTTTATATCACTTGGTACTTCAAACATTGCAATATCATCTCTATCAAAGCCTAATGTGTTAGTTACTATAACACTTCTTTTAGCTAAGTTAATATTATTTGCTACATTATTTATTCCATCATCTATTAATGTATTAACATTATTTAATAACTCTTTATACTCAATCTTTGTGACATCATAAACTTCTTTAATTGATGAGCCTGGAATAATATCATGGAATTGATTTAATAAAATTGTTTCCCATGAATTATTTATATTTTCTTGAGGATATTTCTCTCCAAGTAACATAGATAATGAATTTACTTTTTCTGCTGCAGTATATAAGTTTTCGCACTTTCTATTATCTCTCTTATTTCTTGCCATTGAAGTATATGTTCCTCTATGATATTCAAGATATAATTCTCCAACCCACTTTGGCAGTTTTTTATTTTCTCCAACCTTTTCTTCTAATCTCTTGAAATAATCTAAAGATGTACCCATTTTAACTCTTGGAGCTCCTGGTATTCCCTTAGCTAGCCTTCTTCCATTTTCAAGCATTTCTATGGTAGCTCCACCACCACCATCTCCCCATCCAAAGGAAACTAGCACATCATTATTTATATTCTTATTTTGGTATCTTCTCCATGAGCCCATTATAGCATCAGGTTGAATATGTCCATTATATGTTGTGAAATGTGATTCTCTATCTTGTCCTGGACCTGTAGTTGTTATAAAATGCGTTAATACTTCACTACCATCTATACCTCTCCACATAAATGTATCATTTGGTATTTTGTTAAATTGATTCCAAGCTATTTTTGTTGTCATAAAATAATCTATGTCTGATTTTTTAAGTATTTGAGGCAGTGCTGCTGAATATCCAAATACATCCGGCAGCCATAATATCTTATTATCTACATTAAATTCTTCCTTAAAGAATCTCTTTCCATGCATTATTTGTCTTACTAGTGATTCTCCAGAGGTAACATTACAATCTGCTTCAAGCCACATAGAACCTTCTGGCTCCCAAACACCTTCTTCAATTTTTTTCTTTACTTTTTGGTATATCTTTGGATGATCTTCCTTTAACATCTTATATAATTGTGGTTGAGATGACATAAAGATGTATTCAGGATATTCTTCCATTAGTTTTAATACTGTTGAAAAACTTCTTGCAACCTTTTCTCTTGTTTGTGCAACTGTCCAAAGCCAAGCAACATCTATATGAGTATGTCCAACACATGTTGCAATAACATCTTCATGGCCACAAAGTTCACCGTAAAATTTATCATTTAAAAATTTATTTGCTTCTTTGACACTTTCATCATATTCTTTTGATTTAGGCCTTCTTAAATCAATTAAATTTATAGAGTCATTTAAAACAGTTATCATATCTATTCTATTTTTATCTTCTTTTTCAAGCTCTTTACATACATCTACTGGTACTTTTAAGTTCCAATATAGTTCCCTAGAATCCATATCTATTTCTACTAGTTTTCCATGCAATGTAGCTTTTTTATCTGCAAGCATTCCTGCATAAGCATGTAAATCTATCTCATATTTTGTTCCTGCAATTGCATTATGAGTTAATATAATTTCTCTATGGTTGATATCTACCCCTTGTATTTGTTCACCATTAACATATAAAATAAATTGCGGATTAGTAGCATCCCATCCTTCCTCGAAAGTATGGAAGTTAAGAGCTATGGTCTTTTCTTTAAATTCCTCTGGGACTTCTACAGAGCATTTAAACCATCCATGCTGATCTTTTCCTCCCCATAAATCTCCGGTTTTAAATTCTCTCCAACCATCCTTTGGTGCTTCTTTAATTAAATCTATATTATGATAATTACCATCTATATACATATAGTTTTCAAGTTTGACTTCATTTCTATATATATTTTTTGCAATTTCATTACAAGTTTTTTCAATTCTTTCTAATAAATAAAACATATTTTTTCTCCTCTAAATCTTATTAAATATTTTTTGTATCTTCTTAATATATTTATATTAAAAATTTTATTCCTTTACTGCTCCAACAGTTAGTCCACTAACAAAATACTTTTGGAAGAATGGATAAGCAAATATTATAGGTAGTGTTGTTATAACTACTATTGCCATTTTTACTGTCTCTTTTGGCATTTTAGCAGCTTCTTGAACTGCTGTAGTTCCAAGTGCTGATGAATTATTGACTAAAAATTCTATAGAGGTTTCTAATTTAATCAATAAATATTGCAGAGGTATTAAGCTATTTTTATCTATATAAAGCATTGCATTAAACCAATCATTCCAAAATCCTAATGTTAAAAATAAAGCTATAGTAGCTATCGCTGGAAGTGATATTGGCAAAACTATTTTTAAAAATAGTAAAAATTCTGAAGCACCATCTATTTTAGCTGATTCTATAATTGCATCTGGTACAGAAGTTTTAAAGAAGGTTCTTAAAACTATTATATTAAATGAACTTACACAAATAGGTAGTATAAGTGCTAGTATATTATTTTTTAATCCTAAGAATCTAGTTACTACTAAATATGATGAAACCATTCCACCCGAGAATAACATTGGGATAAATATTAACTTAGTAAAGAATTTTCTATATGCAAAATTCTTTCTTGATAATGCATAAGCATAGGTTGTCATTATTACTAATCCTAGAAGTGTTCCTGCGACTGTTACTGTAATAGTTATTCCATAAGATCTGATTATATTACTTCCGGATTCAAATATATATTTATAGGCTTCTAAGCTCCATTCTTCTGGCCAAAATCTATATCCATTTGCTTGTAGGGATTGTTCGCTAGTCAATGAAATTATTAAAACAAAGAAAAATGGTAATATGCAAAGTGCTGCTAACATTCCAAAAAATATATTTAAAACTATATTTGTAGGTTTTGATATTGAATTGAATTTATTTACATTGTCTGTTTCTTCATTTTGATCTTTATTTCCTTTGAAAATACCTTTTAGTTTATCTGTCATATTCTCCACCACCTCTATTTTAGAAAAATGCATTTTCATTATCTACTTTTCTAACAATTCCATTAGTTACTAGTATTAAAATAAGTCCTACAAAGGATTGGTATAAAGCTGCTGCTGAGCTCATTCCTATATTACCTAGATTGGTTAATCCTCTATAAACATAAGTATCTATAACATTCGTTACTGAATATAAGGCACCTGAATTCTTCGGAAGTTGATAAAACAATCCAAAGTCAGCTCTAAACATTCCCCCAACTGCAGTTATAAACATTATTATTAAAACAGGCTTTAATGATGGAATAGTTATATACTTTATTTGCTGCCATTTACTTGCTCCATCTATCATTGCAGCCTCATAATAAGACTTGTCTATTCCACAAATAGATGCTAGATAAATAACTGTTCCATATCCAACACCTTTCCATTGACTCATAAATATTAGAATAAAAATCCAATATTTAGATTCTGTGTACCAAGATATTTTGTCTCCTCCTAAGGATGTAATAATTCCATTTATGTAACCTTTTTCTGGGCTTAAAAATGCAAATAGACAATAACTTACAACAACCCAAGACAAGAAGTAAGGTAAAAACATTGAACTTTGATAAAACTTAGATAGTCTCTTATTTAATAATTCCTTTAATAAAATAGCCAACGTAACAGGAAGGACTATTCCTAAAATTATAAATACAATATTATATAAAACCGTATTTCTTGTAATTAACCAAGCATCACTACTATTGAATAAAAATTTGAAATTATCAAACCCTACCCATTCACTTTTAATTAAGCTTTCTATAAATCCACCACTTATTTTCCAATTTTTGAAGGCAATTATTATACCGAACATTGGTAAATAAGCAAATATTAGAAACCAAATAGTTCCTGGTAACGTTAAAAATAAGAACTCCTTATTCTCTTTTAATTTTTTTAGCACTGACTTATTGTTGTTTTTATTTAATTTTTTAGCTTTAGACATTGCTCCAACCCCTTTCTTTGTAAACGTTTCTTGAACTACTTAAAATATATCACAGATGTATTTTAGCTTTAAAGTTGAAATACTTTAGATTTAGTGAATAAATTAAAGAAAAAAAGGAGATAAATATTGTACTTCTTGCTCCATGGTAAACTCCAAGTCTCAGAATACAATATTTATCTCTTTATACACTGAAGGTAATAACTTCTCAGTCCTTCATTTAATAATTTTTCATTTCTCGTAATGTAGATGGTGAAACACCATAATATTTTTTAAATTTCCTATAAAAATAACTAGTATCTATATATCCAACTTCTTTAGCTATATCGTTTATTCTCATATTTGTATTAAGTATTAATTCCTTAGCCTTCATATTTTTAATTTTATTTAAATATTCTGAGAAGGACGTACCTGTTTCCTTTGAAAATATTTGTCCTAAATATGAGCTATTTATATTATATTGGTGTGCTAATGTTTTTAAGCTTAACTCTTCATAATATCTATCATTTATTGCATTTACTATTTGTTGAACTACAGGGCTATACTTTATAATATTTACGTACATAGCTTCTATAAGTTCTTCTATTTCTCTAATTATAAATGCTTTAACACTTTCTCTGGTACTTTCATTGCATAACTTTATAATTGTATTACTTAAGCTATCTTTTCCATATTTTTGATCCAACTTAAATTCATTAGATATATTATCAATTAATATTATCACTTTTATTGAAAAGTCATATATATTTTTAGGTGTTAATTCCTTATTATCTAATATACTCGATATATATTTTTCCAAGTCACTGATATTTTTTTCGATAATTAACTTATTAATATGCTCTATTTCTTCCTTAAAACTTTTATTATGCTCCTTTACGTCTTTTAATTTCTCCTTATATACACATTTATTAGTACCTTCTGTTAATATATATTTCTTTAATTTTTTGGCAGTACTATAGCTTTTGCTTAATTCCTTTATATCAAAAACTATATCTCCTATTGAAATAAATATTTCTTCATTAGATTCCTTAATAAGCTTATCCTTAATATCTTCATAATAATTTATTATTTCTGCTCTAGATATTTCTTTATCCCATGAGTTTATTAATATAGCTTCATCGTCATATTTGTGTAAAACCTCATACTTGTCTTCGGTATATCTTTCTAATATTTCACTTACATTTATATAAATTCCATCTTTGTATTTTCTACTAATATTTATATTTGATACAGTATAGGCTTTATCTTTAATATCTATGGATAGTAAGTTTTTCATATCATAAATATACTTTTCATTTAACTTTCCTTCTATATATTCAATTAGCTTTGTGTTCTTATCTAATACTTTATTTTTTTCTTTCTTTTTATTATCTAAATCTTTAACCATTTTTATTAATGTTTCTTGAAGTTCTTCTTCATTTATTGGTTTTAAAATATAGCTTTCTACTCCATATTTTATAGCTTCTTTTGCGTAAGCAAATTCATCATAGCCTGTTAAGATCACAAATTTTGTTTTTGAATTTATCTCTCTAATTTCTTTAATTAGTTCTAATCCTGTTAATCTTGGCATGCTTATGTCTGTTATAATAATATCTACAGATTTCTTCTTGAATTTTTCTAGTGCTTCATATCCATTCAGAGCTGTTTCTACTACCTTTAAGCCAATTTCTTCCCATTCAATAATATTCGTTAATCCTTGTATTATTAACTTCTCATCATCAATTAACATAACATTATACATAAACTACACCTCTTTACATGATATTTTTATAATTAAAGTAATTCCTCTATCTTTATTTTGCTTCAATCTTACACCATAATTTTCTCCATATTCATTTACTATTCTTTCATTAACATTTGATATTCCTATAGAATTTCCTAGTTTCTCTCTTTGAATTAATTTATAATTAATTATTTCTAAAGCCGTTCTAGTAATCCCCTTGCCATTATCTATTATTTTTATTAAAATATCATTTTCTTCTTTATAAACTTCTATTTTTAATAAATTATCACAATCTTCAAGCCTTATACCATGAACAAAATAATTTTCAATTAAAGGTTGTATGGTAAACTTATTTATCTTATACTTTTCTAAGTCGCTTGGACAACTTATTTCAAAATTAAAATTGTCATAATATCTAAATTTAAATATCTCTATATACTTAGTACAGTAATCCAATTCTTCTTTTAAAGTTATTATATTACTATCCTTTACTTGCTTTCTAAATAAAAATGAAAGTGTATACAGCATCTTACCTACCTCTTTATCTCCATTGCATATAGCCTTCATTCTTATAGATTCTAATGTATTATATAAAAAATGTGGATTTATTTGGTTTTGAAGTGCTGTCATTTCAGCTTTTTTTTGCTCAATTTCTGATAAATATATCTTTTTAATGTACTCATCTAAATCCTTACACATTTTATTAAAATTTTCTGATATATAATTAATTTCATCATTATCTGAAGTAATTGGAATCTGTACTCCTAAATTACCATTTTTAACTTCATCCATAGCAACTAATACCTTATCTGTTCTATCGCTTAAAAGTTTTAATTTAATATATATGATTGATAAAGAAATTATTAATACTAAAGCATCTACAAATACTATGGAATTTATTAGTCCAATAGAAACCTTATTTACTTCACTTTTCCCTATTTTAGCTACAGAAATTATCCCTAAAGGATTAATCGTTTTGTTTATATAATAATTTTTTTCTAGTTTAGCTTCTTTATTACTATTTAATATTTCATCATAATATCTATATTTTTCATAATTATAATCTTTATCAGAGCTATGAATAACATATCCATTCCTGTCTACTATTATAATTTGATGTTTATTTTCGTATTTCTTAAATACATCATTAACATGATTTAAGTTATATTTAATTATTATTATTCCTTGACTTTTAAGGTTAATTGGATTTTTTATATCTCTTACAAACTCTATTGTATTTTTATTTGTAGAAACATTATTAAAACTATTTTCTGACAAAAATTCACTTTGTTCTACATGCTCTGTTTTAATTTGATTTTTTCTGTTAAAAGAGTTCTTTTCCATTCTGTCATAACTTATAAAAGATATTTCTTCTAAACTATCATTTAAGCCGAAGGATAAATTTACAAATCTTTCTATTCCATTATAATAATAGCTATTATTCTCAGAAAACTTATCTAGTTTAGTTCTTAAGTATGAAACCTTATCTAAATTCATGAAAAGCAGTATATCTTCAAGTACACTTATATCACTATACATATTTTCAATTATTTTATTACTTGAATTATTTATCTTATTTATTTCCTCATTAACATCATAAGAAACCTTTTCATTAATATAAGTACTTCTATCTATATTATTTTTAAAAAATCTATTAATAAAATAAAAATCTAATGTTCCTATTAAAAAAATTGTGACTATCATATAAGTAGCAAATAATCTTTTATATATTGTTGATTTTTTTATTTCCATAATATTTATCCTTTCAAAGAATCTATATATACATTTAATCATATTAAAATCCTTAGTAAAAGCTTTTCATAAGTGCTAATTTATATTTTTAGTGTACTTTTTCTATATATTAATGTAATTTATACATAAAAAATTGAATTTGTGAATTCATTAAACTATACTACTTATACAAGTAAACATTTACGGAGGGGTTTATATGTTTAATAATTTTTTTAACTTTGAGAAAATCTTTGATGCATTTAATTATGTTTTTTGGTTTTTCTTATTAAATTTATTTTTTATGCTATTTAACATTCCTTTGGTGCTTTTTTTCATTTTTATTGGCATAAGTAATTTATTTAACTACTTTCCTTTATTTTTAATTTGTTTACTTCCAACAATGCCTACATTTACTGTATTGCTTTATTGTATGAATAAAATAGTATTTAATAAAGACTTAAACGTTATAAAAGATTTTCTAAATGGAATTAAACTAAACTTCAAACAATCATTTCTAATTTGGTCTATTGAGATAATCGTACTTCTAATACTTTATTTTAATATGAGATTCTTTTCACTAGTGAAATATAACATTTTTTTAATTTGCTTATTTTCTACAGTTCTTATAATTTTATTTGGAGTAACTCCATTCATTTTTATGCTTATTAGTAAATTTAAAATGAAAACCATTGATATATTAAGAACATCATTTATTTTATGCTTCACAAGACCAATATTAGCAATAGTAAACTTATTATTATTTGTCTTTTCTCTTATACTATTTGAAATTACACCTGGAACAATAATCTTATTTATTTCTAGTTTATTATCCTTTGCATTAATATTTATAAATAAGGCCTTAATACAAGAACTTGAAAATATGTCTAAAATGCAAGCTTTTGAAAACATATCTAATCAACAAAATATACTTTGACTAATAAAAATATAAATTAGTGTACAAACTCTAAAAATATATAACTTTTTATAGAAATATCCTTCTAACTACTTTATTATTGTTTGAAAACATATACAATGTATGTGTTAAATGAATTACTTATGTTTTAGGAGGAAACTTAATGGAAAATAATACTATTGAAAAACTAACTATTTTTAATGATGTAATAAAGAATATTGGTCTAAAGTTATCAAATTCAATTGAAAATGAAAAGTTAAAAAAGCTATTTTATAATTGCTTTATAGATACAATTGATACCACAGTATTATATAAAGAAAGTGATACTTTCATAATAACTGGGGACATTCCTGCAATGTGGCTTAGAGATTCAACATCTCAAGTAGAACATTATTTACCTTTTATAAATGAATATCCTATATTAAAAGATTTATTTGTAGGACTTATAAATAGACAAATGAAATGTATAATGATTGAGCCTTATGCTAATGCATTTAATAAAGAACCTAACGGTCAAAAATGGGACAACGATATAACCAAAGATAGTCCATGGGTCTGGGAAAGAAAATATGAAATTGATTCACTTTGCTTTCCTATAAGATTAATTTATAAGTATTGGAAAAAATCTAATGATTCAACCTTTTTCAATGATGAAATATTAACTGTTTTTAATACAATAATAGATTTATGGATAACTGAGCAGCATCACTTTGAAAAATCTGATTATTCTTTCCAAAGATTAAACTGTGCAGCAAGTGATACTTTATGCAATAATGGCCTTGGAAATCCAGTTTCATATACTGGTATGACTTGGTCAGGATTTAGACCTAGTGACGATGCTTGTAAATACGGTTACTTAATACCGTCAAATATGTTTGCCTCAGTAGTATTAAAATATATTGAAGAAATTGCAGAGGTTATTTATAAAGATTCTTCTTTAGCTTTAAAAGCTAAAAACTTAAAATTACAAATAGAAGGTGGAATTGAAAAGTTTGGTATAGTTGAACATAAAGATTTTGGGAAAATATATGCTTATGAAACTAATGGTCTTGGAAATTATAATTTTATGGATGATGCTAATGTTCCTAGCCTTTTATCTATTCCTTATATTGAATATAAGTCAATTGATGATGAGATATATCAAAACACTAGGAGATTTATCTTAAGTAAAAATAATCCTTATTATTATGAAGGGACAGCTGCCTCTGGTATTGGAAGTCCCCATACTCCTGATGAATATATTTGGCATATATCACTTTCAATGCAAGGCTTAACTTCTAATGATGAAGATGAAATTACTTCTTTAATTGAAACATTGATAAACTGTGATGGAAATACAAATTACATGCATGAAGGCTTCCACTGTGATGATCCAGAAAAGTTTACAAGAGATTGGTTTGCATGGTCTAATTCTTTATTTGCAGATTTTATATATAAAAAAGTATTAAAGAAAAATAAGTAACAGTAATCATTTGTGAAGTATTAATTTTGTAGTTTACATGTAAAAGAGTTACAAATAAAACTACCCTATAGTTTGTAAAAATTAAAGACTGTCATAAAGACAGCCTTTAATTTTTATCTTATAAATTTCACATTGTTCCAAGCAAATTCTTAATTTAGTTCTGCTAAATCACTTCCTAAACTCTCCACTTTCACCTTTCAATTCTTAACTAAGAAACCAACTGTGAATTGTGCATTGTGCACTATGAACTTAAAATGATTGTTTAACTTTTCCTTAAATTTCAATGTATTGTGATTTATACAAGTTATAATACATTCCTTTTACTTTAAGTAAATCTTCATGTGTTCCCTCTTCTAATATTTTCTTATCTCCAACATACATTATTTTATTTGAATTTACTATTGTTGATAATCTATGGGCAATAACAAAAGATGTTCTTCCTTTTAAAAGTTCTTCTATTCCTTCTTGAAGTAATGCTTCTGTTTCTGCATCTATACTTGATGTAGCTTCATCTAAAATTAATATCTTAGGATCTGCTAATAAAACTCTAGCAAAGGATATAAGCTGTTTTTGACCAACTGAAAGACCACTTCCCTGCTCATTTAAATATGTGTTGTATCCATCATTAAAGTCCTTTATAAAATCATCTGCTCTTACTATTTTAGCTGCATTTATTACTTCCTCATCAGTAGCACTTAATCTTCCATATCTTATATTTTCCATTATTGTTCCTGAAAAGACAAATGGATCTTGTAGCATAACACCAACTTCTTTTCTAAGAGATTTTAATGTAACATCATTTATATCTGTTCCATCAATAAAAATATTTCCAGACTTTATCCTATAGAATCTAGATAAAAGATTAACTATAGTTGTTTTGCCTGCTCCTGTTGGTCCAACTAATGCGACTTTTTCTCCAGATTTTATATTCATATTTATATTCTCTAGAATAGGAATGTCTTTTTCATATTCAAAGTAAACATCTTTAAAAGTTACATCACCTTTAACATCTTTGAAAGTCTTTGCATCCTCTTTATCATATTCTGGCTTTTCATCCATAGCCTCAAAAATACGCTCTAAGTAAGCCATAGCATTTATTAAGGTGTTATAGAAGTTTCCTATATTGGTTATTGGAGCCCAAAATATCCAAACATATGATATAAATGCCACTAAAAGTCCAACAGAAATTCCACCTTTAAAAACTAATATACCAAAAATATAAATAAGTGAGATTGAAATTACAGATATAGTTTCTATGCTTGGCCATACAAGAAAATTTAAACTTACTGCTTTCATCCAAGAATCACTACAATCTGTACATAATTCTTCATATATATTCATATTTTCTTTTTTTCTTGAAAATGACTGTGTTACCCTTATTCCGTTTATACTTTCATGTATATACGCATTTAAATTTGATTGCTTTGAACTTAATTTTTGATAGGCTCTTCTTTGAGCATTTTTAATAGATAACATAACTGCAAGAAGTATAGGAATACCTATTAATGTTACTAATGTTAGTTTTATGCTTAAAAATGACATAAATATTATAGTCATAATAAGTGTAACCATATCTGCAATTAAGTTTACAAATCCATTAGATAAAATATCACTTAGTGAATTTATATAATTAACCACTCTTACTAATATTTTTCCATGTGGTCTTGAATCATAATAGTTAAATGGTACATATTGTAGATTCTTAAATAAATCATGCCTCATATCCACCAATATACTTTGTCCAACTTCCCCCATTGTGAACATTCTATGCCTCATTATTATAGCTATTGATATAAATATTAATACATATAAAGTAGAAAGTACTATTAATCCCTTAATATTTCTATTTGGTATATAGTTATCTAATGCTGTTTTTGCTATTACTGGTCCAATTAATGAAATTGAACTTGATAATAACATTAATAAAACAGATATAAAAATTTTAACTTTATATGGCTTCATATATCCTAATAGTCTTTTTAAATATCCTAAATTAAAGCCAGTTTCTAATTCTTCATCAACGTTATATTTATTTCTTGCCATTCCTTATACTCCTTCTACCTTTAAATTCAAATTTCCATATTGAGTATAAAATATATTTGAGTAATATCCATGCTCTCTTATTAATTCATCATGGGTACCTCTTTCTACTATTTCTCCATTATCTAAAACTAGAATTAAATCTGCTTGTTTTAAAGATGATATTCTATGGGCTATTATAAAAGTTGTTTTCTTTTCTTCCATATTTTTAAGCTCATATTGTATCTTTTTCTCAGTTTCCATATCAACAGCTGAAGTTACATCATCTAATACAAATATTGACGCATCCTTCATCATTGCTCTAGCTAAAGATACCCTCTGCCTTTGTCCTCCTGAAAGACCTACTCCTCTTTCCCCTATAATTGTTTCATATCCATCTTCTAAATTTTTAATAAAATTATGTGCTTGTGCCTTTTTAGATATCTTTTTTATTTCTGAAAAACTTGCTTTCGGATTACTAAAAGCTATATTATCTTTTACTGTATCTGAAAATAAAAATATATCTTGCATAGCAGTTGCTATATTTCCTCTTAATGTATCTAACTCTATATCCTTTATATTTATTCCATCTATATATATTTCACCTTCAGTAGCATCATAAAATCTAGATAATAAATTAATTATTAATGATTTACCAGAACCAGTATGTCCAACTAACCCTATTGTTTGTCCGGCATTAGCTTCAAAGCAAACATTATTTATAACTCTTCTTCCATCTATATCTAAGCTTACATTTTCAAATCTTATATTACCTTTAAACTTCCTAAGATTTATTGTTTCTTCATTATTTTTTATACTACTTTCTGTTTTTAATAACTCTATGATTTTTTCTGATGATGCTATAAATCTTTGGGTATCATTTATTAAATATCCACACATTCTCATTGGATTATTTAATGCCCATAATAAACTATTAAAAATTATTAATTCTCCAAAGGTTATTTTATTTGTAGCTACTAATATTCCCCCAACTAATATCATAACAACAGATAAGCTGTTTGATAAAAACTCTAGTTTTGGAATATATTTTCTAGTAACTTTAATTGTATCCAAATTTCTTTCCTTATAATTTTTGTTTTCTACATTAAACTTATCTATTTCAAACTTTTCTCTTCCAAATGCTCTTACTACTCTATTTCCACTTATATTTTCTTGAACAATTGAATTTAATTTTGAATAAGCCTCCCTTATATTATGAAATGTTGGTGAAATTTCTTTACTCATTTTATAGGTTAATAAGCCTATTAATGGAGATATTAATAGCATAAAAATTGTCAAAGTTGCATTAACATACATCATAGAAATTATTGCAAAACAAAATGTAGTTATAGAAGATATAATGTTATAGACTACCCAAGCAACAAAATGTCTTATTGCATCTGTATCTCCTGTCATCCTTGCCATAAGATCTCCTGTTTTAACCTTACTATAAAAATTAATATCTAACTCCATTAATTTGTCATATAAATCTTTTCTTATTTTAAATAATATATCTTGAGATATTTTTTCCAATATCATTTGATATATATAAGCTATAATTCCCTTAAATACAACAATAGAAATCATAACTGTTATAAGAGGAAGCAATAAATTAGTTTCATTTTCTCCTAAAACTTTATCTACTATCTTTCCTGATATAAATGGATTAACCATATTAATTGCACATGTAAACAATACTAACAATAATGCAAAAATATATTTGTATTTGTAATTCTTTAAATAACCAAATATCCATCTTAAATTGTCCATAATTAAGTCTCTCCTTATATTCTCCTTTATTTCTTTCTAAGTATGATTATATAGAAGTTATTGAAAATAAAAATGTATTATATTAAACTTTAAATGTATATTATTATACTAATAACTAATAATTATTTTGGAGATTTAAAATGAGTAATACCTATACAAATATAGATAGCTATAATCCTCAAATACTCTTTGTGATAGATGGATATTGTTCACCAGATATACCTGTCCCAGAAACTAACTACCATTGTCACGAAGATTTTATAGAGCTTTCCTTTGTAACTTCTGGTTCAGTTGATTATTTAATTGAAGGTGAAGAGTACACATTAAAGAAGGGACAAGTTTTAATATCTAATCCTGGAATTTATCACAAAGAATTATTTAATTCAAATACAAATTGTAGAGAGCTTCACCTTGGGCTAACTAACATTAATATATTTAATAACTGTAAAAAGGATTTTATAGATATAGGTGATAAAAATGTATTAACACTTAATACTTATAAGGATGAAATTTTGAAAACATGCCAAGATATAGTTGATGAACAGAAGAATCATAAACAAACTTCTCCCTTTATGCTAAAATCTCTTGTTATGAAAGTACTTGTACTTTTACATAGAGAGATAAATGAAGAAATCCCCAATCTAAATTCACAAGAATTTTCCTTTAAATCTCGTGAAAAGAAGGTATTGGTGGAAAGTATAACTAAATACTTAAATGAAAACTATACAGAAGATATTTCTTTATATACATTATCAAAAAATATGTATTTAAGTCCTGTATATATTTCTAAAATTTTTAAAGAACTTATGGGGGATTCTCCAATAAATTATTTAATACAAATAAGACTTATAAAAGCAAAAAATCTTTTAGAGGATTCTAAGCTTTCAATAAAAACTATTGCTAAGATGGTTGGGTATAATGATCCTTATTACTTTAGTAAGCTTTATAAAAAATATTATGGAATTTCTCCAAATAAAGCTAGAAAAATTGTTTAATAAATAAAACTCTGTCCTTAAAATTTAAAAATTCTTAAGGACAGAGTTTATTAATAAAGGAGCTGTCGCATTAGTGGATTAAAATCCGTTAGCGATAGCTCCTTTTTCT
>VSSQ01000824.1_pt1 | contig 15238 bp, 7 predicted proteins | sample 4763081 | NCBI WGS metagenome assembly VSSQ01 (sample SAMN12137344, study PRJNA551015) | bioreactor metagenome | isolation source: SDC9 anaerobic chlorinated ethene degrading culture | place: USA: Knoxville, Tennesee | collected 2015-01-01
TTGGTCGAAAAAGCCAAAATCAAGTCCCATGTTCAGTGTGGTATTGGTTTCCCAGGCCAGCCTGTCATTAGGCAACTGAGCTAATACATATCCGGGAGTAATACCTTCGAGTAAAGGTGTATTGACTGAACTCCATAATCCTAGTGACTGATAGGAAGGTATATTGTTATTACCTGCCGCTCCGTATCCCAGTCGTATTTTCAGATCTGAAAACACACCGAGCTGTTTGATGTATTCTTCTTCAGAAGCTCTCCAGGCAAAAGAAGCAGAAGGGAAAAGTCCCCATTTGTTTGCTTTACCAAACTTTGAAGAACCATCCGCACGGGCGGAAACAGTAAACATATACTTTTCAGACAAATTATAATATGCACGGGCAAAAAATGACAACAGGATATCATCATCATTAAAATAAGAACTCAGAACCCCTGGTAATCCTAATGATAAATCATTCAAGCCAATATCATCATTCGGAAAATTAGTTGCAGAAACTCCCAGACTTCGCACCCAGGTTTTGATGTATTCCTGTCCGGCCATCAAACTGAGTTTATGCTGACGTTTTTTCCAGTCGTATGTAAACACATTGGATGTGGAAAATTTGCCAACTTCACTGTTCTGAATACTTCCGTTGATGCTCGTACGTTTCGCGTTAATAGATTCCGAACCATTAAAAACACTGTTACGTTGAATACGATAAAGCATCCCGTTGGTTGATTTAAATTTAAGATTTTTCAATAATTCAACCTCAAGACTACCACCTCCGTTAAAAATACGCAACTCTTTGTCATTCGTTTCATATTCAGCTGAAATTACCGGGTTTTGCATGGTATTCCCATCGTCATCCGTAATCAGATTGTTAATTCTCGGATTAGTTCTCAACTCCTCATCTGTAGCCAATAGACCCAACGTAGGCATATACATGATGATATGAGTCATTTTTCCAAAATTGGTTCCTCCCTCTGAAGTTCCCATACCGGATGTTTTTTGATCTGTATAATTTAAATTAGCACTGACACGTACACGACTACTCATTCTATGATCCAGTTTAAAGCGCAGATTATCTTTGCGCATACCACTTTCAACCATCAATCCATCTTCATCCTGGTGCGTAAATGAACCTGAATAGTTCATCGTTTTCACTCCTCCGGTCAGATTTACCTTATGACTTCTTGAATATGCTTCCCGGAAAGTTTCATCCTGCCAATTTAAGCCACGGTCTGCAAAATTTGTATGAATATCTGCAAACTCACCAAAATAGGTATTGAATTTATTTAACGCAGAAGCATCATTACCTCTTCGCTCGTAATCCAGAAAAACAAATTCTTCAGCAGATAACACATCTAATTTTCGGGCAATATTTTTCACACCGAAATATCCCTCATAACTGATATTAGCTCTCCCCTCTTTTCCTCCTTTGGTTGTAACAACAATTACACCGTTAGCTCCTCTTGATCCGTAAATAGCAGTGGAAGAAGCATCTTTCAGCACATCAATAGATTCAATATCACTTGCATTCAGCGCATTAAAAGCCGACTCTTCACTGGGGAAACCATCGATAATGTACAACGGACTGTTCCCCTGCGTGATCGACATTCCGCCTCTCACCCGAATACTAACCTGAGCGTCAAGACTTCCCTCACTTGCAGTGACATTTACACCCGAAATACGACCATTTAACGCCTGGGAAATGCTTGAAACCGGCACTTTTTCGAGCTCCTTGGTATCAACGGATGCTACCGAACCTGTTATATCTCTCCTGCGCATTGTTCCGTATCCGACAGAAACAACCTCATTCAACATAACAGAACTGGATTCGAGGACAACATTAATAACCTTTTGGCCATTTACCTTAATTTCTTTTGTCTCTAATCCTATAAAAGAAAAAACCAAAACAGAATTCTGATTGTCCGGAACAGTGATTTTGTAATTTCCCTGATAATCCGCGACAGTTCCTGTTTGGGTTCCTTTCACTACAATCGTTGCACCGGTAGCTTCCAGGCCTTCCGAATCAACAATTTTCCCAATAACTTCCGCTTGTTTTTGTGCAATCAGGCTCGTAACCTGCAGCATTAATAGTCCAAAAACAAAAAAATGTTTTAATTTTTTCATTCGTATGTAATTTAAATGTAATTTGTATCGCAAAGTTATGTTTACAATACAACATAACATTTCATCTTTGTTTTTAAATCCTTTAATTTCAAACTTGAGATTTTATTTCTGTTTAATAAAATGTCAATTTTGTGCTAAAAACAATCAAACACGATTGAATAAGTTCTCCTTTACTCCATATTTACTCCTAAAGGCTCTAATATATAGAGAAACAATCCTGTTTTTGGGGAGAGATCCCGACTCCAATCATACCATAATAAGGAATACTACCACGTGCCATGTAACCATTTATTTCGGGAACATTAATGGTTACGAAATCATGATTGACTGAGTTGAATGACAGACTCCTATCCTGTTCAAAAGCAATCTTAATTTCTACCGGATTGCGTTGCGCCAGAAGAGTATTTAGTAGTGTCAGTAAAAAGGCGACAAAAATAGTGAGCGGTGATTTAGATTCCATATCCTGCTATAATTTAGATTATTTGATTCAAGGTTATTTGTTGTTTTGTTTCAGAAATGAAGGTTTGAAATTAATTGGCATTCTCATTCTAAACCTTACGTGCTCTCCATCACGTTTCCCGGGAATAAAACTACCTTTAGGAATATTTCTGACAACACGTAAAGCCTCCTCATCGAATGCATCAATTAAGGATGTTTTTAGCTGTTTGACATCTACAATATTTCCATCGATATCTACGAAGAAAGATACGACAACTTTGCCGCCAACAATATGACTAAGTTCTGGAGGATAAAAGGTGTTTTTCCGAAGGTATCTCATAAGAGCTTCTTCTCCATATTTGTATTTAGGTTCTATCAAGTAAGGAAAGTATTCAATCTCCTTTCCATCTATATCAAAGCAAGTTCCATTAATAAATTCCCCATCCTGATAGTTATCTATTCGCTTCGGAGTCCCGTTTTTCCAAAACGTTAGAAGTTGCCCATGTCTTTTACCGTTCTTATAATCCGCATCATACAGCAACTGACCATTTTCAGCATAAAGTTGATATTTGCCGTCGATGGTTTTCGGTTTTAAGCTAGAATAATTTACCACTTTCTGTATTTGCCCTGAAACGAAATAGGTTTTGCTGATCACTTTTTGTGATTCGGGATTTTCTTTACTGAGAATCGCAAAATAAACTGCTGAATCTTTGTTTTGAATTTTCTTCCTTGAAGCATTTAACCATATCGTATCCGACAACAAATCCATATAATCTTCAGTTTCCTGGGGGAAAAAACTCAAAGAAAAAAATAAAAAGGATAATAATGCAAGCTGTTTCATAGTATTTTATTTTATATCTAATCATACTTACATGCTGAAATTTCATCTTTACCACCCGATATTCCAATATCAATCAACCACCTAAACCTCACTTGTTTTTCAACATCACCTCCCGCGATAATCCATGCTGACACATCACTTCAAAAGTTGTTTTTTCTGCTGAGACTGATGTTATGCAGATGTATTCGGAAGGCTCAGCGAGTTGCCAGCTGCCGTTGAGGGTAAGTTCTATTTGAGAAGATTTTGAGGGATTATCAATCCAGTTACGTGAATAAACACTACGTTCGATACGTTTACCGTTTTCGTCGTATTGTTCGTCGGCCGGACCTTCGTAAAAGCGCAAGTCGGGATCAGCTACACTGAGACGCATTTGGTTTCCGGCAAGCGTTTCAGTCATGACCATCGCGGGGATATTAACCTCAACCGAGCGGCTATCATCCTGATAACTTCCGGCTTCGAAGAAGATATAAGCAGTAGTATTGGTAGCACGATCGTGTACGATGTGTGCCATCGAATCCTGTTGCAATACCAGATAAGGAAATTTACTGTCTGAGGCGACAGATTTATGCATTAATTTCAGTGATTTAACATCAGGCTGAATGAGTACCATATATTCATACCGGTCAGCTGCCGCCTTTTTACCATGGTTGATATAAGCCAATGAAAACGGATTTTCAGTCGGCTCATCGGTCTCTTCATGAAATGAGTGTTGTACATTTCTACTAAGGTTTACTTCAGCATTTCTTACAAAGAAATGGTTGTTTAATCCATCGGATATTTCTGTTAGTTTTTTGTTGATGGTTTTTTGATAAGGAAATGCATTGATTTTCCTTTTATTAAGCATCACAGGCTTAATTTCAGCAGGTTGATATACCTGAAACAAGGTTGTGTGCACTTCATGATCAGGTAAGGCTGAACGGATATTACTCCCCAAGGCTATTACGCGGTTATCAAAAAAGAAAAACGATTTACGGGCACGAAGAGAGCCGTTGTATTTATCATGCTCATGTAATTTCATGGCGTAAGCACCATTTCTGTTACCTATACTGATAGGACCGGCAAAAGCTTCATCGGATAAAAGTAACTCTTCGTATCCCGAATCTGCATCTAAATTTTTTATGTCCGCCCGTAGTGATTTAACAGGAAGTTCGGCAGCAGTTGTACCCGGAAAATGATTCCAGTCCCACCCTTCTTGTTTGAATCCTGATCCGGAATTGGAAATCGGATTTCCACTTGCCATAATCTGCAGATTTCCGTGGTTCAGATATCTGCCATACAGATTGGCACCCTGATAAGTTTCTGTAGCCCATAAATAACGGCTGTGCCCCATTGCCGTAACCATCCAGTCGTTGCGACGGTGGACCGACAAATTAGCATAAGGAAAAGCCCGGTTTCCTTCAGGTGTCTTTTCGGGCTGAATTCCCATTTTCGTAAATTCACGGACATCAGGCGTTACCGAATCGTTTACCAACCGGAGATAAGCAGCAGCCAGTTCTTTGTCGACAGCAGCCTTACCGTCAGGTGTACCCGACAAAGCTAAACGGGCATAGCGTCCCGGGATCAGTTGTCCTTTACCATCAGGATGACGTCCGGAAAGGGAAAGCGGCCAATTTAGCCAGTTACAGTAATAACGCATGGCCAACAACGCATTTTTCAGGTTTCCGTGACCCGATTGTTCAATTGCAAAAGCAGTATTATGCAACATCCAGGTCGCATTCACAGCACCTTCAAGTCCGCCGACCGCATAAGCCGGATAATTATGCCGATGATGAAATATGGTTCCATCAACTTTAAATGTACCAAGCGTACCATCAGAAAACTGAAGTCCGTTATTCACCCACCTGGTGAAAGCCTGCAAATAACGCACTTTCTCCGGTGAATCCGGCAACATGAGGATACCAGCCAATCGCCCCGTGAGCGTTGTATTAAACGCATCCACATCCATACCTGGTACAACCGGTTCTGTTTTGACTTCACCGGTACCGGCAAACCATTCCATAGCTTGTTGAACAGGCCCATCCAACTTACTATGAATCAACACATCGCGCATTAAAAAAGCCGACGCGTAATACAAACGCATGCTGTAGCCCAGGTGATGCAAGGTGCCCATAGCGCTACCTGCCCTGAATCCCTGGTCGAGCATGTGGCGTGTCAGGTTGGTATACATTCCGGCAATGGTTTCTTTGTCTTTCTTGACAGAAGTATTTCGATATGTGACAGCCATGTCAAACATCAGCTTATTCAGTTTGCTCAACCCCATTTCATTATCATAAAGCAGGTTATAGCGGATTGCTCCCATGCGCTCATAAGTTTCTCCATAGCGTTCAAAAAATACGGGTAATCCACTGATGCTGCCATCCTGCTGATAACGAATCTGATACAATTTATATCTTTTAGTCAGTTGTGCTAATGAAACCGTTTTAGTCTTGTTCATCAGGATTGTAACCAACCTTTTTTCAATATCCCGAATATCTGAAATTTGTTTCGTAGTAATTTCATCCGGCAAAGGGAGGTCATAGTTTTTCTGCCAGGACTCTAATAATATCAACCAGTGATTGGTAGTACCTGCATTTATAAAAGGCGCCTGAAAATCGGCGGTATGGTGACGAACATCCTGAAAAGAAGACAAAATGATATGATCGAAGTACAAAGCGCCACCATTCACACCTTCTACCTTTACCCGCAGCTCATCCATACCTTCCTGCGGATTTCCCTGCATATCCCGGTCAAAGGCTACCCATGCTCCGCTCCACCCCTGAAAACCGAGTTTGTATTCAAACCAGGAACAAAGCACATCTTCTTTATAAAAACTGAAAATCAGTTTTCCATCCGTATATGTTTGTGGAGCATAAACCCAAAACACGAAAGTAGCGACCGAATTATCGTTATGCGGATTAGCCGGTGTATAGGAAACCGGTTGTTTTATCCGCCATGAAGCTTCTGTGTTCTCCCATTGCCAAAGTAAACTTTGTTTGCCGTGTTTGAAATGTTTACCGGAGACAGATACAACCGAACCGGGATCTGCCAGAACGGGTTCAACGCTTTTCTCGAACGACAGGATGGATGGATGAGTAAATTCATTCACCTGAGAAAACAGGCCGTTAATGGACACGAAGCCCAGGACCAGCATTATGATGAGGGTAATACGGTTCATATTTTAGTAGTCAGTGGTCAGTGGTCAGTGGTCAGCGGATAGTAATAATTAACCACTAACCACTATCAACTAACCACTATTTTTCGATTGCTTGTTTACGAAGTAATGCTTCTAAGAAGTAGTAATCGGCATAATTGAGCGGAACATCTATTTCGTGTCCGTGTGGAATGCTGCCTACAGAGTGCATCAGCAGAAAATTGCCATTAGTTCCGAGGATAGCACGATAAGCCGGCGATGACAAAGAAGCCACAATTTTATCGGCAGTTTTCTTGTATTCAGGACGATCATAAGCGCTCAGTTCGTATAAAGCTGAAGCGATGATGGCAGCTGCAGAAGCATCACGGGGTTCGTTCGGAATATGTGGTGCATCGAAATCCCAGTAAGGAACCAGATCTTCGGGCATATTTTTATGTGTGAACAGGTAATTGTAAATATTATCCGTAAGCGTCAGGTAACGCGGATCTTTTGTTTCACGATAACAAACGGCAAATCCGTAAATAGCCCATGCTTGTCCCCTCGCCCATGCCGATTCATGCGCATAACCCTGAGCGGTGTGTTTATGACGAACACCTCCCTTAATTTTATCATAATCAATCACATGATAAGAACTATAATCACTTCTGAAATGATTTTCAAGTGTTACATCAGCATGACTTACTGCCATTCGATAGAAAGAAGAATCTCCTGAAATACGGGTAGCTTCGAATAAAAGTTCCAGGTTCATCATATTATCGATAATCACCGGACACATCCAGCCACGGGTACCCTGCCATCCACGGTCTTCATCCCAGGACTGAATAACTCCGGGTATAGGGCGAAAACGGGTTGAAAGCGATTTTGCAGCCTCCACAATCACATCCTTATATGTATCATTTTTTGTTATACGATATGCGTTACCATAACTGGTGTTAATCATAAATCCTACATCGTGATGCCAGGTCAGATATTTAACCGAATCGAGATCTTCCGTATATTTCACACCCAGATTTTTCCATTTCTCATCTCCTGTGAGTTCATACATATACCACATGGTACCCGGAAAAAAACCACTGGTCCAGTCTTCAATAGGCACATACTGAATCTTGTCACATTTAATCGTGCGGGGATTCAAAATTTTACCGCTTTCCTCAATGATTTCCACTTGTCGACCAATCTGTTGTGTCGCAAATTTAATATTGTCGCTGATGATGTTGTCCTGATTACATCCTGCATCCTGCTTATGACAAGCACTGAATAGCATTACTCCGAGACCTAAAGTCAATAAACCCTGCTTCATACGTTTAATTTTTTATTTTTATTCAATTTTATTTGACCCATTTAAATGTTGCTGTTTTATTTCCAGGCAACTGTACTTTACAGATATAAATTCCTTTTCCAAAATCCGATACGGGAATAGCATAAGGTTCCCTGCCTGTATTGATATTGCTTTGGTACATGATTTCTCCGACCGAAGAATAAATAGTCACAATGGTATCTGCGCCCAATTCTGCTGAAGGAATCAGCCATAAATAATCATTGTTCCTTCCAAACCGGATCCAATCGTTTTGGGTAGTGATATCCAATCCGGTATCATCCGGTCGTTTCAGTGCAAAATAAAGTGATTCACCGTCTTTGAAAGTAAGCGTAAGCTGTGTTTCTCCATTCGACGGAGCATGAAACTGCACTCCATCAGACTCCTGCAACGGCAGCCATTCTCCCGAAATAGTCAGTGTAGCCTGAGAAGAAGATGATTTCCATCCGTAAACCGCATCATTTACCGGTTTCAGATTGGGATTTGAGGCAGCAAAATACTGACGGCCGGTTACTTCGTCGGGACGGTGCATTAATAAATGTTCGCCCGTTGAAGATTTCACCAAACCGAATGTCAGGTTAAAACTTGCACCGAAGAAGGTATATGCTGTTATATTTTGGGGTAAGTATGTCAGCGCATGCAGATATTGGTCCTGTTTGTGAATTTGGTAAACAGATCCACCATTATTAGCCATCTGAGCCGACAAATTCTGCATTGCTGCACCGGTAGTTCCCGGTACAGCCACGAAACTGTAGTTTTTGCCGGTAGGTTTTACTCCATGATTGATATAAGCTTTCGCAGCATTGGCAGCAGTCACCGGCGATGCATAGTCGCTTCCGGTTTCGTAAGGTGTTTTTTGTGTGTCGTAAATTAATTTGATTTCATCATTTCCCTGTGGAATAAAATAACCGGTTCCCTGTGGCGTCAGCATCCAGTTATCCTGTCCCGAAGGTAAGGTAACCGTATTCGGACGAACAATTTCAACACCGTTCAATATCATGGGACCGCTTGCCGATGAAATCAGGTTTTGGAACAAATTGGTAGCAGTTATCATCGAGGTACTGTATGTCCCCGACGAACTGATGTTACTCCCGAGGCTGATAATCAAATTATCAAAAGCATACATGGATTTTTTAAACACCAGGTTGGTGGGTGTAAAACGCTGACTTCCCCAGGTATCACCCTGATCGAAATCGGTCGCAAATATACCGCAATCGCCCCACGACAAAGCGCCCGAGAAATTTTTCGTTTTGGTATACTGATCGAAACGATCGGTCGTATTTTTATTAGGCATCATTTCCTGCCAGGAAGTGTAATGCACCGTCGTTGTTCCCGGCACAACGTTCCAGTCCCAACCGCCACCTGTACTATTGCCGGGATAACCACTATTTGCGACAGTGCCACTATAAGTAATCTCGAGCGCACCATGCCCCTGATAACGTCCAAAACGATTCTCTCCACTGTATATTTCAGCACTCCAGAATTTGGTTGTCGGAGCGCGCATGGTAGCTACCCAGTTCGCTTTCCGGTAAATTCCCAGCGGACTGTAATTAAACTGATGGAAACCCTCGTAACTTTTTTCAGGTAAACTATATTTCGTTGATTTAAAAAAGTAGTTATATGCAGCAGCCAGTTCCTCATCTATTGTTGTACCCAGAATATCACCACCAGTTTCTATAAGACTTTCAAAAAGCGTACGCGAGAAATAAAGCTGTAAACCCGACGAAAAAGGATTTCTACCTGCCAGTGTATTGGCATAATGACGGGTATTATTCAAATCGAGTGTGGCCATGGTATATTTGGCAAGCACAGCTTTTTTGAATCTTTCGTAGGCAGACTGGCTGATTCTGAAAGGTGAACCTTTTAAATAATTGATATATTCCGCCCAGGTTTGATAGGAATACATGTAATTGTTATAATGCGTTCCGTGGTGAAAACCCGTTCCGTCAGGCTTCAATACATCTCCTCCACCCGGCACATATTCGGTATTTCTTTCTAAAAATCTTTTGAAAGCTTTCAGTTCCCGTACTGCGACAGCATCATCCTGTTGGAAAAGCGCGACACCCATTATATGAGGCAGGTACAGATATAGCACATCTGAATTAAGCGATTTCAGATAGGTTTCTTCCGGTTCATACAACATGCCATAATATGAAATCCAGCGAACAAGTTTCAACACTTCCTCCTGTTGTTCAGCAGTACAGGCAGGAAGCAGGTTTAATAATTTCGAAGGGATGTTACGGGAAGCCGTATAATCATTCGAACGAATGGAAAAACTGACACCTTCTGCCAATCCCTGATCCATCAAATGATCGAGTAGATCGCGAAATAAAGTCAGTGTAGGAGTATCTTTCAAACCTTCGGCAGCCAATATTTCCAGTTTATTTACATAATCGGTTACTACCGATGTTGTAAGCGCGGTTGCCGACATATCCATGCTATTACCAAGCACAGTTCCATCGGAATTGCGTGTTATATTCATGCCGGTTGCAAAGCTTTTGGCCAGATTCAGATTGGTGGCAGTCCCCGGTGCAGGAGTTCGTTTCAGTTGATTTCTCAATGTAGTCAGCGCCATTAATTCGCCAGCTCCCGGATTTACAACAGGTATATCGACCGGATTAGCAAAGAGATTTAACTGATCATTGTTAGTCGTAAAGAACTGTTTATCAAGTAGCCATTGACTGCCCATGATACGCGTAGCAGCAGTATTTTGATTCAGGTTTATCTGATCAAAATATATCTTTCTACTTCCTGTTGATGCCGGTTTCAGTGTCATACGTACTGAAGTCACCGTAAATGAAATACTGCTTACATATTCCGTATATGCCCTGTTGAATTCCCGCCAGCCTTTGTAGTTCAACAAATAATTAGCTGTACGACGTACATTACTGCTGTTCAAAAATTCAACTATCAACGTATCGTTCGTAAGCTGTGGCGTATAAATTTGCAAGAAAGCCGAATTACCGGTTGATGCCGTATAAGCAGGAAAAGTAACTGTCAACATAGCTGCGCCAGTGGTTTCCCAACACAAACTCCGGATACCGTCCTTGTAGTGTTCAGCAGAAAGAGATAAACTTCCACCACTAACGGCAGTCCATCCCGAAGGAACGGTTGTTTCCTCAAAATTGAATGTTTGTGCTGTTAATGCTGAAAAAGCCAACAGTGATACAAGCAGGTATATAGTTTTTCTTTTTAACATGAATTGCGTTTTTCCTGTTTACAAATAAAACTTATGGGTTAACATACTGTTATCAGGCAGGTAAGCCAGCAACATATATAATTTTCCTTCGTTCAGAAAGAATATTTTTTTTTCTGATAAATTATTCTTAAAAGCCAGCAATTTACCTGTGATATCAAATACAGAAACAGCAGCTGTGAGTCCATTGATTTCAATGTGATTGTCACGGGTGATTATTTTCAAATCGCTGTTAAGTATGTTTTTAACTGATGTTTCCAGTTTTTTCAATTCAAATTCAACCGGAATTCCAAGCTGGCAAGTCACCGACAACACAGTCTGATTATTTTGTTGCGACACATTTACTTTTGAATTAGCCTGTTTCAACTGCCAATTGCCATCCAGCAGTATTTCGCGCGTAACAGCGACACCTTCCAGTGTGGTATTATCACTGTTATTCGTTTTTACCGGCAAACGAAGCGATGGATCACAAACACTTAATGTTATATTGCTATCATCCTGATATTTAAACATCAACAATGTTTCAGCATCAACACTGCGGACTAATCCTGAGCTAAAGGATGCCGCCTCAAAACTGACATAAGCCGTTACGCCACTGATGGTATCGCGTACCACATGCGCCTGATTGTCGGCCTGCAAAACTCTGTACCCCGGATCGTTACTCCATCTCCTTTGCTCTACAGGTGTTGGCCGCAACATGATCATATATTCATAAGCCGCACCAGCCGGATTTTTACCGTGATCAATGCGTGCTGTGATGAAATTCCCTCTGGTTTCGGCACGGGTTTTATTGTGTTTGGAAACCTGTTCTTTCCCTTCGACAATAACCCTGCTTTGAGAGGCCACACGATAATAATTTCCACTCAGGTCACTTACCACGGTAGAATAAACAGGAATTTGCGTATCGAAGCTGTAACCGGTTGCATCATAAAAAGTGCCGTTTACCGACATCCTGTCAGCAGTCGTATTGATAGTTTGCTGATATAAAGTTGTTTCAGTCGGATAATTTACATTGGAATTACTGATGCCGGTACCTATGCATACCAATCGTTTTCCGAAAGCAAAAACTGATTTACGCGCCTGAAAATCGCGGGTATAATTTGTATTGTTGATCAGATTCTCTTCCCTGAGTTTCATACCGAATATACCAAATTCACCTGACAAGGAAGAAGCCCCTGCAAAATCTTCTTTCGACCGCGCCATCAGGGTGGACGTAATCGGACTTTCCAACAAATTCAATGGTAAGTGAATGGTTGTCGTTCCCGGTAAACGGTTCCAGTCCCACCCAGCTTCATTAAAACGACTGTTACTCCGGCTCACAGGAGTACCTTCATTAAATATCTCCACAGCGCCATAACTCTGGTAACGTCCGTAACGATTGTCGTTGGTATATATTTCAGAACCCCACACATCGCTGTTATATCCTTTGATAGTCACCATGTTATTCCCAAAACGATGCACTCCGGCAGCAGCATGATTGTACACATAGAAACCTGAAGGCACAGCTGCAGTAGTAAATGAAGACAATTGTTGTTTAAGTGCCGTATTCTCAGTCTGTAAACGCAGGTACTCACCAGCTAACTTTGAATCAATGCTTTCATTTGCATTATACACACCTCCGAGTAACGACAACAGACCAAATGACTCAATAACACCGGCAGGCATACCGCCATCGTGTGGGTGGCGACCCGACATGCCAATCGACCAATCAGTAAGATGCGTATAGCGTGACATGGCAAAAAGCGCATCAGCCAGATTTTGGCGTGCAGAGAGAGTTAGATTAAATTCAGATCCGGGCAGGGTGGCTATAAAATCACCCAATCCGCTGAATCCGCCTACCCCATAAGCCGGATAATGACCCGCATGATGAAAAATAGTGCCATCCGGTTTCAGTCCGCCCATATTGCCCGGTGTAAAAGCCAGAGAAGTATCCACCCAGCGCACCAGCGACTGAACCGCACGGTATCGCTGTGGTAAGTCCTGTATCAGCATGGCTGAAATCAACCGGGCGAACAACAAAGTATTCCAGGAATCCACCACTCCTTCACGAGTCTGATCAAAAACCCTCCTGCTTTCGGGAAGGCCGCTCCAGAAAGAAAGCGTAGCAGCCACGTCATTGATTTTTGCCGACGACTTCAATGTTTCTCTCATCAAATAAGCCGAAAGGAATATTTGTTTAGTCTCATAACCATAATGATGATTATTACCCATCGCACTGCCATAGGCAAAACCCTGATCATGTGCAAAATCCCATAAGTCAATATATTGTTGAGCTGAAGTCTGACTTCCGTTATAAACAGCGTCGAGCGCCAATCCGTACATCATCGAACCAAGTTCTGCCAACGTGATATCCGATGCCGTTTTATCCGGTTTAACCACGAGTGGCGCTCCTACCCAGTAATTACCCTCCTTGCGAATAGCGTAATTGGTAAATTGAGTCTTTGCATTTGAAATTGCGGAAGTATTGGCTGCTTGCGGAAGCCTCTTAACAATACCCTGTTCAACTGCTTGCAAAGAAGCATGTTGAGTTGCGTTCAAACTTGCCGGTAAAGGTAAATCATAGGTCAGTTCACTTTCCCATTTCCACAAAGAATTCCAGTGATTGATGTAGTTCGCTTCCGTATTATTTGGTTGTTGTGCATCCGGTGCATTCTGATAGTTTACATCAGCAGCAAAAGAAAAACGATCGATAAACAAAGTACCCTGACTTACACCGGATGGAGTTAGCAGATGCAATTTTAAATTTGTACTTACCGATTTGTTGCCCGACATATACCGGCTGCCAATGCGACAGATACGCCATCCTTTAAAGTTCAGTCCGAAGTTGAAAGTATACCTGACATTGTTTGAGGCATCCCGAAACTCACCAACAAGAGGTGTCGACCGGGGTACTTCATTGTATACCCAGAAAATCACACCATCTCTGAAATTTTTAAGTGTAACCTGATAATCAATCACTATTGAAGTCGGAGCTGTCCAGTTCCACTGCAAAGCAGCATTGCCATCCTTGTAGGGTACATTCACAATCGACAACTGAGACTTACCCGGCTCAGCAGACTGAAATGGAGCTACCGTTCCAGCGTCGAAACTATATTGCTGCGCAAATAAAGATAATGATGTCAGCAGTAAAAGTAATATTGACAGTTTAAACTTCATGGTAATCAAAAATTATTAATCGGTTATAATCAACTTAATGGTTTTTGTCGCCGAATCGTGGAATTTATAATTATAATTGGATGCTTTAAAACTGATCGTGTATTCACCTATATCACTAAAAGTATGTGAGTAACTATCAACTGCCAGTGTTGTATTTTTCACTCCCTTCGGAACAGAGTTTTCAGTGAGTCCCAGCGGAACTTCAATTGATTTGGAAATCAACCAGTCTTCATTCAACGCACTGTTGCGCGCCGTTTGTCTTATTTGCATGGAAGCCGGATTAATTGTATTCCAAACACCGGAAAGATTCTCGTTGCGATACGGATTTGCTCTGTTAAGTATATCGAATGGAGTAAAGCCCATAGTCGCAGCCAGGTAATTACTTACGTTAGAGTCATCTGTAATTCGTGTATTCTCAATTAATAAGTCCGTAATACTCCACAAAGGTTGCCAATCGGGAGCATATTCGGTTTTATACCTGAAAGCAATGACCAGTTTTTTCCCCCTGTACTCATTGATAGGGATAACCGCATTCCGTTTTTGATTTGCAGCAATTGGTAAATTGCTTAGTGTAGAAATATTCGTCCAGTTATGTGTCGACACTTTAGTTGAATCACTATTGAAATCAAATTCCGGCACATAAACCGAATCAGCTGCATTATAAACCAGCTTATATGAAAGTCCATCGAAACTATCCGAGATAAATACCTGAAGTGTATTTTCAATATGGGTTCCCCAAGCTGCCTGTGTTGCGAATTTCAAAGTTGCATTCGTAGGCAGAAAGCGTTCGTAGGAGAAAGAAATAAAATCCGGTTCCCCTTCAAAATCAAAGGTGATTTTACTTCCTGCCGGTGCGATAATGGCTGTATCAGTAAATTGTAAATAATCTGCCGATGCCACTTTCACATCAAAATCGACCTTTTGCTCCATCACATCCTCACAGGCAATGAGGCCTAAAAATGCAATGATTGTAAAAATGAATTTATATGTTTTCATACGTGAATTTTATTTTTTAGTTGTCGTATGGAACTCTCGATGAACTAATTTAATCATCCA
>VSSQ01000825.1_pt1 | contig 15165 bp, 15 predicted proteins | sample 4763081 | NCBI WGS metagenome assembly VSSQ01 (sample SAMN12137344, study PRJNA551015) | bioreactor metagenome | isolation source: SDC9 anaerobic chlorinated ethene degrading culture | place: USA: Knoxville, Tennesee | collected 2015-01-01
CACTGAGTAGATTTAATCAGGCAAAAGCCGATATCAATTACAGCAAAGTGAATTTGAAAGCGAGCTTTCAGAATTCGTTATGCTGTAATTGATGAACACAACTGCGTTGTGTCATTTCCAATCGGCTTTTGCTGTTTTTACACTGTGGGACTCTGTGATAAACTCTGAGTTACTCTGTGTAACTGCGATTCATGAGTTTTTTTGCATATTTTAATGCATTGGCCCTGATCATACATGCGAAGCATTACCTCTTCACATTAAAAATAGTATTTTTGCAAAAAACGACCCGATGCTCCTTTTCATCCACGAGCTTTTTCATTTCAGATGGATAGATGCGCTTGACATTTTGATTGTCGGCTATCTGCTCTTTGAATTCTATATGCTCATCCGCGGTACAAATGCGGTGTATGTGGGAGTCGGCATTGTGCTCGTTTACATTCTCTGGATGCTGGTGGATATGAGCGGGATGAATCTGCTGAGTGAAATTTTCGGAGCTTTCATCAGTGTGGGCGTGCTGGCTATTGTGATTGTCTTTCAGCAGGAAATTCGCAAGTTTCTGCTCATGCTGGGTTCACAGAACATTCTCACCGGCCGGAGCCGGCGTTTCCTTTTCTGGAAAGTCAATGATACGAGCCGCAAATCGCTGGACATTGATGAGGTGGTTGAAGCCTGTTACGACATGAGCAAAACCCTGACCGGGGCATTGATAGTGCTGACTCTGAAAAATGAGCTGCGCGACACAGCCTCGACCGGAAGTGTATTTCAGGCACAGGTGCAGCGCGATCTGCTCAAATCGATATTTTACAAGAATTCACCGCTTCATGATGGAGCAGTAATCATACGGCGCAATCAGATTGTTGCAGCACGATGCATTCTTCCGGTTTCACAAAGAGCCGACATCCCTGAAGACATGGGATTGCGCCACCGTTCGGCCATCGGAATTACCGAAGCCAGCGATGCCATTGCCATCATCGTATCGGAGCAAACCGGCCATGTCACTTATGTTGAGCACGGCATAATGCAACGCAATATCTCGAAAACCGAGCTTGAAACATTGTTGAAATTTAACTTCGCCTGAACATGGCTTCTTCCGCTAAAGTTTACGGAACCGTAATAGAAAATCTCGAAATCACTGAAACAGCCTCTGAAGGAGTATGTATCGGACATCACGACGGAAAAGTCGTTTTTGTTCCGTTCACTGTTCCCGGAGATATTGCCGATGTGATGCTGGTCCGATCGAAAAAAAAATACGCCGATGCTTTTCTGCGCACCCTGCATCATGCAGGTGAAAGCCGTGTAGAACCTGCTTGTTCGCATTTCACTCTGTGTGGCGGATGTCGCTGGCAACATATGAAGTACGAGGCTCAGCTTGCCATGAAACAAAAGCAGGTGACTGACAATCTGCAGCGCATCGGAGGCATTGAAATTGAAAAAATATTTCCGATCACGGCATCGGTCAACCAATTGCATTACCGCAACAAACTGGAATTTACCTATTCCGACCTGCGCTGGCTTACCGATGAGGAGCGTTCACAGGAAAATGCTGAACCGAGGGGTCTTGGATTTCATCTGCCGGGCCGCTACGATAAAATTTTCAAAGTCGATCGCTGTTACCTGCAGAACGACTATATGAATGAAATCCGCAACACCGCACAGGAAGTGGCTTTGCAGCAAGATCTTACATTCTGCAACCGCAAAGAACACACCGGTTTTCTGCGCAATCTGATGATACGCAACAGTTCATCAGGACACTGGATGGTGACTGTGATTTTCGGATTCGAAGACGGGGAGCTGATTTCGAAATACATGACTGCGCTGAAAGAAAAACTTCCTGCAGTTCGTTCATGGATTTATATCATCAACACCAAAGCCAATGATTCGATGAACGATCTGGACTTTCATGTTTTCGAAGGTCCCGATGCATTCACCGAAACCATGGAACACCTGAATTTTTCGGTTGGTCCGCTTTCATTCTATCAGGTCAATGTACCGCAGGCGCTGGCTATGTACCGTATGGTTAGGCAATTGGCCGAACTGAAAGGTACTGAAACCGTTTATGATCTTTATACCGGAACGGGAACCATAGCTTTGTTTGTTGCACCTCAGGCAGAAAAAGTTGTCGGCATTGAATATGTTCCGCAGGCTATTGAAGATGCAAAGAAAAACGCGGCTGCCAATCAGATCGGGAATGCGGAATTTTTCTGCGGCGATATTGCCAAAACGCTGAACTCCTCATTCATGACTCAACACGGGCACCCTGATGTGATTCTGACCGATCCGCCCCGCTCCGGCATGCATCCCGATGTTGTTGCACAGATACTAACAGTTGCACCGGAAAAAATTGTGTATGTCAGCTGCAATCCGGCAACACAGGCACGCGATATAGCATTGATGAAAGATCAGTACAGGGTAGCGGAAATTCACCCCTTTGATATGTTCCCCCACACACATCACGTTGAAAACATAGCATTACTTATCCGAAAATAAAAAACCAACCAAAATGAAAAAAGCATCTTTGCGCGAACGTCTGAAATACAGATTTGACATGATGATGTCAAAAGGGCCACTTGCCGTTATTGTATGGCTGGCCATTGCCACTTTATTGCTGGTTATTCTTGCAGCCGGTTTTATTGCTGCATTTGGGATTACGCCTGAAGATACTGATGAGATGAGTTTTATTGAAGCATTCTGGCAATCTCTGATGCGCACACTGGATGCCGGAACCATGGGCGGTGGCGCAGGATGGGGTTTCAGGGTCGTGATGCTGATCGTTACAATTGGTGGAGTTTTTATTGTATCGGCACTCATCGGTATTATTTCGGCCGGGTTTGATCAGAAGCTTAATGAATTGCGCAAAGGAAGGTCGAAGGTTCTGGAATCGGGACACACCCTCATTCTCGGATGGTCGCCGAAAATTTTCACCATAATCAGCGAAATTGCCATTGCCAATCAGAATCAGCGAAATCCGCACATTGTGGTGATGTCGGAAGAAGATAAATCCGAAATGGAAGATCAGATAAAAAGTCTGGTGCCTGAAACATTCAACACGAAAATTATCGTCCGTTCAGGCGATCCGCTCGAAAGCACCGATCTTGACATGGTTGGTTTCAACAGCGCCCGTTCCATTATTATTCTGCCTCCGGAAACAGAGGAAATGCATGATCTGTTTATTATAAAAGTAGCTCTTGCCATCCTCAACAATCCAGGCAGGAAAATTGAAAAGTTTAATATTGTAGCTGAAATCAGGGAGGAGAAAACCCTCGAAGTTCTTGATCTTATCGGCCGCAACGAAATTACCGTTCTGCAATTATCGGAAGTAATGGCGCGTCTCACCGTACAGGTGGCTCATCAGCCGGGACTCAGCCTCGTAATTGAGAATCTTCTGAAATTCGAAGGCGATGAAATTTATTTCTCCAATATTCCTCAGGTGAAAGGAAAAAAATTCAGCGAAGCCCAGCTGATGTTCGAAGACAGCACCGTGATCGGAGTACAGATGAAAAACGGCGAAACCAAACTCAATCCTCCGATGGATTATTTAGTGCAAAGTGATGACAATATCATTGCGATTTCAGAAGACGATGATACCGTAATTCCCAATGGCAAGCCCGGACAAGGTGCCGAACTTCCAAAACCGGCATCTGTCAACGATTCAGTGAAAAAACCGGTGCACACCATTGTTCTTGGGTATAACCCAAGTGTCAGACTCATTCTTCAGGAACTGGCCAATTATTTTCCTGCAGGATCAACCATCAGTTTATTTGTTCAGGAAAAATTCATTGAAAACATTCAGGGTATTTCCGTTGACAAACTTTCTATAATTGGCGAAACCGGAAATATTACCTCCAGGGCATTTCTCAACGAACTTGCTTTTTCGAAAACAGACTATGTGATGATACTTTCAGAGCCCGGGCTCAGCATACAACAGGCCGATGCAAATACACTGATCACACTGTTGCATGTACGCGACATCGTTCAGAAAAACAGCTATAATACCAACATCGTCAGCGAAATGCTTGACCCACGAAACAGTGATCTGGCACGCATCAGCAGGAAGAACGATTTTATTGTAAGCGATAAACTGGTGAGTCTGCTTATTTCGATGATAAGCGAAAACAAAGATCTGAAGCCGGTTATCGACGATCTGCTGGATGCCGATGGTTCTGAAATCTATTTCAAACCTGCTGTAAATTACATTGAACCCGGAAAGCCATACGATTTTTATCAGGTCACTGCGGCCGCATCGGCACAGGGTCAGGTGGCCATGGGGTACAGAATTGTTTCCCAGTCCAACGATCCTGGAAAAGAATATGGGATTGTGATTAACCCGGGTAAATCAAAAAAAGTTGTTTTCGGCGAAGAAGACATGTTGATTGTGCTGGCGGAAGACTGAGACAGTAGTGAGCAGTGAACAGTGAGCAATGAGCAGTGAGCAATGAGCAGTGAGCAATGAGCAGTGAACAGTGAGCAATGAGCAGTGAACAGTGAGCAATGAGCAGTGAACAGTGAACAGTGAGCAATAAGCAGTGAGCAATGAGCAGTGAACAGTGAGCAATGAGCAGTGAGTAGTGAGTAGCGAGTAGTGAGTGGTCAGTAGCCAGTTGTCAGTGATACGTTCAAAGCTAAACTGCTAATAGCTGATTAGCTTACTGCTGAATAGCTAATGGCTGACTGCAGAATAGCTGAAATCAAAGTTCAAAAACGTCAACACAATAAATTCATTGTTTTTTCGTATTTTTGTCAATCGAAAAAACAGAACTGAGATGAAATCAAGATTTCTGATTTACTGCATGTTTCTGACCACTATGATGTGGACAGTATCCTGTTCCAACTCAAAAAAAGACGAAGTGAATTCGGATATTGTTCACAATGATGCCACTGCTGACGGAGATGAAAGCGGTGACGGTCCGAAAATTTCATTCGAAACCATGGAACATGATTTCGGCGACATCATGGAAGGTGAAAAAGTTGAATACGGTTTTAAATTCACCAACACCGGAAACAAAGACCTCGTAATCACTTCTCATTCCGTGACCTGCGGATGCACAGTGCCTGAATACCCCAAAGGTGCCATAGCTCCGGGTGAAAGCGGAGTGATCAAAGTTGCCTTTAACAGTGCCGGCAAGGAAGGTCACACAAACAAGAACATTACCATCAGCACCAATGCATCGAACCGTGATGCAGTGCTCACAATCAAAGCGAACATTATCAAACCTTAACTCCGAACAATATGAATTTTGCCTACATTTTACTCTTTGCTCAACAATCTGCTGACGGAGAGTCAAGCGGTGGATACTCGACAATGATTATGCTCCTGCTTCTCATTGTTGTTTTCTGGCTGTTTTTTATCCGTCCCCAGTCGCGCAAGAATAAAGAAATCAAGAGATTCCGTGAAGGCCTGAAAAAAGGTGATCGTGTTATTACCATTGGCGGTATCCATGGGAAAATCCTTGAGGTGAATGAAACCACCATAATCCTTGAAACAGAAGGTCAGGGAAAACTGAAGATGGAAAAAAGCGCGATTTCTCAGGAATTCAAAGCCGAAGAAATAGCAAAGGACTAACACTATATCCTGATGAACAGCAAATTCAGGATATTTGTCATCTGCATCGGGATGGCCGGCCTGCTGTGGCTGATCAACCATCTCAACCGCGAATATACAGTTGGCGTCGTATTCAATATCAGATACGAAGGATTGTCATTTGCAGCAGGACAAAAGCCTGATACCACCATTTATGCGGAAGTAACCGGCAAAGGTTTCTCGCTGATCAAATATTATTACAACAAACCCTATATCATTTCTCTCAACCAGACAGACTTCAAGTCAATTAAACGGGGAGATTCGGTATTTCTGAAAGTGTTGCCCGATAATCTCCGTGAAGCAATGAGTGAATCGTTGCCAACGGGAATAAGACTGGTTGAAGTGCCAAACGACACTATAACGTTTTCGGTTGTTTCATTTCCCTCACGCGAAGTACCGATCAATGTACGACTGTCTGTTTTACCCGGAGCTGAATGCATGATCAGCGGCCCGGTGAAAATTATTCCTGGGGTAGCCCGGATCACCGGACCAGCTGAGATAATCAACCGCATCGATTCTGTAAACACCATCACCGTAGAAGCAGCCAATGTATGCGACACCCTTAAAAAAACGGTGAAACTCGCTCCGATGGTGAGCGAAAAGGTGAAATGCAATATTTCTGAAGTGCACATACTGATTCCCGTAAGCAAAGCTGTGGAAAAAACAGTCAGACTGCATTACAATACAACCCATGACGGCGATATCTATGAAGGCGAAGTAACAGTAAAACTGCTTATGCCTGAAGAAATCTCCAATGCTGATCACGGTCTTGGTGTTACAACCGAAGTGAAGGAAAATGCTCTCGTTTTTAAAATTGTCAACCCTGCCGGTCACAAAATTCTGTCGGTGTCGCCTGAATTCATACCTCTGGAACAATGATAACCATCGGACTTACAGGAAATCTTGGCAGCGGGAAATCGACCGTTGCGAAAGTCTTTGAGTCCTACTGTTTCAGAATCCTCGACGCCGATGCAATGGCGAAAGAGCTGTATTTTATACCGGAAATCAGGCAACAGGTTGAAAAACTGCTGGGTACAAGCATTCTGAATCCGGACAACAGCATCAATTACAAAAAAATTGCTGATTACTATTTCAATAAACCAGGGATTTATCAGGCTTTGAATAAGATCCTGTATCCGCAATTGCTGAAAAATATTGAGAAAGAGATCAATGCTGCGCAAGAAAATGTTGTGGTTGAAGCGGCCATGCTTTTTGAAATCGGCATGGAAAAGTCATTTGATTATGTAATCACTGTTTCAACACCGGTCGAAGAGCGTATTCAGCGTGTGTACAAACGCAACGGATGCAGCCGGGAACAATTTATGGAGCGGGAAAAACTCCAGTCGCCGCCCGAATGGAAAGAAACAAAATCAGCTTTTGTGATACGCAATGATGAGCGGTCATCGGTAGTGGCACAGGTGAACAGAATTGTTGAACAGCTTATGAAAGGTAAATAGGGTTCAGCCAAGTCTGCGCAACAGATCTTCCTCGCTTTCAACAAAAAGAATTCTTTCCGATCTGTTGCTTTCACGGATGAAATCGCGCAGACTTTTGCTGTCATACTTGCTGAAATCACCAATGATTCCAAGTCTCAGCCGATAGTTAGAAAATTTCTGAAGCATTTCGCCGGCAATGCCCGATTTCAATTCAAAGAATTCCGGAAGCAGATGTTTTTCCTCAATCACAATAATCTCTGCTCCATCCCATGAGCAGCCCACCATCACATCGAGCATGTCCTGAACGGTATTGAAAATAACGCTGTCAGCTTCGACCAAAGCTATTGACCGGCCGTTTTCGTTTCTGTATCTGATTTGCATAGCAAGCTCCTTTCTAATCCTGCTTTTCAGAAAGCAATTGCCGGATGTCCTTTTTAATCATTTTCATAAATTCCTCATACGACTCCGGCTGCAGACGATTTATATAATGCAGCAGTGCTCCGGTGGTGTATGATTGCATCAGGTTCAGCTTTGATGCAGCGCCGGCTTTTGTAAAACACCCTTTGGAGATGCAATACTCCCAGTCAGCTGTGGTGGCTGTTTTAAGAGAGTTATTAATCACCTCGAGTGTGTTTTCACGATTGCCAAAATCGATTTTCCGGGCCATAAAAAACAACTCAAAAATACCCGGATACTCAACAAAGTATTCCAGATAAGCCTGAACAGCACTGCGCAGACGGGCTTCTCCCGGCGATTGTTTCTTCACGCGTTCGGCAACAAACTCATTGCACTCGTTCTGAAAATCGCTTACACAGAGAAACAGCAAATCGTTGATATCCCTGAAATAATTATACATGGTGGCAAATGAATACCCCGCTCTGTCGGCCACGCTGCGGACACTCACGCTGCGCAGACCTTCGCCTTTGAGCAGATCCTTGCAGGCCTGAATGAAATAATCGCGCATGCGCTGTTCCTGAATTTCCTTGTTTTTCATAATTACACATTTTGAACACTGCAAATATAGTGAACTTTGTTCATATATTTAATACATGTTTACTTTTATTATTTATTTAACTTTTCAGTTTAAGCTGCTCAATGTTGTAACAATCACTGGTGGAGCGATTCTGTGACGGATTGCATCCCGATATTAATCGGAACTGTGTCAGGATTGGGCCAGGACAGGCAGAACAGGGTAATTGGTGTCTTCGTGCCACAGTGGCAAAATACTATCTCAGCCCCGGGAAAAAGTCAGCCGTAAAATCAATATACTCTTGTGTGTGATGCTCCGCATCCTTGCGGATAATCAGGCTTCCGGAATCGAAAACACCGTTGTAATTACGGCAAAAAGACAGAATTTTACGGATCGGTTTATCCAGCATGGAAAAAAGAATCAGCTCTTCCCTGAGGTACAAACCTGAATAATACATCAGACTTTCGAAAAAGATTGATACCTCTACCGGCAGAATTACGTCGAAAACGCCATCCGGAGTCAACAGTTGATCAACGGTTGTGACAAGTTCCTCCAGCGAAAGAGTGACATTGTGCCGGGCATTGGTTCTGCGGGCATCGGGCGATTTCAGGCTGTCGATAAAATATGGCGGATTTGAAACAATCCGGTCAAAGATATTCCCCACCTCACCGGCCAGCTCCTGCGCCGATACACAGCGGGCGGTCAATCTGGTGTTCCAGGGAGATGCGGCAAAATTCGAGGCAGCCTGTTTCACCGAAGGCTCGTCAATATCAATGGCCACAATATGTCCGGACGACTTCTGAGCAAGCATTAATGCGATAAGGCCACATCCAGTGCCCATATCAAGTGCATACCTGAAATCCGACCGGCTGCTGAAAGCTCCCAGTGTAACTCCATCCGTCCCGACTTTCATGGTCGAATGATGATCGTAAACTTCAAATTGCTTAAACCGGAATGGGTCCATTTCTACCACATGTCTTTGCTGTCTGATTCTGAGTGAAAACAAAGATACAATTTATCAGATTGCTTTCCACATGAGACTGGAGAATTGAAATAATCAACGGTTCAGATCCAGCAGTCCATCGGGTGTTTCGACAATTATTTGTTTTTTGTCGGGGTTGATTTCGATGAGAAACTCTTCAACGAAAGGTATATAAACCTCTTCACCGTTATTGTCAATGATCATCAGATCCTGAGCGCCTTTCTGAATATGCGACAAAATGCCGACGCGTCCCTGAGGTTCATCAATGACTTCGAAACCAATCAGATTATCCAGCGAAAACTCATCTTCCATCACGGCCAGATTGTCCTGAAGGACATACACAGCGCGCCCCAGTAATTTTTCAGCTTTGGTTTTATCATTGACTTCTTCAAAAATCACAAACCATTCTGTGTCAATCGGGCTGCGAATTGATTCAATAAAAAAAGGAACCTGTATTCCTTCAAATTCGAGAAATACAGGTTCACTTTCATTTGCCGGAGTTTTGCCGGCTTCAAATTTTATCAGAACCTCACCATTGATTCCATGGGTTTTGACTGTTTTTCCTATACGGATAAGTCCTTCCATGGATGGGGCTGATTACTCAGCTTTTGGTTCTTCAGCCTCAGGAGCTTCGGTTGCAGGAGCTTCAGCTGCAGGTTCTTCTACAGCGGGAGTTTCTTCAACAACAGGAGTTTCTTCTGCAGCAGGAGCTTCTTCTGCGGCAGCTTCTTCCTTAGCTTCGGCTTTCATTTCGGCCTGACGCTTTTCAGCGATGGCTTTTTCGCGTGCTTCTTTTACTTTTCGCTCAGCAGCAAGGCGTTCCTTTTTGTCATCGATGCCTGCCTGCTTAACACTGCTGGATTTCAGTTCGATTTTGCCCTGCTTTTCGCTGAGCCATTTCTCGAATTTCGCATCAGCCTGTTCCTGAGTCATGGCACCTTTGGCAACACCTACATTGAGATGATGACGCATGAGGACACCTTTATAGGAAAGGATAGCGCGGGCAGTGTCGCTGGGAGCAGCCCCGGTTTTCACCCAATGAAGGGCGCGTTCGAAATTGATGTCGATGGTAGCCGGGATTGTCAGCGGATTGTAAATGCCAAGATTTTCAATAAACTTACCATCCCGTGGCGCACGACTGTCAGCAACGACGATGTGATAATAAGGAGCGGCCTTCTTACCAAATCTTTGCAGTCTGATTCTTGTTGGCATATGTGTTTGTTTAAATTAGGGGTGCAAATGTCCGATTTTTTTTTGAATTGACCAAATATTGTTTGGTCTGGATTGAAAATAATACCCGTGGACTTTGGAAGTCATTGCTGGGACCGGCTTTTGGTAATTGATTGATGTGGCTTGTATTTGAAAAGGATAAACTGAATCAGGATGTTCTCTACTTTTTATCCTTCTTTCGTTTTATGATGTGTTTAAATTTCAGAAGGGCCAGATTAAGGGGATTAACATTGTATATTTTGCAGGATACTTCGCATGTTCATGCCCTACGGGCAAGAATTCGATATATTTTATTGCTATTAATATATTAAGCCCTTACGGGCTACCGTATTGAAATGGAAAATTACTAATGTTTCCGACTTAATAAAAAACAACACGACCATTTCCCCGTCAGGGGAATAACATTAATAGCAAATAATGCAATATGGTTTTCCCCGTAGGGGATAAACAACACATATTCTGCTGGAAAATTCGCATGTTCATGCCCTACGGGCAAGAATTCGATATATTTTATTGCTATTAATATATTAAGCCCTTACGGGCTACCGTATTGAAATGGAAAATTACTAATGTTTCCGACTTAATAAAAAACAACACGACCATTCCCCGTCAGGGGAATAATATTAAAAGCAAATAATAGGCAATTTCGTTTTCCCCGTAGGGGATAAACATTCTCAATTATTAAACATCTCTGAAAATATATCTGTCATCGTAATCGACCTCGCTTTCTTTGAGAAATTCAAGATATTCTTCCCGAAAAGACTTCTTTGCGTGATGCTGCTGTTGATTTTTGATATAATCAATTTTACAGACAATTTGAGATTTATCAAGTGTAAATGCTCCAAATCCTTCCTGCCAGGTGAATTTTCCCATGACTAATCTGTTGCTATTTATCCATTTTGAAGAACTGCGTTTTACATGATACATCAAATCAGAAGGTGATTGCTTTGGATTCATGCTTACAAGCAAATGAATATGATCCATCATTCCATTAATGATATATGGCTTGTGCCCTTGTTCATTGATAATTGCACTGATGTATTTGTACAATGAATCCTTCCAGCTGCTTTTTATAAGCGATGTTCGGTCCTGGACTGCAAATACAAAATGTACATAAAGCTGTGTATATGTGTTTGCCATAGAATATACATGTTTATGCCCTACGGGCAAGAATTTGTTCTATTGTTGCTATTAGTATTAAAGCCCTACGGGCTATTATTGAACATTATTGCGTAGAAATCAATTACCAACGATTCAAACAATCACTCACCCAAGAGCGCATTCAGATCGGACTTATAGGCAAATGCCTCGCGAAGATCTGATTTGCTGACATATTCCAAAGCCTTTGAGCGGTCGCCCTGAATCTCAGCAATCACGGCCATGTTAAACCATGCCTGATCGCGGACCTGCTTTGAAGCATTTTGCGTCAACGGCAGGATAAGTTTTGCAGCTTCAGCTGACTTGCTGCTCTTTAACAGTTTAAAGGCTTGTTTAAACTCAGCCGTTTTCCCGACAAAAAAATCCCGCTTGACATCGTAATTCTTTTGCATAAAACGATTGGCCTGACTACGTCCGATATCCGAGCCCCAGTTTGACACGATCGTACGCGAAGACCCGAGATTGGATTTAGCATCACTTTTTGAATTGCCCGGAGCACTGATGTCGATATTCTGTCCATAATCAACCGGTTTTAAAGGCTGGACAACACCATTTTCGTCCTTGTAGAAAATATTCAGTGAAGCTTCCACCCTGCCCGTCATGCGCGCAACAAACACAGTTTTTCCTTCAGCATCGGCTTCGGCTGACTCAGTTACATCCCTTTTCAGGTCTGCAAAGAAATACTCAACAATAAAAAGAACATCGCAATTGAGTTCAGCAAGCAGCTTTTCAGCCTGTTCAGCCATAACCGGTACTGGATCCCTGTGATCGTTTTTATCCGCCCCGCGGTATTGAACGGGCTGCAATGAAAACTTAGCGCTTTTGCCCAATGTGTTCAGATAGGCATCGCAGATGGCATTGGAACCGTCACGGGCAACTCCTTCGTATAAAAATTCAGTTTCAAGATATGCTTTGCTGCTCGCTTCCGAAGCGACCATGTTGACAACACCGACTTTTGGCAATGAGCCCTGAATGCGGATTTCGGGTGCCTGTTCGACACCGACTTCCAGTTTCTTCAATGGAGAACAAGCTGAGAGTATCAGACAGGCAACCGAAATAATTATTGCATTCCGCATATTTTCAAGATTTATAATAATCCGTCGTTTTGATAAATTTCGAGCTGCACCGGATAGAACGGGTTAATTTTCACCGTCTTTCCGGATGTTTTGTTTATTACTTCACCGGTTTCAAAGTTAACGCTGATGATGTCGCCGTCTTTGAGTCCAAGCTCTTCCATCATACCTGCTTTGTATGTAAGGATCGGCATGGCAGCATTGATGGCGTTTCGCTCATAAATAGCTCCGAAAGATTCAGCAATAATGCATGAAATTCCAAGAGACTTGAAGCAATCAACAGCCTGCTGACGTGAAGAACCTGCACCGAAATTTTTGGTAGTGACAACGATATCGCCGGCATTGGCGCGCTTTGCGAAATCTTCGTATCCTTTCAGGTTGTCAAAAGAATACTGCCCCATTTCCTTAATGTCGGTGATGGTCAGATAGCGGTTGTGGAAAATCATATCGGTATCAATATCATCTTTCTGAATGAACCAGACTTTTCCTTCAACAATGTTTGACTTTGCAACTCTTTCTTTTGCCACGGCTTTGGCAGTGTCGAATTTTCCGGTATTTGTAAACTCTGCAGGTTTCGCAGGAATAGCATCAGGAGTAGTGATCACACCGGCCACGGCACTTGCAGCAACGATTGCAGGCGAAGCAAGATATACATAACCTTTTCCCTGTTTGCCGGCAAAATTGCGGTTTCCTGTTGAGAGTGTCACTTCTTCGGGACCGTTCTGGCCAACCTGACCGGCAGCGCATCCGGCACATCCGGCATTGGACACCAAAGCTCCGGCATCCTTGAAAATCTGGATCAGACCTTCCTCGAGACATTGATTCCAGATGTCGTTGGTAGAGGGGACGATCTTCATTACGACGCCCGGAGCCACTTTACGACCTTTGAGAATGGCCGCAGCGATACGCATGTCTTCCATACGGCCATTGGTGCAGCTACCGATAAATGCTGAATCGATCTTTGTTCCGATCTTTCCTTCAACAGCCTCGTTGTCGTGCGGATGTCCGGGCAATGCCAGCATCGGTTTGAAAGCCGTCACATCTATTTCCTGAGTCATGACATATTCAGCATCCGGATCGGCAAGAATCATTTCGAACCGCTTTCCGCTGAGTTTTTCAATCTCGTTCAGCAGTTTTTCATTCGGGGGGAACATCAGAATGATCACACCCATTTCAGTTCCCATCGAAGCGATTGTGATTCTCTCATCAAGTGTAAGTTCATCAACAGATTCGCCATAAAATTCAACGGAATATCCGAGCAGTTTGTTGGCACCAAAAATTGAAAGAAGGTTCAGAACCATGTCTTTTGCAGAAACATTGGCCGGTCTTTTTCCTTTCAGAATAATTTTCACGGATTCAGGAACTTTGAACCAAACCGAGCCTTTGGCCCAGGTTGCAGCAATATCCTGATCACCCATGCCTTGTCCGAACGAACCGATGGCACCCATGATATTGGCATGAGAGTCAGTCGAGACAAATGTTGAACCCGGCCATACGAGCCCTTTTTCAATGGCAAGATGCGTTCCTATACCCGAGTCAATGTCATAGACTTTGATATTATTGTCGCGTGCAAACAAGCGGCAATAATGCTGATTGGCGGCGTACTTCTGATCGGAACCGGTCGGATTGCAGTCAAATGTAAAAACGGTTTTTGTCGGATCGGCGACTTTCAGACCATTGTCGACAATATTCTTGACAACATTGGCTCCGCCGAAATCACGCGCAGCACGTGTGTCAATAAAAACATCAACAATATCTCCGGGTTTTACTGTTTTCTGATTGCTGTGGTTAGCAATAATTTTCTCAATAAGAGTCTGTTTCATATCTATGTTTTTTGGAAGTCTGATTCGCAAAAAATCTCCATCGTGCGACAAAGTTTATCCACTGTTCATTCACGATAGTTATCGTGATCAACTCCGCTCAGCATGACAGTGAAGCTCAGTATGAGATTTTCTGATTCATGTAAAAACTACTTCAAATATTTATCAAGCCATCCTTTGAATTCGCGCTGCCTTAAAATGGCATTTTGTGGTTTCAGTACCCAGTGATTTTCTTCCGGGAATAAAACCAGCCGCGCGGGAATTCCTCTGATCTTTGCAGCAGTAAAGGCCTGCATAGCTTGCGTGTAAGCAATACGGTAATCACGTTCTCCATGGAAAATAAGGATCGGCGTGTCCCATTTGTCAACAAACAGATGCGGGCTGTTGGCGAAAGAGCGCTGTACTACGGGATTATTTTTATCCCAGTAAGGTCCGCCCAGATCCCAGTTGACAAACCATAATTCTTCGGTTTCGAGATACTGGCTTTCAAGATTGAACATGCCGTCATGAGCAATAAAAGCTTTGAAACGACCTTCGTGATGTCCGGCAAGCCAGAAAACAGAAAATCCGCCATAGCTTGCTCCAACAGCTGCCATGCGGTTTTCATCGGCCCACGGCTCTTTCGAAACATCATCGATGGCTGACAGATAATCTTTCATATTCTGTCCACCGTAATCACCACTGATCTGCTCAACCCACTCCTGACCGAAGCCTGATGTGCCGCGACGATTCGGAGCAACAACAATATAACCGTTGGCAGCCATCATCTGGAAATTCCAGCGATAACTCCAGAACTGTCCCACCATCCCCTGCGGACCTCCTGAACAATACAAAATCACCGGATATGTTTTTGTTGAATCAAAATGCGGCGGGTAGATCACCCAGGTGAGCATGTCTTTTCCGTCGGTTGTTTTGACT
>VSSQ01000826.1_pt1 | contig 15136 bp, 8 predicted proteins | sample 4763081 | NCBI WGS metagenome assembly VSSQ01 (sample SAMN12137344, study PRJNA551015) | bioreactor metagenome | isolation source: SDC9 anaerobic chlorinated ethene degrading culture | place: USA: Knoxville, Tennesee | collected 2015-01-01
CGAGGTGGAAAAGCGTCTTACAAGCGACCTCGCAGATATTTCCGACTGGTCTGGCAAGTATGTCGGTGCGGTGCTGCGGATCGCCGCCCTCCTGCACATGGCACAGAACCCCTCCATGCCAATCTTCATGGACATCAGCCGGGAAACCATGGAAAACGCGGTGAAGATTGGCGGGTATTTCCTCGAACACGCCAAGGCCGCCTACTCGCTGATGGGTGCGGACACCGTGAACAAAAACGCCGAGTACCTGCTGGATTCAATCAAGCGAAACCAACTCACGGAGTTTTCCCGGCGTGACGCCATGCGCCTGTGCCGCCGGTTCAAGACTGCCGACAGTCTGCAGCCGATTCTCACCAGACTGTGCGAGTATGGCTATATTGCGCCAAAGCCTGCGGACGCACCCAATGTTTACGGAAGAAAGCCCTCCGAGGTCTATCTGACAAACCCGGTCGTGCTGGAGCGTGAGGGTGCTGGTGGGGCGGTCTGAATCTCTGGCGCTTTTTATATCGGACAGCGGCGTGGGGCTTCGTACACAAAAACGCGAATTCAAACGGGTAATATACCCCCGGTTTCAAGACCGCTGTCCGCCGATGCTTTTATCTAAAGAACAGGAGAAATCAAAATGAATAAACAGGAAATATCCACTTTAAACATCATGCGGTCCAAGGGCAAACGAGCGGCGGATATCGCCATAGCCATTGGCGTATCTGTAAATACAGTTCGCTCCTATATCCGCAGGCATCCGACGGAGGATGTGGTACGGATCTGGTGCCAACACTGCGGAAAGCCAGTAAAGCAAATATCAGGCAGAAAAGCAAAACTGTTCTGCTCGGATCAGTGCCGAAATGTGTGGTGGAAAGAGCACTCCGAGAATATCAACCGAAAAGCATACTATCATTTTACTTGTGCTTACTGCGGAAAGGAATTTGAAAGCTATGGAAATAAAAACCGAAAATACTGTTCCCGCGCCTGCTTCGCCGGCAGCAGAAAGGCTCATTCGGTACCAGACCCTACTGGCACTACTTGATACACTCTATGGGAACGGAGAGATTAATAAAAAGACCTGCACTACCGCTGGAAAGCTTGTGGCAATGAAATGCGGGCTGAAGCAAGATAGTATTTTTATCGAAAGCGGACTTGATATATCACCCGAGCAGAGTGATATATAGTACCGTAAATGATACAAAGGAGGATTCAGATGGCTCGAACAGTACAAAAAATCACATTTACGCCACCGATGCCGAAAGCGCTGCGTGTGGCAGCATACGCCAGAGTATCCAGCGGCAAGGATGCGATGCTCCACTCGCTCTCGGCGCAGGTGGACTTCTACAGTACATATATCCGGCACCATCCCGGTTGGGAGTATGTCGGCGTATATGCGGATGAAGCGAAAACCGGCACGAAGGACAGCAGGGAGAATTTTCAAAGGCTCCTTACTGACTGCCGCGCCGGGATAATCGATAGAGTGCTGACGAAATCCGTTTCGCGCTTTGCCCGGAACACCGTCACCCTATTGGAAACGGTGCGGGAGCTTAAAAATCTTGGCATCAGCGTGTATTTTGAGGAGCAGAACATCGATACCGCTACGGCAGACGGAGAACTCATGCTGACCATTCTTGCAGGCTTTGCAGAGGAAGAAAGTTTGTCGGCCAGCGAAAATCAAAAATGGCGTGTACGCAGAAACTTTGAGAGCGGCAAGCCGTGGCGCTATTTCATGCTCGGTTACCGGAATCAAGACGGCAAGATTTCAGTCATCCCGGAAGAAGCAGAAATCGTAAAGAGCATCTTTGCCGATTATCTTGCCGGGGACGGTATCACCGCCATCATGAAACGACTGAACGAAAGCGGTTATTCCACTCAAAGTGGCTCTGTGTTTCACAAAAGTGCCGTGGAGCGAATTCTGCGGAACTATGCCTATACTGGCAACCTGCTCCTGCAAACCAAATTCCGTGAGAACCATCTGACCAAGAAAACACTCAAAAATGACGGGGAACTCCCAAAGTACCATGCCGCCGAAACGCACGAAGCAATTATTTCGATGGAGACGTTTGAGGCGGTGCATGCCGAAATGCAGCGAAGAGCTCAGAAATATGCGAAGAAACAGACTCGTCAGACCTATCTGTTTAGCGGCAAGATAACCTGCGCCATCTGCGGAAAGCACTATCGCAGAAAAGTCACGGCAACGGGGCCGGTATGGATTTGCTCCACCTACAACACCTACGGAAAGAGCAAATGCGCTTCCAAGGCAATTCCAGAAGAAACACTTCTTTCCGTGGCGGCAAAGGTTACCGGCACTGCCGATATAACGGCAGTCACAGCCGAGAGTGATAATACGCTTGTGTTTACCCTCGCAAGCGGCGAAACAGCCGTGAAGCGGTGGCAGGACCGCTCCCGCGCTGAAAGCTGGACTGAGGAGATGCGATGTGCCGTAGGTCAGCAAACAAGAGAAAGGAACGAGAGAAATGCCCAAGGCTAAAAATGTGACGGTCATCCCGGCAACGCTAAACCTTCACACCAAGACACGCGCAGCGGAGCGGATGAGGCGTCGTGTTGCCGGGTACGCCCGTGTATCTACCGACAGTGACGAGCAGTTCACCAGCTATGAGGCACAGGTGGACTACTATACCAGTTTCATCAAAGAAAACCCGGATTGGGAGTTCGTCGGCATCTACACCGATGAAGGCATATCCGGCACAAACACCAAGCACCGTGAGGGGTTTAACCGCATGATTGGCGATGCGCTGGACGGCAAGATAGACCTCATCGTCACGAAGTCCGTCAGCCGATTTGCCCGAAATACCGTGGACAGCCTGACCACCATCCGAAAGCTAAAGGAAGCCGGGTGCGAGTGCCTGTTTCAAAAAGAGAACATCATGACCTTTGACTCCAAAGGGGAACTGCTCATCACCATTATGAGTTCGCTGGCACAGGAAGAGTCACGCAGCATCAGTGAGAATGTCACTTGGGGACAGCGCAAACGCTTCTCTGACGGTAAGGTCAGCATTCCTTACGGACAGTTTCTCGGATACCGAAAGGGTGCCGACGGACTACCGGAGATTGTGCCAGAGGAGGCGGAGATTGTTCATGAAATCTACAGGCTCTTCATGCAGGGCAAATCAACGAACGCGATTGCCGGACGGCTTACAGCAGAGGGCATACCCACTCCCGGAGGCAAAACGCAATGGCAGAGGGCAACGGTGGAAAGCATCCTCTCCAATGAGAAATACAAGGGTTCCGCATTGCTGCAGAAATCTTTCACCGTGGATTTCCTCACGAAAAAGACGAAGGCCAACGAGGGCGAGGTTCCGCAATACTATGTGGAAGAAAGCCACCCCGCCATAATAGAACCGGATGAATGGCAAGAGGCGCAGACGGAACTTGCTAAACGCAAGTGCAGCCACAAACGGCATCGGCAGACAAGCGTATTCTCCGGTAAGATTTTCTGTGGGGACTGCGGAGAGATATACGGCTCGAAGGTCTGGCACTCAACAAGCAAATACCGCAGAGTCATCTGGCAATGCAATGCCAAGTTTGATGGAGAACAAAAATGCGGTACGCCGCATCTTTATGAAGAACAATTACATCGCTTGTTCGTAGCTGCCATGAGCGAATACATATCCGACCGTGAGGGTGCTATTTCTGACTTGCAATATGCCCAGAGGTCACTCACCGATACGGACTTCATCGACGAGGATATTCGGGGGCTTGAGCAGGAACTGGAGCCCATTTCGGATATGATTCGGGTCTGCATCAACAGCAATGCTTCCAATACGATTAGCGAGGAAGAATACCATGCAAAGCACGGAGAACTGTGCTCTCGATTTGAGCAGACGGAGGAGAAACTGAACAGGTTGAGGCAGCGGCGTGAACAGATGCAGAGCGACGCCATTGCCATCGGAGGCATGCTGTTTGAGCTGACCGAATTGGACGCTCTGCCAATCACATTCAATGAAAAGCTGTGGAATGCCGCCATCGACCGGGTGATCGTCTATGCCGATGAGCGTGTCGTATTTCACTTCAAAGATGGAAAGGACATTACCGAACTGCTGTAACGGCAGGGGTAATATCCTTTCTGTCCTTTCTGTCCTTTTTGTCCCTTAGGTTTGAATATGAAAAAACGGCTCGATGGGGAGAATGAAGCATCGCGCATCGAGCCTTTAAGCACATATAATATAGAATTATTATAATTTAACGATATATATATTTAACGATTATAAAATGTCCATTCCCTTGCCGGAGGAACAAAATGTGGGCATATTGCCGCCGAAAGTCCTTAAAATCGCTCCCAGAAAGGACTTAAACCCTCGATTATCCATGAAAAGCATTAGTTTTTCGGGCATAAAAAGAAGTTACCGTTGCTGATATTGTATCAACAACGGTAACTGATTTGGCAAAGGCTGATATTTTTGATACAGTGTTCATTTGCCAGATAAATCGTTTGCGCTGATTTAGGTTTCGTTAGCGCAAGTATAAATCGTTCGCGAGGGTATACCACATAGCCCTTTCGTTAAAAGGTACACGCGATTTTTACTAATGCCGTTGCGATGGCACATACATCATCTTCCGTATTGTTCTTTCCAAATGAAATTCGAATCGTTCCCTTGGCAAGAGTCTCATCGAGCTTAATAGCTTTCAGCACATGAGAAATTTTCGTATTCACACTATTGCAAGCCGAACCGGTAGAAATGCTGATGCCCATTAAATCCATACGGTGCAGTATTGCTTCTCCGTCCGCTCCGCTAAACGACAGGCTAATAAGACCCGGAATCGTATGATTACCACCGTTACGTACAAATTGAATGTGCGACGTGCTAAGGTCTTCCAGAAGTTTATGCTCCAATGATTGTAAAAGAGCCTTGTTGCGTTCAAGATTGGTACAGTTTTCTTTTAAAGCTATTACCATTCCAACAATAGATGCAATATTCTCCGTTCCGGAACGATACTGGCTTTCCTGTGCACCGCCATCAGCATAGGGCATAATCTTCGTGCCTTTGCGGATATATAGGAATCCAATACCTTTGGGACCGTTGAATTTGTGAGCTGATGCTGAAAGCATATCTACACCAAGCTCCTGTACATCAATTTTGACGTGACCAACGGCTTGCACCGCATCTGAATGAAATAGCGCGCCATGGGAATGAGCCACATCACAGAGTTCCTTGATTGGCTGTATGGTTCCGATTTCGTTATTTGCAAACATGACCGACACAAGGCGTGTGGTATTTGAAATCATTCCACCAAGTGCATCCGCGGTGATGACGCCATCCGCAGTCGGCATAAGATAGGACACGGGATAACCAAGCCGCTCGATTGCTTCACATGAATGGAGAACGGCATGATGTTCAAACGCGGATGTTATTGTAGCTCTCTTTTCGGCATCGGCAAAAGCTGAACCCTTGATAGCCCAGTTATCGCTTTCTGTACCGCCGGAAGTGAAGAAAATCTCCTCCGGCAGCGCGTTGATGCATTCTGCAATAATCGCTCTTGCTTCGGCGAGGGCTTTTTTGGGTTTTCTCGCAAATGCATATGGTTGTGAAGCATTGCCATATTCATCAAGCAGCCACGGCACCATAGCTTCAAATGCTTCACTATCAAGTTTTGTTGTCGCCGCATTGTCAGCGTAAATCATATGCATCACCTCACTTAAAGAGCGTACAACCGTTTTCCTTAAATTCTTCAATTTTGATTTTCAAGTCCTCGACAGAGCAATCAAAGTCGTCAGCCAAGCAACTTAAACACGCATACTCTTCCACATTAGGGTTCAGCAGCTTCTTGTTTAATGCAATCCAGTCTTTTTCAAGAAGAGCTCCGCAGTATTTACATGTCTTATTGCTCTTCACGATAACGCTCCTTAATCTGAATATCCGGAATTTTCGCCCCTCCGAATTCTCCATAGTCAATAATTCCCAGCTGAGTTTTTATGACACCGCGCATTGATTTTGCCGGTTCCAAGCAATAAGTAACGAATTCACCTACATCTATTTTTGAAACATCGGTGGCATTTGGGAATAAGAGCTTCAAAAACCCTGTACAAATTCTCTTGATTGCTTCGGTGTCGCGAGTTGCCGAATTTTTAGGCAATTCTAACAGCTCATCAACAACTGCTCTATATACGAGTTCTTCACGAAGCATATGCATAATTTCACCGAAATACTCTGTATTCAATGCCCATCCGTTTGCTTTTAGGTTCTCCTTCATTTTGGGGATGTCCCAACCTTTAATAAAGCCATGGAATCTGTCAAGAAGTGCAGATTCATGAAAAATGTCTGGCAGATCAACAAACATATTTTGATTAATGTTCATCAATTCAGAATCAATATTACCCAAAAGAATTAGCCCAGCATCGCCAACGCCTCTGCTGTCACCGACACGATACTCTCCACTTTCCAAATAGCCTTTTAGCGCTCCCTGCATTTCCATAGCATCAGTAAATTTGATGCTTTGAACTTCATCAAATGCTACATAGTCATATCGAGATACTAATCCTGGTGTTTTTTTGCTAATATCGTAAAACATCTTAGCTCTGGAAATACTGCCGCCACTAACAAGCCAGCCATACTTGCTTATCTGTGCAAAAAGGTATGATTTACCAGTCTCTTTAGGCGCAAGCTCTATCAGATTGAGACGTTTCTCAACGAAAGGTAGCAACCGGCTTATCATCGTCAGTTTCTGTTTAGTGCTTGAATAGCCAGCTGGATTGTAGTCAATTGCCCTTATTAGCACATCAATCCATTCATCAATTGTAAAGTTGTTTCTGCTTTCCACGAAATAATCAAGGTCAATCGTATATGGACAAAATGGAGTAAAGTCAACTAAGCGAAAAATGCTGTTTCTCCCGCTATCATCTAACTCACAAACAAGCTCAACTATTCCCCACACTTCGGTCGGAGATAGTAAATAGTCTCTGTTTGCCTCAATTACTGACCAATCAACGATAGCTTCACCTTTCTTTTTAGGCACCCCAAAATCAGGCAGTGAAAAAAGTGCGTTCCTCGTTGCCGTGTCAAAATCAATTTTGATTTTAGTCAAAAACCGTACAGACTGATTGTTATGAAGCAAATCTACGAGGTACTCGTTCCACTGCTCCTTTTTTGGTATGGTTCGCTTTACATACGCAGCAACCTCATCCTTATCGATCTTTCCTTCTGAATTAGAAAACCGCATAACTAGCCAGTCACGCATGTAAGATGGCAGGCTCAGAGCAGAAAAGAACTTTGAGTTAGCAGATGACTTATACACGAGCATCTCGCCAAAGTGTCTCTTCAGTTTTTCTTCGAGTTCTTTATTCACAGGAGTTGAGTCAATTTGTGATAAAGCTTCCGAAAAAGCTTTGTTCTCTGTAAAATCCATGAACTAGGCACCTCCTTGTTCTAAATATCAAATTTTTTGTTCGTTGTAAGAGGGCGTCTGATGGAAAACTTGGCTTTGCTGATTTCATCACTACCCACGAATACTATAGCGGTAGCCTCTGTTTCTCCATCAAGTGGTTTATACTTAAATATATATCCTCCATCACACTTCTCACATACTATTCGTTTACCACGCAGGAGTACAGACACGGTCTCAGTGACGGGAGATTCAAGTTTAAACTCTATAGTTACCATCTTAGTGAAAGAGTCAATCTTAAGTTCTTCGTCTTTCAGAATGACCTTATTTGTTGCTTTCTTCTTCTTTGCTTTCCTGCTTACTTTTTCAATGGTAATAACAGGAACCAGCCATTCTTCCATTGATGCTCCTCCGTGAATTTCATCGACAGGAGCTCCTTTTTGCTCAAAGCGAGTATAGTCTGCAAAGATTAGCTTGCCATCATACTCTATAGCCGTTGGCAGGACATCAGCGATATCAGTTCCTTCGCAGTAACGACCATATTTGTAAATCGAGTGTCCCTGTACTGGCAGCTTTCGGTCGTAGTCCGTTTTGCGAACCAATACAGCCAATCTGCTTGTTCCGTGGTCTGATGTTAGAATAATTTTAGATTTTCCACTATCCATGGCATCTTCGATTTTCTCTCTCAATGTATCAAGAAAGGCCATTTCCTGAATAATATTATTTGGATATTGGTTGCTTCCATGTTTCAATTCATCTAAGTCTAACATTTCCAACAGAACATTCTTTCCTAGTAGAAAATCCTTGTTGTTTTCTGTCGTTGATGGCAAATTGCAGAATCCAACTCGATACTGTATCGCATATTTCTCTTTAGGCATACTATCCAACACATAAGCCAAATAATCTATGTATTCCGCACCCATTCCGTCAACAAATAAAATGACGCTTTCAGGGTCATATTCTTCGTTCACAACGAAGTTTCGTGCTTTAAGCGCATAGACAGACGCACCTTTCTCTTGTGCAATGGTTCTTACTGTTTCTAAGAATTCCTCCGGTAGGTTGTTCGTTGCTTTATACCAGCGGTACTTATTGAAATAATCTTCATGAATTGCATCAAAGTCAGCCACCTCATATTCTCCATTAAACAGAAGATAATTTGCCAGCGCTGGGTATACTTTTTGCAGAATGGTGATAACCTCTTCTTTTTTTCCATAATCATAACCTTGTATCAGGCTGAATATAGTTTCTTTCTCTTTCGCCGATAAATCTGTCAAAATACGAAGAGCATTAAGTTTTGTCGTATGTTCTACGGCGGCCCAAAAAACCTGAGGGACTTGCAATTTAAGTTTGATAAGCAAGGATTTACGCTGCATGTAGATATCGTCGAAAGACGGTTTATCAACAAAATCAACAATGCTGCAATAGATTGATTCAATGAATGCCTCGACCGTAGAAGCTTCTTTGGCACAATTAGTTAGATAACTGCTCTCGGGTTGCAAACGAGTCCACATCCATAAAAGCCATTTTTGAAAATCCAAACTTGATTTCCATTTTTCGAACAACTTTGTATTATAGCGATTTATTGAGAGCTCTGAACAACATGCACCTTGAAAGGTTTTTTCTTTTGCAACAATTTGTGCAAGCCTGCTCCAGTCATCTTCCGTGCCGTCTGTTGGCTGGAATTGAGCTGGCAATGAATAGTGAAAACGCATCAAATCAAAAGACGTAACAATTACTTTCACATCATCGAAAAACACATTGTTTTCAAAATAAACTGCATTCGAAGTATGCAGAATCAGAGGCTTATCTGGATTCTGCTCCCAATATTGAAGATACTTCTTGAATCCGTAGATTTCGTTACCAGAGAGCTCGACATCAAGTCCTTTTTGGATTATTGTCAAAGAGTAATCTATTTCTTCTCCAGTTTCAAGCAGTATGATAGAGCCTTTTCTACGAGGGTCGTTGTCAGGCATAGTATACAGAATGCTGCGCATACGGTATATGGGGATATAAATGCGAAACAGTGCGTCACGAAGAGCTTCCGGATACTCTTTTGTAAGAATATCCAGAATAGTTGACTGCGCAATTTCGGGGTTAATCCTCAGATATTCCGAAATTGGCAATACACAAATTGAGCCAGTGGATGCTTTCATTTTTGCGATAAGTCTGCGTATGTTCGGCGTTGTATCTTCCGCATCGCAAAAATCAGATAAAAGCAAGTGACCTGAAGACATGGAAAGCAAAAGCTTTTTTACTTCTACCCACATCTCCATAGACTCTACATTTATGAAGCGAACAGGATTCAGGCTGCTTTCGGTTCGGTCTTTTCTCAGATATGCTCGCAGTTCCGAAAGGCTATTAAACTTTACCATGTCTTATGCCTCCTTCGGATTTACTTTCTCTTCTTTAAAATGCTGATGCCAAGCAGCGGGTCGTCTTCTATCAACTTTTCAAGATATTCTTGTGCTTCTTTTGCGGTGAGATTATGTAGCTCATCTCTGACTTTAGAGCGGTACTTTGACTGGTACCGGTCTGTTGCTAGCTTTTTTATAGCTCCTTTGCACATAGCTTGTTTAGAATACCACTCATAAATATCTTTACCTGCAACGGATCTTAGAACTTCGCGCAGTCCATCTGCATCGTCTATTATGTAGGAATAATCTCCGCAAAAGAAGTCGATAAATTCTTGCGTACAAGCATCAAGGTTTTCAAGTCTCTTCAAACATCCGCCATTGATAAAAGCGATGGCATCATCAATGCTACTTTCGTTTGGAAGCAGTGCAGTTTTGTTCAGAGCAGCAAACACTGTCTGTGCGACCGAAATGTTATCAGAAAAAGCACATAGTATCGGTATCCGGTGCTCCTTTGACCATTCAGACGGATTGTCGGTTTTTGTGATTTTTTTCCACGCCTCAAACATTTTGTGCGTCTTCATGTTCTTGCGGAAAGTTTCCAGTGTGCGCTTAATAGAAAGAGAGAATTCATCGGTCTTCTTGAACAATGTACCCGCATCTACATTCTCGAAAAGGTGATTGATCTCATCCGCAGTAACATTACTGTCAACGAGTCTAAGAACAGCTGCTGCAAAAGTTTCATACTGGTTGTTGAAGAAAGACAAGAAATCATCTGCGCGACTATCTATGATATCCGCAGTTGTTTCGCGATTCACCACAGCTTCATTTTTGATAGCGTAGAACTGTTGCATAATAGGCTTTAGCGCTGGTTGGTGCTCTTGTAAAACATCATCAGGAACTTTGATAATATTGAGTTTCTCAATCAATGTTGCCTTCGCTTCCGGCATGTATTTTTGAGGGGTGCTGATAACACGGTTAATTGCACGAATAAGGCGCAAATCGATGTATAAACTGGTTATCTGGTTGTCAATATCACCCTTCTGCCAGAGATAAGAAGAGTCTGACGAAAGCTTCTTGTTCAGCAAAGACAGATACTCATTATCTTCCAACTTTAAGCTACTTGCAATTTGGGTGAGTTCCGGTTTTTGCTCAGCAATATAGTATACCATACCACTGCGCAAACACTCATCTGTAACAATACCGCTCATCACAGCATCGAGACCTGGCGTTTGAAGATACAGGGCATAAATATCTTCTGCAACCTTAGTTTTGTCACGTCCAATACGCGATTCGGGATTTACGAATTCGCAAAACAGGTCAATAAGCTGAACGAGAGGACCGCACATTTCGTGGTCATACATCTCTTCCAGCACATATGATTTGAGCGCCCAGAGTGGATAATTATTATTCGTGAGGTATATGTTTAGGCTTTTCGCGATATCGTCAATAGAATTGCGCTTGTCTTTGGCAATTTTAAATATTTCACCAGTAATTTGGCAAAAAGCAGAATGCTCTGGTTTTTGCTTAACAATAAACTGGTTCTTAGCCTTTGGCATATCTTTTACAATGCCATAAATCAGTTCGCAGAGGTCAGAATAATTCAGTCCAACTGTGTTGTTATTGATGTCACGTTTGTAATAGCTGCTATCAGCATACTCTTTCAGCAAAAATGCCATAAGAAATACGGCTCCGGTGCATGGCAACAAGCCGAATGGCGGCTTTTTCAGCTCCGTCCAAATATCAGTAACGCAAACCATGCTATTATTGGAGAACCCGCGATTAATGACTTCTTCAACGGCAATTTTCATTCTTGAAATAACATGGTTCGGTTGAGCTGTCCAATAATCTGGATTTCCCCAAATGCCGTCCTTTTCCAGAGGTGAAGATATAAATCTTAAGTAGCTGTAGTTTGCTGGGATGGATTCTTTACCCATTGCTATTTTTGCAACGACATCCTTATATCCGCTCTGCGCGAAGAGTTTATCATTGACAGAAATCTCTTCAAGTCCCGCTCCGTAGAAGGTACTGTTTATTTCTTTCAACTTCTTGCGTAAGTTGGCACCACCTGATATCGCATCAGACTGAGATGCGGATGAGTATACACGCAAAGATGATGTAACTAATGCGCGTGTCCATTCCTGAACAAGACTGTCGGTACCTTTCTTTGCCAGAGTCAACTGGTCTTTTTGATTCGGGATAGAGCCAAAATACTTTTCTTTTCCTTTACTGGTTATAAATTTCTCATAACGAGCGTCGGTAAACGGCATGGAAGAGAAATCAACGACCACGCATCTTTCCGGGAACTTCGAGTAAAGTATACGGATTGTATCACCCACTTTGCCCTGTTCCGCTTCATTTTTGGCAAACAGATAAAATATCGGAATCTGATTAGCTTCAATGGTAATGTCCGCTTCACTTCGTGCGTTTGATGGTGTAACGGGGATAATGCGACAACGATATTGCAAATAATCTGTAGGAATAAACTGTTTTGTAATGTCGTACCCGGTATCAGCAATAAGCTTTTCAAAAGGAAATGCCTTCCGAGCATCTTCTTCCATTTTTGCAAGGCGGTCTTTGTCAATGAGCGCAGTGGTCATGACATAGAGTGTGCCTTTATCTGCATCTTCTATAGAGCCAAGCGCTCCTTTATCAACAAGGTCGTCAAGAATATCGGAAACCTTGTTTTCTAAAGATGTACCGACAAAACAAGAACAGATATTTTTCTTTGTAGGGCGTAACAAAGAAGTGGCTCCGGTGCGACTGGCGCTAGTATTTTTTGTCTGAAGAGCAGAAAGAAGCAAGGCAACCTTTAACACTCTCTTCCTGTTAATGCTCTCTGAGCTATCAGCCTTCCCATTTACAACGCAAATACTCTCGTAGGTGTTATAGTGGCTTGCCGCATCAGTAAATGAAGAGTCCAAATCAGCGTTGAAAGCATGGAAGAAATAGTCCCAAAGGTAGTCAGCCGTTAAGAAATTCCATTTACCATATTCGTAGCCATAATGGTCGATAAACCATTTGAAATTTGTGCGCTCTTCGTCACCTTCAATGTAGTCTCCACTGAGGAATTGGAACATCGTGCGCTGGTTGGAGCTGATATCTTGTGCGATAAACTTTAGTAAATAGGCAGTATACGGCTGCATCGGAAGCAAATTTTTGAAATCATCGTCTTGAATGCTGGAATCCTTGTCCTTTATCAAATCTGCCGTACCGCGTTTTACAGAAAGCCACAGCTCGTCTCTTGTCTTTTTCCATTCGTCGTCCAAATCTTTCTCGTGACGCAGCGCCTGCCCAAGAAGCTTGAAAGCGGTATTTTCGCCAATGCGAATCGGATACATGCGGAATCTTGCTTCGATAATTTTACGTGCAGCTTGGTCTGCAATGAGCTGATTGGCATCACTGTGCGTAATTAAGAAAAAATAGAAGCTTGTCCGCGAAGATGCCATCGCAATTTCCTGAAGACCGGTTATGTTGTTCTGGTTGTTACGAAAATACTCGGTAAACTCATCCCACATGAAGACTATTGCATAAAGGCCGTTTCCTTTACGCACGTCCTCAACCCAATTGATGATTTCATCCGGAGTGACAGACCAGTTATACGATTCGTCTTCGGCGACCTTGATGATGGTATCCAATAGGTCGAGTTTGTCTTCGGTGTCCAGATCCTCAAGGTCAGCAATCACACCGTCAACGGAGGAATATTCCGTAAACCGCGCCCTATACTTATTGAATGCCGCTCGAAAATTAAAAGCGGAATCAGGGTCTTTCAGCGTCAGCAGAATTTTATCCATCATGCTGGAAGCGCCCATATAGGAATAACCATTACTGCGAAGTGCGTCCTTTACCGATTCAGTTATGGTGTTAAACAGCTTATTTTGTGAGTTTATATCAGCAGACGCGCTCTTATGGACAACGAGAACATCGCCCTTTGAACGCACCCCTTTTACACGCGCCAAAAGAGCCTGCATATTATTTGCAAGGAAGTACGGCTCGACGCTTTCAAGAGGGTCTTCCATGATGTGCTTAATTGTAAATGAAGCATAGGTTTTGCCGGTACCATAGGCACCATTCATCCATAATGAGCGGTCTTTTGTTTCCGATCCTTTTTCCAACATCTCGACTACGCTCGTCAGTATAGTCTTAAAACTGTCATGAGGGAAGAACGACTGCCATTTATCTGGGTAAACCTGGTCGCTGTTGCGACTAAATACCGGTATGAAATTCGGGTCGACCTTTATATAGTCCTGATACAATCTGTTTGGCATTTTTATTCTCCTCTCAAATCAAATCGATGACATCACTTGATGACTTATCACGTACAAGGAAAATGTTGTCCATGATTCCCTTGTTGAAGTCAACCTGAATGAAGTCACTGTGGTCGTTTGCCAGCCCCTGCAAGATGGACAGCAGCGTTTCTCTGTCAGTCCCGAATATCAGCTTGGGACTCATGGCTTCCCGCTCATCGCTATCCTCCATCAACTCCGAGAGTGTGAAGCTGTAGAGGCCGTCGCTGTGCTCTGCGAAGAGATACAAGCAATAAAGGATAACCAGCGGTTCCGGCTCTTGCCAGCCGGTCTTTTTTATTGAAATGACTTGCTTGCCCTTCATTTCACATTCACCTTGCCCAAGAAGCCAGCCAACGGGAGAGGATTTTATTGTATCCTTTAAGGCGGACAGGGCATTACGGCGCGTCCTTTCTTTGAGTTCATCACCGAGCATAATCATCAAACTATCGCTAGAATATGTTGTGTCATATTCGAGACGCCTAATATACCATGTGATAATTGGTGAAGCGTATGCCATGTTGCTGTAAAAAAGTCCCCAAATGATTGCGTTATCAGCACCAAGCTCAATTGCACGATTAACAAACTTTGCGGGTGCTTTTTTGTCATCGGTAAGCCCACTTTCTTTTCCCCAACGTTCAAAAGCTGAAAACATATCTTTTCCAAGCCGGTCATTTGCCCAGAATTCGTCCGGGTTTTCAAAATATATTTCGACCCATTCTTGTCGAAAGCCAAAAGTTCTGTATCTGTCAATGTTTTTTACATCCACGTTATTTTCGCCTCCTATTGAAATTGAACGAGCCACAATACACCCCTTCTGCGCATCCAAACACTGTCCACAATGAGCACAATTGGTAATAATTATATCATCACTCGTAATTGTCAGTGCACCATTCGGGCACTCTGCCATGCACTTTTTACAATTTCTGCAATATGCTGTTTTGTTGAGAACATTTTTAAATAGATACATGAAACGTATTGTTTCTTTGGTTTTTATCAATGGAGAAAACGAAAATGTTGTAACATCACCATCTGCTACTGCATGAAACAGTAACGTTATTTCCTCATGTCGCAATGAATATGTATCTTTCTCAACTTCAGCGAATTCGCCAAGCGCTACCATCCATTTTTTCCAAGAATGATTAGCGTTTTTAACTATAAATGTCTCCTTCG
>VSSQ01000086.1_pt1 | contig 15108 bp, 13 predicted proteins | sample 4763081 | NCBI WGS metagenome assembly VSSQ01 (sample SAMN12137344, study PRJNA551015) | bioreactor metagenome | isolation source: SDC9 anaerobic chlorinated ethene degrading culture | place: USA: Knoxville, Tennesee | collected 2015-01-01
ATTCTCTCTCTGCGGCACTTTGCGAAAAACCTCAGCGACCTCTGCGGTAAAGATTCTTTTCAACACAAAGAACGCATCGAAGACACTAAGTAAAAGCTGATCCAAAACAACGGCAGGCGCGGACGTCCCGTCCGTGCACAGCGTTCAACTTATCAAGGTTTAATCGTCTCTTTCACCCCTGACAGGTTAGAAGAAAACCTGTTAGGTGAATCCTGAGAATTTATTTTTATCATGATGAAAATTAAATGGTATATTTGTGTATTCATTTAACATAATGAAAATATGGAGCTCCAAAGTTTTATTTCACGGCCGGACTATCTGACTAAGGTTGTTCCCTTTATCAATAAACCGGTTATAAAGGTTTTCACCGGTCAGCGCAGATCAGGGAAAAGCTATCTTTTGCTGCAAACCATCGATTACATCCGGAAAAATTATCCTGACAATATTTCGATTTATATTAACAAAGAACTTCCTGATTTTAACTTTATCAAAGATGATGAAACCCTCTGGTCATTTATCAAAAGTCAGCATCAGGAGGGAAAAAAAGCATTTGTATTTATAGATGAGATTCAGGAAATATTCCAATTTGAAAAAAGTCTCAGGGGATTACTGGCCGCAGGAGATTATGACATTTACTGTACAGGCAGCAATGCCACACTGTTGTCCGGAGAACTGGCCACACTGTTATCCGGCAGGTATGTAGAAATCAATGTTCATACCTTGTCTTTCAACGAATTCCTCCGCTTTCACCAACTCGACAATTCAGTTACTTCGCTTACCAAATACATGGTTCAGGGAGGAATGCCCTTTCTGGTTCATCTTGAAGACAACGACCTGGTCAGGCAGGAATATCTTCGCAATGTATTGAACACCATCCTCTATAAAGACATTGTACAGCGGTTCAATGTGAGGAACTTTACATTCCTTCACAACCTGATGGTTTATGTTGCGGACAACACGGGAAGCCTGCTTTCAGCAAACCGGATCAATGAATACCTGAAATCTCAGAAGCTCAATGTGTCAACCGTTACCATTCTCGATTACCTCCATTTTCTTGAATCCTCCTACCTTGTTCACCGGTTAAAACGTTACGATATCAATGGCCATAAAATATTTGAAATCAATGACAAATATTACTTTGAGGATCTTGGTTTACGCCATACACTCCGGCCCTACAATCCGAAAGATACCAATAAATACATCGAAAATCTTGTATTTAAACACTTAATCAGTAATGAATTCCAGGTATTTGTCGGCAAACTCGGCGATCGCGAAATTGATTTTATCGGGCGAAAAGGCGATGCAGTTATCTATGTACAGGTGGCCCTGTCTGTTTCCGAACCGAAAACCTTTGAACGGGAATTCGGGAATCTTTTGCTGATCCGGGACAATCACCCTAAATATGTTGTAACGCTCGATGAATATGCAACAGGTAATCACGAGGGAATTAAACATTTAAACCTGAGAGACTTTCTGATGATGGTACTTTAAGGCATCTTTTACTTCCGCTGATTCGTCTTTTTTACACCTGACAGGTTAGAAGAAAACCTGTTAGGTGGATACTGGAAACGGCAGGCGCGGACGTCCCGTCCGTGCTTAAAGTGTATCTTATCAAAGTTTAATCGTCTTTTACACACCCAACAGGTTAGAAAAAAACCTGTCAGGTGGATCCTTGTCCCCTTTCTCCCTTTCTCCCCTCTCCCTTTCTCTCTCTCTCCCCTTCTCTGCGGCCCTCAGCGAAAAATCTCAGCGACCTCTGCGGTTATTTTTTTAACCACAAAGCGCGCAAAGAAGACGTAGAGAACGCAGAGAATCTCAATGTTATAGTCTCTCTCTGCGGCCCTCTGCGAAAAACCTCAGCGACCTCTGCGGTTTTTTTTAACCGCAAAGCGCGCAAAGAAGACGCAGAGAACGCGGAGAATTTCAATGGTATAATATTTCTCAGCGGCCCTCTGCGAAAAACCTCAGCGATCTCTGCGGTTATTTTTTTAACCGCAAAGCGCGCAAAGAAGACGCAGAGAACGCGGAGAACTTCAATGGCATAGTATTTCTCTGCGGCCCGCTGCGGTTCAGAAAAAATAACTTTTTCAATTAAGAATTATGGTTAATTACCTCATCAAAAAATTGCCATATTCCCAAAATCCGCTATGCTGCATTGGAAATGAAACAAATTTCAGCACCTCCCCTGGCAAGCATTTTTAAATTCTCCATGTTTTTTATTAATTTTGCAGCACTGATCGACAAATCAGTCATTTAAATACACAAGCATTGGAAGATCCTGATCTTGATCCTTCATTACAGGCGTTTACCTTATTACTCAGCGCTTTTCAAGGCCCCGTCAGCCCCGGCATCATTGCCGGATTCATCCTCATCATCCTGCTTCTGATCCTGTCGGCTGCCATCAGCGGATCTGAGATTGCATTTTTCTCCCTCAGCCCCAATCAACTGAACGACCTGAAAGCAGATTCCGGAAAGAATAGCCGCATCATCAGGGAATTGCTGGAAAAGCCCAAACGCCTGCTGGCTACCATCCTGATAGCCAACAATTTTGTAAATGTTGCCATCATCATCATCTCTTCCTACCTGATGATCGGCCTGTTCGATTTCAGTGATTCCCCGGTATTGGGGTTTCTGGTTCAGGTAGTCGTTGTTACGGCGCTGATCCTGATGTTTGGCGAAATTATGCCCAAAATCTTCGCTACACAACATGCTGTTGGAATGGCATATTTTATGGCTCAGCCGATGCTGGTCCTGAGGGGCATTTTTTCTCCCCTGAGTACCCTTCTGGTGAAATCGACCAACCTGATCGACAAACGGATTGAACGCAAAGGACACGAAATCACCATTGATGACCTTTCGGAGGCCCTCGACATTACCTCTGCCGATGATCAGACCCCCGAAGAAGAAAAGAAAATCCTGAAAGGCATCGTAAAATTCGGCGACATCGCGGTAAGGGAAATCATGCGTTCACGCCTGGATGTCACTGCCGTGGATGAAAAAACGCCCTTCGACCGGCTGATCTCCATCATCCTCGACGCCGGCTACTCGCGGGTGCCGGTCTTCCGCGAAAGTTTCGACAATGTTACCGGTATCCTGTATATTAAAGACCTGCTGCCCCATCTGAAAAAAAACAACGGCTTCGGCTGGCAGGAATTGCAGCGCCCGGCTATCTTCGTACCCGAAAACAAGCGGATCAGCGACCTGCTGCATGAATTTCAGTCACGCAAAATCCATATGGCCATTGTAGTGGATGAATACGGAGGCACTTCCGGACTGGTGACCATGGAAGATATCCTCGAAGAAATCGTGGGCGAAATCAACGATGAATTCGACAGCGAAAGCGATGCCATCCATTACACGAAAGTGGATGACTCCACCTATATCTTTGAGGGAAAAACCCTGCTTAACGATTTTTGCAAAGCGATGGGCATCGAAGACCGGATTTTTGACGAAGCCAAGGGAGAATCGGATACCCTGGCCGGGCTGATGCTTGAGCTGGCCGGGAAAATCCCTGAAACCAGCGAAACTTTCCCCTTCGACAAATACGTTTTTCAGGCCGAAACCGTTGATAAAAGACGGATCAAGAAGGTTAAGGTAATCATTACCGGATTGCCGGTTACAGATTAAAACCAAAGAACAGCACGATGCATAAAACCGGAATAACCCTTCAGTTGCTGGTTGCGGTACTGCTCGCAACCATGATGACCGCCTGCGGCGACCCGCCGGTCCCCAAGCCCAGGGGCTACTTCCGCATCGACCTCCCCCAAAGGGAATACCGCCTGCTCGACAGCATCTATCCCTATACTTTTGAAATCCCTGTTTACGCGAAAATCACCGGTGATCCCCATGCCGGTGGCGAACCCTACTGGATCAACATCGACTTTCCTGCCTATAAAGGCCGCCTTCACATGAGTTATAAAGCCGTTGACAATAACCTCAGCACATACACTGAAGATGCCCACCAGCTGGTGATGAAGCACATCCCGAAAGCCAGCGCCATTGACGAAATACGGATTGACCATGAAGCCGTGAATGTTCACGGCCTGATTTACGACATCAAAGGGGCCGGAGCGGCCTCCCCCTACCAGTTTTTTGCCACCGACAGCACCCGCCACTTTATCCGTGGAGCCCTCTACTTTAACGTGCTGCCCAACAACGACTCCCTGGCGCCGGTCATTGAATTCCTTAAAGGCGATATCCGGCATATGCTCGAAACCCTCAAATGGAAATAACCCGGAAGGTTAACATCTGAATAAATCGTTCATTCACAGATTATTCCTTATTTTTGAAAGAATTCCGACCCCGATCGAATCAGAAGGGATTTTTAGTACATTTGCTACTTAATAAAATATTTTATGAAGAAGCACGACAACAGCCGCCGCGAATTTCTCCGCCTTGCCGCACTGGGCACTGCCGCACTGGGACTTGGAACCACGGGAAAACTTTTTGCCGGAAATGCAGAAGGATATACTGAAATAAGACCTTCGGGAAATAAATCCGTGATGGATCTTGCCTGCGAACCGCTCGAAACGGTGCGTATCGCCGTAATCGGCCTGGGCATGCGCGGCGAGGATGCGGTGAGGCGCCTGCTTCAGCTGGAAGGCGTGAAAATCAACGCCGTGTGCGACCTGGTGCCGGCCTTTGTACAGGAAGCCAACAATAAAATCACTAAAGCAGGACATAAACCCGCCGCGGAATATACCGGCGAAACCGACTGGATGAAAGTGTGCGAACGCGACGACATCGACCTGGTTTACAACTGTACACCCTGGTACCTGCATACCCCCATTGCCGTTCACGCCATGAAACACGGCAAACACACGGCCCTGGAAGTGCCCGCCGCCATGACCATGGAAGAGTGCTGGCAGCTGGTCGACACTGCCGAGGAAACACAGCGCCACTGCATGATGCTCGAAAACTGCTGCTACGACTTTTTTGAGCTGGCCACCCTCAATATGGCGCGCAATGATGTTTTCGGTGAAATCCTCCATGCCGAAGGCGCCTATATCCACGACCTCAGGTCACTGAAATTCATGAAACAAAGCGAGGGCGGCTATTACAACTTCTGGCGGCTGGAATACAGCAAAAAGCACAACGGAAACCTCTACCCTACGCACGGGCTGGGACCCATTGCCCAGATTATGGGCATCAACCGTGGCGACCGTTTCGATTACCTTACCTCCATGTCGACCAAACAGGCCGGGCTGAGCCTTTATGCTGAAGATAAGTTCGGCGCCGGTTCACCCGAAGCACTGGCTGAATACAAGCTCGGCGATATGAACACCACCCTGATCCGCACGGTAAACGGCCGCACCCTGATGGTTCAGCACGACACCACCAGTCCCAGGCCCTACGACCGCCTCCACCTGATCAGCGGCACCAGGGGCATGGCCCGCAAATGGCCCCGCCCCGCCATTGCCCTGGAACCCAACGCCCATCAGTTTCTGAAGCCCGAAGCATATGATCAGCTGATGACACAGTACGAACACCCGCTGGTAAAACAGATCGGCGAGAAAGCCAAAAAAGTCGGCGGCCACGGCGGCATGGACTTTATTATGGACTACCGGCTGATTTACTGCCTGCGCAACGGATTGCCCCTCGATCAGGATGTTTATGACGCGGCCGCCTGGTCGTGCATTGTGCCCCTGAGCGAACAATCGCTGAACCAGCGCAGCGGAAGCGTGGATATTCCCGACTTCACCCGGGGCGCCTGGAAAACCGCCAAACCCTGGCCGGTGGTGACGGTGGAGGGATAAGCAGAATCAACTCAGGTGCCTGATATATCTTCTCCTTTCGGGATACATTCCCATGCGGCAGGTGATTGAGGCGCATTAAGCCGGTATTTCAATTTAAACTATCAGGGTGAAGTTTGTATTTTACCTGCCGGATAAAAACGGTATGCTGAAAATATAAAAACCGGCCCGGGGAGAAATACTTGTCGTTTATCCCGGGGAGTAGTGGTTAAAAGTAAAAGATTTAGTGGATTAAAATTTTTTCTGCTGAAAATTATTCGCGGAAATATAATAATTGATTAAATTTGGCTTTCACTATCTATAAGGAAGCAATAGAGGAGATGTAATAATTACGGGAACTTCAGAAAGGACATTCTCTCCCGGGCTTGCCGATAAAAGGAATATAACAGAAAATTATAGTACTATCAACATGCGTATCCGCCTGATTATTAAAACTGACGAACCACACGGAAGTATAATTCCGGTCAACTACTCATACCCGTTGAGTGCCTGGATCTACCGTACCATTGCTTCGGGCAATCATGAATTTGCGGGTTTTTTACACGATTCGGGTTTTAAAACAGGTCTCAGGCAGTACAAGCTGTTTTGTTTCTCTCAGCTTCAGTTTCCTGAAAAAGGGTTTAAAGTTGATGGAGACAGGCTTACTATATTGAAGGGTGAATGCCGGCTGGAAATTTCGTTTATGGCTCCGCTTGCCCTTGAAACATTTATTGCAGGGCTGTTCAGGGGGCAGCGATTCCGTATTGGAGACAAGGTATCGGTGGCCGGTCTGAGGGTGGAATCGGTTGAAATTCTTCCGGATCCGGTATTTATCAGAACCATGAAATTCAAATGCATTTCTCCGGTTTTGGTCTCAAAAGAAAGGCCTGACAGCAGGAATGCCGAGTACCTTTCGCCCGTACACCATGATTTTCAAAGAATATTTTTTGATAATCTGATAAATAAATATGCCGCGGCTGTGACCTATGGATTTATGAAGGCCGGCGCGGATTCACTGAATGACAATTCAGAAAGCAGCATTAAACTTCTGAATACTTCAAAAAGTCATTTGATTACCATAAAAGCCGGCACGCCTCAGGAAACAAGGATAAAGGCATATAGTTTTGATTTTGAAATCAGTGCACCCCCCGACCTGATCTGTACAGGATATGTTGCCGGCTTTGGTGAAAAAAACTCACTGGGCCTGGGATGTGTGCAGTTAATCGCCAATTAACGGAAAAGCCAGCTAATCAATAAACACCGGAAATCGTATGGACCAGCCCAAGGTGGACAGACTGCTCAGACTGATGATGCTGCTTACGGCAAACCGGGGCAACACGGTATGCGACCTGTCGGACAGGCTTGGTATTACCGTAAGATCGGTCTACAGGTACATAGATACGCTACGCGGAGCCGGGTTCGTGATCAAAAAGAACAACAATTTCTACAGAATAGATAAGTCATCGCCCTATTTAAAAGAGATCAGCAACCTGGTGCATTTTACCGAAGAAGAGGCGCTGGTGCTGAAAAGCGCCATCGAAAGTATTGACGAAAACAACCTGATAAAACAAAACCTGAAGAAAAAGCTCTACACTGTTTATAACTACCGTATTCTTGCTGAAACGGTGACAAAAGGCAAAAATGCCCGGAATATCAATGTACTGGTAGATGCCATGCAACAGGAAAAGCAGGTAATGGTGAAAGGCTACAGCTCGGCAAACAGCAAAAAGGTGAGCGACAGACTGATAGAGCCATTTGCCTTTACCACAAATTACATACAGATGTGGGCTTTTGACACCGCTTCGGGGAATAACAAACTGTTTAAGGTATCTCGTATGAACCGGGTTGAAATTTGCGAAACGTCCTGGCAATCGAAGGAACTGCATAAGGCCGGCAGCCTTGATGTGTTCAGAATCAGCAGCAACCAGCACCTGCCCGTTAAGCTGAACATGAGCCTGAGGGCGGCCAGCCTGCTTACAGAAGAGTACCCTCTGGCCGAAAAGTATCTGCAATGTATAAATGACAATCACTGGGTATTTGAAGCCAGGGTATGCAGTTACGACGGCGTTGGCCGCTTTGTTTCGGGATTGCTGGGCGAAATTTTTCAGATTGAACCCGATGAATTTAAACAACACATCATCAGTAAATTGGAAAACAACCTGATGAATTTGAAAAATAATCTTAAAAAAGACAGTTCGTGACAGAAGTTGTCAAAATCAGGGTATTATTTTGTACCGTAATAAATGCCCTGATGTATGAACAGACTGGAATTTTTGAAACAGATTCTGGCAGGATTCGGCGGGTTTTGGCTGGCAGGAAAGCGTGCTGAGGCCAAACCGGCGGAAAAACCGGAACCCGTTTCGCTCGGCATAATGCCGGTAGCCGGTTACCGGTACTATGATGGAAAAAAAATTGAAAACAGGATAAAACCCGGGGATAAAGCCCGGCTGAAGCGTGAACCCGAAAATAAATACGACCGCGATGCCATAGCTGTTTACATTATGGGGCACAAAATCGGATACATCCCGCGCCGGCATAATCCCGTGATTGCCTTAATGATGGATCAGCAAGCAAATGTAAACGCAACCATTGCATACGTTAATAAAGAGGAAGAGGAAGAAGGAAGGGTTTGGGTAGAGGTGAGTGTTTGAAGAAAATATTTGTTAACAACTATAAAATCATGAGAATACATTTAAAAGTAGAAGGAAATGGAGTCCTTGTACCATTTGATCACCAGCCTAAACTGGTTGGAACAATTCATAAATGGATGGGCTGGAATGATGAACATGGGAAATTATCTTTCTATTCATTTTCAAAATTAGAAGATGGGAAAGCGACTTCGAAAGGATTACTATTTCCAAATGGAACATCCTTCTTTTTTAGCAGCCACAGTATTGATTTGATTAAAAAAATGATCACTGGTATACAGTCAGACCCACTGCTATTCGATGGCTTATCAGTAGTAGAAATAGTTATTCAGGAAGATCCTGATTTAAAAAATAGAAATCACTTTTTCGTTGCCAGTCCGATTTTCATTAAAAGGCAGGTATCAGATAAGGTTGAACATATTCTATATACTGATCCTAAATCGGGAGAATATCTGGAGCAAACATTACAGACAAAGATGAAAAAAGAAGGGATAATTGACGATACACTGAACATTAAGTTTGACAGTACATATCACAAGGCTTCTTCAAAGTTGGTAAACTATAACGGTATTAAAAACCGGGCGAATTGGTGTCCTGTAATTATTGAAGGCAAGCCGGAAACCAAACTGTTTGCCTGGAACGTCGGATTGGGTAACTCAACCGGAATCGGGTTTGGAGCAATTAAATAAGAAAACATCGAACAACTATGTATTACGTCGTAAAATATTCAGGTCCGTTCGGGTTTATTAAACCTTGGACTGCAGTAAGAGATGGAAAAACGTTCAGTCAGCAATTCCTTACTCCATCAATAATTGAGGGAATACGGCAAAAATTGGAAGTTAGTGCCATCGTTCGGCACAAGTTGACCTATTCGTCGATCAGTGTTCAACAAGAACAAACACAAACACGGGGTTGGGAGAAGAAAACTCAACAGAAAATGATGGTGCGTAATCAGTCAATTCTTGAAAGGGGAGTAATGATTAACCCAATTCTTTACTTGGCATTTGAAACAGAGGAAGAAGTTCAAAATAGTGCAAAGCAACACATTTGCTTGTGCCGGAATGAAGATGTACTGCTCCCCGATTCTGAAATAATTCAAATGGAAGAAACGGAATTTGACCAAATAACCGGATTTGAATTGAGGTTTGGTGAAAGGGAAAAGTCGTTTTTAGTAGGCTTCAACCGGTTCGATGAGGCGAAACCCATGTATGGATGGTTAGAAATTTCTGGCAAACCTGTTAGTGGAATGTAATGACAAACCTCGACCACACATTAGCCAAAGGGGAAGAGAATGGACGTGTTACGTTGGTTCAGCACTTATCCGAAGTTGCATTGCTCGCTGAAAAAGTAGCACAGCACCTTGGGTTAAATGTCTCGATTGCCCGAAAGGGTGCAATTCTCCACGACATTGGCAAGGCGAGTTCCATTTTTCAAAATACCTTGAAGAAGAATTTCCAACGACCTCCTGGATTTCTGTTTAGGCATGAACTGGCGTCTTTATTTTTCATTTCAATTTTAAATGAAGAAGAAAAGTATCCTGTAATTGACATGATTGTGGCTCACCATAAATCAATCTATAAGGATGCAGGTGGTAAAGGTTTGCTCGATTTGGATGAAAACGAACCAGAGGTTTTTGAAAAGCATATCAAAGGTTTTGATGTTTGGAGCAAAAATGCCCTGTCGATATTGGAGCATTTTAATATTAAAACCAAACCAATCTCTGTTGATCAGGCCAAAGAGAGTTTTTATGAAGTGGTTGATTACTGCCAATCAAAAAAGTATGGCTATTCACAATGGAAAGGCGTTTTGATTGCTGCCGACCATTTGGCTTCTGCCATGAGCGGCTATATTAAACCATTGGAACAAAGACTTTTTGTTGTACCAGATTTGAGCTATTACCACTCCCGACAAAGTGCGATCTATCCGTTATCCTTGATTTCGACAGATGACAAACGCAAACACACATTGGTTACGGCTCCAACCGGAGCAGGGAAAACCGACTTTCTGATTCGCCGTTGCACCGGGCGCATGTTTTACACCCTGCCATTTCAAGCGTCGATCAACGCCATGTACGAACGTATAAAAGGCGATTTGAATAACACTGATGCCGATGTTCGTTTGCAGCACGCAGCTTCAAGCATCAAGCTGGAAAATGGAACGGTTATAGAAAAGATACTTCAGCGCCACATTGGAGCCTCGGTTAAAGTGTTAACTCCGCACCAAATGGCGTCGTTGGTTTTTGGGACAAAAGGCTACGAAGCCATGATTGCCGACATCAAAGGTTCTGATATTATTCTCGATGAGATTCATACCTATTCTGAAACAACTCAAGCCATTGTTTTGAAAATCGTTGAAATACTCTGCAACATTGGTTGTCGCGTGCATATTGGAACAGCTACCATGCCATCGGTTTTGTACAACCGACTGGTTGAAATACTGGGTGGTGCCGACACTATTTACGAGGTGAAACTATCCGATAAGGTTTTGGATACATTCAACAGGCACATCGTCCACAAAGCCGATTCAATGGAATCGTTGAGCAACGTTATTGACGAAGCCATTCAGCAAAATCAAAAAATCCTGTTGGTCTGCAACCAGGTGAAACGGGCCCAGTCTCTATTTAATAATCTATCTGAAAGGTATCCGCATGTTGGAAAAATGTTGGTTCATAGCCGTTTCAAACGAGGAGTTCGTAGCCAATTAGAATCCGATCTGCGAAACATTTACAACAACAGCACCGAGGCTTGCTTAGTGGTTTCAACCCAAGTTGTTGAAGTGAGCCTGGACATTAGTTTCGACCTGATGGTTACTGAATGTGCCCCTGTTGATGCGTTGATTCAGCGCTTTGGGCGTATCAACCGCAAGCGTTCAAATGAAACCATTGGTAAATACAAACCCATTTATGTTCTTGCCCCACCTTCCGAAAAAACCGAAGCTTTGCCTTATGGATTGGAAGTATTGCAACGAACTTATGAAGCTTTGCCCAATGGCAACCTGATGAAAGAACGGTTAGCACAATCGATGATCGATACCGTTTATCCTTCTATCGAATTTGTTAACATCGACTTGAATGCAGTGTTCAAAGAAGGAAAATGGATGATCAAAGAGCTTTGGCACAACTCAAAATCGGCACTACTGGAAACATTGGATATTGATTCGGTGGCCTGCATTGACGAAGCCGACAAAGAACTTTACGACACTTCGCCTTATGAAGAGCAAGCAAAAATGGAAATTCCGGTTTCGTACCGATCGGTGGGCTATCGGGGCCTGGACAAATCGGATAACGGCTCAAAACCCTTTGTCATTCCGTCGAAGGCATACGATAAGGATTTGGGCTTTCTGGTTGACTTCGCCAAACCCGAGTTTTACAATGTCTCATTACGATTTATATAAAACACAAAAGAAATGATAGCAGCAAATATTGGAAGAATCTTTCTGGATGCTTACAACGAGAAAAATCAAAGCAACTACTCTGCAAAAGAGTTTTTTGTTGAAAAGTATTACGGGATTTTCTTTAATCACTACAAGTATATGATGTCTGCTGGCAATTCTCCCTTAGAAAACCCTAAGATTAGTTGGGATAAGATGAGAACAGGACAGATACCTTATGAAACGGTTGAGAAAAGAAATGATCGGTTTACTAAAACAGTTGAAAAGATTGATACAGGGCCGGCCGATGCCAGCATTGCCATTGGTTTTCCTACATTGGATTTAACGGCACCTACTTCTGGCCAAATCACAAATCTCCAACTACCAATTAATACTGATGAAATTTATCTTACATGGATTGGCAGTGGTTTGGGAATTGGTGTACAAAGTGGGTTGTCGCTTTTGTTCAGCAATAAGCAAATTTTGCTTGATCTGTTCGAGGGTTGGCAGGTTTATCGCGATTATTTAAACAGTACACCCGGCCTGAGAGGAAACCAAATCAACACATGGAACGGTCAATGGATTGCGCACCGTTACGACAAACTGAGCTATGATGAGGCAAACCCAACAGCATCATTTAATCCCTTTGGTACAATGAAAGATGGAGGCATAGAGGTTAATACCCAATCATGGACAAAAGTGCTTATTGGCATTTCCCGTTATTGTCATGATACGACTTTAATCGCCTATGTTTATAATCTAAACAAAGTGAATACTACTGTGGGGTTTATCCCATTTGATTTGCCACGGATACGGAAACCGTTCGAACTCTATGACAAGTATTTCGGAGCAACCAAACAAGACCACGTAGATCAATTATTTGGAACAGCGATAGGCTTTACCAAAGCTTGCCAGATGGGGGCGATTGGAGTAAATGCGCTCGAACCTAAAGGGTTTAGGGACTGTATGGAGAAAGGTGTCGTTCCAAAATACAACCCGACAGATGAAGAAAAAACAATCAATTTTAACACTTATCAAATATGGTTATTAGCTATGTTGAACAATGAACAACTTTGGGAAAAGGCGCAACAGATTGCGACTACCCTCAATGATTACATTAAAAGTGACAAAAGCACGAAAACAACAAAAAGTCAAGAGGTTGCTGGCTTATTGGCTTCAGTAAATAAAAAACAGTTTATTGAGGCGTTGATCTCAATTGTAAAAAATAGTACAGAAACAGATCAATTGGCAAAAATTGCAGAAATAATTCACACAATGCCAGTAGATAATGTGCCGTACTTTCTGACCTTAATCCGCTTTCAGTACGCAGTAGCAAATAAACAATCTAAAAACGAATAACCATGAATGCTTACATTTATTTAAGAGCGTTAAAACACGCAGAACACACCGTCTTTTGTGTTGAAAAAGGTCAGAAAACCTATTTCGATCCTCAGTTTAACCGTTATGTTGCTTATTCCAGTGGTCAACAGGTAAAACGTTCAATCATCGATTCACTGACTTCAAATTTGAATGTTCAGATGGCACCCATCACATTCAATTACAATGTCACCAAGGACAAACAGTTAGAAAACAAAGAACCTTGGTCTCCCTGTGATCCCTCTTATGTCGACCAGTTGCTTGGCGGTTGGATGCGTGCTGAAAAAGATGAAATTACAGTAAAACGTAGAAGTCCCTTATCTATCTCAGCCATGCGCCCTATACATCCATTGTTGGCCGGAACTGATGATGAAAACCTGACTTTCGACAGAAGCGATAAACCCGATAGGCATCCTGTGAATGTGAGATTGGGAGATAAGTTAATGACCGATGAAGAAATTGACGAATTCTTGACAACCAATAACCGTACATTACCACGCAGGAATTGGATTCCTGGCAATGTCCGTACAAGTGGCTTGTTCGTTTACGATATTGCCATTGACCTGCGTACCCTCTTTTCTGTTTCAACCAATCAACATGAGCCCGAATTGTCGAAAGATAAAATTGAAGACTTAAAAGCAAAAGGCTGGGTCGAAAGTGAAAATGTATTTGGAAAATGCTTGGTACTTCCAAAAGAAGAACGTGAAAAGGTTATTCCGGCCTTGGCAAGTGCCCTTTTGAACTGGCGAATCACTTCAAACCAAGCCCGAACATTCAGCTTAATGGAAACTTTGGCTGTGGCAATCAGCGACAATGCCAACAAATTGGCAGGTGCTATTCGTGCTAAACTGATCGAAGATGGTGAACGACCCAAGGCCAAACCCATCATTGACGAAACTGCCGGAGCCGATGTTTTTGTTACGCTTCCATGTTCAAATTATGTGGTTACTGTTAACGAAAGTGCCGATGCCCTTGAAAAAGCTGAACAAAAACTCATCGACCTGATGATGGCTTTCGATTACGAAAATCAATTATAACTGTTAACACATTTGAATGTCAACCCGGCATATTTTTTTGCTGGGTTGACTTTTAAACTCCCCACCCACCCATGCACCCCTACCTCCCCCACCTGTTGTCCGACATTGAGGCGTTGATCAATGATCCGCCTCCTGCGCCATATTATGAAGTGCCTCCTCATATGGAAGAGATGCCGGATATGGCGGAACTGGCGTTATCGCCCTTTACCACCCTGGAAGCGCTTACCGGGATTTCGTATGAAGAATTCCCGCCATCCTTTGAGTTAACCTATGAGGATTGGCCGGCGCTTGCCGATGCTTTTAAAAGGCTGTTTATAGCGCTGAATATAGATATTATCGATTTGCCGGATAATTTTCCGGATGATGCATTTATCGATCAGATTATATTCCATTGGGATGATACCATTCAGTATCTGCCGCTGGGTGGTTTTGAAATGGAGTGGTGTACCGGGGACAACGAAACCTGTCCTTATGGTGACGATTGCTTTCTTTGTGGTCCGGATGCCCCTGACCCGGATGATGAAGAAATACCGGAGCCATTTATTGGCGGACTTTTCAACGACGACGGCACACGCATTGATCCGCTGAAAGTTCCCATTCCCGACCTTTGCCTTCGTTGCCGCAATTACCTTTCTGATGACTGGGAAGACAATATACTGTGCACCCTTAACCGCAACGATCAGAAAGACAGCAATGAGTTTGAATGCGGCTCCTTTGAGGAAGGCCTTTCATGCGATGGATCATGAGTATATTAAAATGGGCTATCCAAACCTTCAGCCGCAGAATAATTATTCATGATATCCCTGCCAATGCAAAATGAATCCTGTCTAAAATGAACCCTCTGATCCTGTTAATCCTGTAAATCCTGTCTAAAAATAAACCCTCCAATCCTGTAAATCCTGCAAATCCTGTCAAAAAATAAACCCTCCAATCCTGTAAATCCTG
>VSSQ01000828.1_pt1 | contig 15063 bp, 9 predicted proteins | sample 4763081 | NCBI WGS metagenome assembly VSSQ01 (sample SAMN12137344, study PRJNA551015) | bioreactor metagenome | isolation source: SDC9 anaerobic chlorinated ethene degrading culture | place: USA: Knoxville, Tennesee | collected 2015-01-01
TAAACAGAACTTCTATTGCGGTGTCGCCGGTGACCAGACAGGTATAAGTGTTTGCGGTATACCCGTCCGCGGAAGTCCCGTTTACAATCCATTGACCGACCATATAGCCCTCGTCCGGCACAGCTGTGAAGGTAACCGCCGTATTTTCTGCCAGCTCGGCTCCGCTTCCGACCGTAACGCTGCCTGCCTTGGCGATCAGGCTGCCGTTTTCTCCCGCGCTGAAGCTCAATCCGTAACGGATCGGCTTGAAATATACCTCAACGGAAAGATCATGGGCGAGGCTGCTTGTGCCGATATATGCGGAGGTGTCGTATTCCGTGGTGCTCCCGTCCTTAAAGACTTCCGTTGCGTTAATCACCCATTTTTCCACCTCATAGCCAGGGTCCGGGATAGCGGTGAAGCGGACCGAAGACCCCTCGGCAATGTCGTGACCGGCTGTAAAATCCGCAGTTTTCACGACGCAGCCGTTGATGAGGGCGGTTACCGTTCCGTTGGATACTCCGCGGAACTTGATATTGAATGTTTGATCGGAGGTAATTGTCAGCGTACCGTTTTGAATGCTGGTGACAGAGTAGTTGTCCGCACTGTTGTTTTCAGTGATGCTGTCCAAAAAGACGGTGTAAACACCGGCGGGTGAAGACTCGGCGGCGCTGCAGGAGCACTCATACGTAAATACGTCTTCCAGTGATTGATTGAATTTGAGCCCTTCAGGCACTTCGATTGTAAAGCTTGGATTTGCCTCGCCTATTTTTCTTTCCTCATTGACAACTTGGGCGGTTATCTCCGCCCGTTTTATTACAATGCTCCGGGTTACCGTCAGAGCTCCGCCGTTGTAACTGGCCGTAAGTTTGTAACTGCCGGCTTTCAGCGCGGTAAACCGGTACTCGGGGGCGGCGCCGTCAATATAGCTTATAAAACCGTTGGTATCGGAACCGTCGTCGGCGATTATAGTAAACCCGATATCCGCGGCGCTTAAACGGACGATTTTTTCATCGTTATTGGAGTCGACGCTTGAAACTTCGGCGCCCACAGAAACCTCATCGCCATAGGTCAGGGCACCGCTGCCAAGACCGGTGATCCTGAGAGCCGAGTAGTCCGAAGAACCGTCGGTACAGGATACGCTCACGGTATTCGAGCGGCAACTCAGGTAATTGTCGCCGCCGTAATATACCGCGACGATATCATAGCTTCCGTATTCCTTGGGACTCCAAGTCAGTTCCACCCCTGTGCTGTCGTCTTCAATGGATACCGAATAGTAACTCAGCACGGGATCGTGATATACAAGAGTGCCGTTGTCATCCGTCGGGTCCGGGTAACACGTGATCTGGAAGTCCACCGTGCCGGTCGGCGCGACTGCCTGGCTGCTGAAAGCGGCGTTGAGGATTATTTCCTCCCCGAAATCCAGAACGGAGTCCGTATCGGGGTTACCCGCCTGCAATGTAAGTACAGCTTCGTTTTTATCCACAGTCAGCGTGGCCGGGTCGGAATAGATTGTGATTGCCTTAGCACCTACCAGTTGTGAAACGGCGCACCTGTACCTGCCAGCGCTGCTTAACGCCACACCGCAAAGGCTCAAAGTGGCGTCGTCACCGCCGTCAACTGCCTGCCATCTGCCGTCGGTATATTTCTGCCATTGATAAAATACCCTCTCGGTCAGAGCGGCGGTATCGGCCGGCTGAACGATCACCTGGAAGTTGGCAACGCCGCCTGCGGCTACCGTTTGAGATTTGGGTTGGGTGATAATGGCGGGCGTATCTTCGTTCGTGCTTGTTCTTCCCGTAACGGCTGAACCCATAACGCTCTCCGGCATTGACGGATCCGGTCCGAGCGCCTGTATTTTATATAGGTAGCTTGTATAGGGCGTAAGGCCTGTGTCGGTATAGGTATTGATACCGGACGGCAGCTTGTCGCCGATTTTATAATATCCGCCCAGGCCGTCGTCAAAGTCATAGTAGCGGTAAAGCTGGAAGCCGGTCACGTTGGGGTCGGTGTTTTCCCACTGCAGCGTGATGCTGTCGGATGTGGAGCTCACCGTTTCAAAATGGTCCGGCAGCGTCGGAGGTCTCTTCACATTTTTGACGGCGTAACTCAGAACAGGGAAGGACTTGTCAGTAGCGCTGTCTTCATACGAATACTCGACCAGCTGCCACATGTAGGAGTAACCGTAATCCTCCGCCTCTCTCGGCATGCTCAGTACGGTACCGGTGAAACCCGAGCCGTTTAATTCGGAAGTGGATTTTCCCGCACCATGAGAATAACCTGCGGTGATACCGCCCCCGACAGATACCGTCTCGCCGAAAAGGCCACCTCCTATCGATCCCCCGTATTTGAAGCTGACATCGACGGAGTAGCTGGTGGTGTCTGTTTTTTCATCCGTGATCTCAATGCTTTGGCTGGTGTAGGAGTCGCCGTAGCCCACCAGCATGAAGGAATCGGTTCCGGTATCATTTTCCAGCTTTACCGTGCTATCCGGATCGGCGTTATACATACTGTCGCTTGATGAATGATAGGTCTCCGGGCGGCCCAGAGTATGGGTCAGAATTTTGTCTCCCACAACGGGCATCCCGTATTGGGTGGCGATCTCGTCGTATTTTTCCACCGGTACCACGGTATAGGCCGCGGGATAGGGGATGTGCTCCTGGATCGTCTGCCAGTAGCCTTCCTTTCCGTTGAACGGAGGACACCAGATTTGGTAAGTATAGACGTCCATGGGGATTGTATAGAGCGCAACGCTGTCCTGGCCGCCATAAGTGCCATAAGTGATCTGGGTTTCGACCGAGGTGGAATTCTCCTGCTCCCAGGTGTAGGAGAAATTAAAATCAATTTCCTGATCCGCCGTCATTTTGCAGAAAGGACTTTGAAACTCGGTCTGCAGGGTGAGGTAAGCGCCTGCCGATACGGTGTTTGAAGTTGTCGTAGTCTCGGAGGAGCCGCTGATACTGGAAAATTCCGTGCTGCTGTTGCCGATATAGGAGCTTCCCCCTTCCAGGTTCTCCAGGTCCTTGAAATAGGGAGGAGAAGCCAGGACGGCCAGGATCGTCGGGTCCGAATACTTGAGTTCATAGCCTATGTACTTTATGATGATTGAGTCTCCGTCCGTATTCGGCGCGGCGAGGGCCGCGTTGGCTGTGCCGATTTGATCCAGAGATGTAATATGACGGTTTTCGTTTCCTTCCCATGTGTAAATTTCAAATCCCTGGCTTAAAGGTTCGCCGCTGCTGTCGATAAATTTTTCCCTCAGGATTTTAAGCTGCTCTGTCTCTTCGGTGTTTCCGTCAAAATTGGCGGCTACAGCTCCGTATTCGAAATAAGTATATTCATCGTCACCGGTAGAAACATTGGATTTGAATTTCACGAGATTAAAATTGGAAGTGAAATTAAGGTGATACACATCGTCATATTCGACGATGATGCCGTTTAAGTACATGACGGCGCCTTCATCCGAATAGGAATCGGTTGGTTTAACGCATGTAAGCATTGTCAGCGTGTTTAGGCTTCTGGTGGTGACCGGTTCGTACGAATCATCGCCGCTTATACCAAAATAAGGAGTATTGATCTCTTTGAAATCAAATATCTTTTTGGCCGGACCGGAAAAACTGATTTCTTTCGTGGTGCTGTCATACTCAAAACTCAGAATGCTCACGGAGACGGTATCTAGAACGCCCCCTACGTTGTTGGTGTTGAGGGTGCTCGCCGCCATGACGAGGTCGTTTTTGCCGTCGTTCCCGATCACGTCGCCGATGGCTACCGCGGCATTATTGATACCGCTGGCAAAACTGTATGCGGGACTGGCTGTGCTTCCGAAATTATGCGGATTGGAAAGCGAGAAATTTTGGCTTTTGAACACGTACACCTGCGCCGGATATTTTTTCCCATAAATATCCGTTCCGGGACGGGAATAGCTTACGGCAAGATCGTCCACGTTGTCGCCGGTGATGTCCCCGCTGGCCATGTATACGTTTACTGAGAGCTCATACGGAAAGGAAAATGTCTGTTCGGGCTGCGCCTGTATGGCGCCGTCCTCTATCTGATAAAGCGCCAGGTGGGGATCTGCCGCGTCGGGCACATAGACCACAATCTCATCGACGCCGTCGTTGTCGTAGTCGCCTGTCGTTATATTGAGATAGGTATGCTCGTTGCTGAAATCGGAGATAAGCTGACTTGCCGGTGCCGCCGCGCCTTCGCCGGGGTACACCTGGATTTCATTCACGGCAGACCTGATATCATCGGTTTTTGGATCGACAAGGGCAAGGTAGATTTCCCCGTTGTTTGCCTCCTTATAGCGCAGCTCGGCAACGGATTGCTCCTGCCCCTCGCCGGTCGCATCCACAGCCGCGGCCTTCACATACTTGATGTCTCCGCTTGCTACGGTTCCGGTTATTCTGTTTCCGTAATTGTCGCTGTCTCCGTCGAGCAGCCTGTACTGGGAGCCGTCTGTGCCAATTTGGGCGGCATACACTTCCGGGCTAGAAGCCAGAAGGATGGTCTGGCTCCCGAAGGGCTGCTCGCTCGCCCTCTCCTCATGATTTTCCAGATCCTCTCCGCTTGTACTGAAGCCCAGTTCATCCAGGATATCCGTAGCGGCTGAAGCGGTGAGGATAAAAGGTTCCAGATTGAGCAGGGAGAACATCATCACAACGCACAGGAAAAAACTCAACAGCCTTTTTAATTTCATTTTCTACACTCCTTCTATTCCCGTAAAAAATAATATGTTTTCACTTATCCGAGCAAAACTATGTCCATCAGCTCTTTCACGGTCAAACGTATCTGTCCTCCCCCCCAGATGACATAATCGCCGTCGGTTTCCGCTGTGTTGAAAAATGCTTCGTCTGCAAGTTCTGCGTATTTCATTGTGCAAAGCTTTCCGGAGAGGTCTATCGTTACGGTGCTGCCTCCCTCCATTTCCATAAATAAACGGTAGTCCTTCAGGGGAAGTACTTTTTTGATATAATTCACACCCATCCCTCCTTTTAGGTAAAACGAAAGCCCGTCTTACAATAAATGTAAAACGGGCTTTCGTTTTGCGCATCGTCCAAATGGACAATCTTTTATTAAGCTCTGCACATGCCGGAATAAAGCTCCAGTAGGGTGGCGGCTCCTCCCAGCGGAGCGCAGAACAGGACCTTGAGGGTGATATATACGCCGAACGGGAGCGTATTCAGCCCAAGAAAAGCAAAAATCGGTGCAACCAACAGGAATAAAGCCGCAGATGCGGCAAAGCCGATAACTGCGCCGAACAGCAAAGGCTTCCTGAAGAGCCGGCTTAAAAACTTAAAAAGCTTATTTCTGCCGGGGAGGATCCCCGCCAATTTGCAGCTTTTTAAATTTGCACTGCAAAAGAGAGCGTTGATCATAAAGGTGAACAGGCAGGTAAGAGTCAGATCGATCACAAGGCTGACCATGTCTGTCGGCACTGTATCCGCCTTATGATAGATCAGCGATGCGGCCATGCCGTTGATAAAAAAATTGAACGCCCCGGATACCTTAGCCTGAAGACTCAGAAAATCTCTGATTTCTTTGTGCACAGCGGGTGTTCCTTTCTATTTGAGCATTTCCGAAAGCTTTGCTCTTCGGTCTATCTCGAGCTTCTGAAAGATCACGCGCATGTGCGCCCGGACGGTGCTTTCCGTAACGACGAGCTTTTCGGCGATTTCGCTGTTGCGAAGACCCTTGGCGGCAAGCTTCGCCACCTCGTATTCGCGCGCAGTCAGATCCGAGGGCAGCTCGTCCGGGAAAATATCGTTGTACACGGTATCCCACCCCTTGCCGAAGCGTTCTTTCATCTCATTGTACTTTTTTTGATGCTCCGGGTACTTTTTTTCGATCAGCTCATCGGAAACTCCCTGGAGCATCCAGGAATAAGCCGCGAAGGGGAACAGCAGTCCGTCCGGCAGCGCCCGCTCTGCTGCGTGTTCCACGAGCTCATCGGCCCTGCCGCGGTTTCCCATCTGGACATAGCCGACTGCCATAAGCAGCGATAAAAGAAGGTCAGCGAAAGAATTCTGCTCCCTGAGTTGGGCCCAAAGGATTTCTGCTGTTGCAACAAGGCGCGCGGACTGGCCCTGATGCATGAGATACATCATATAGACGAATATGGCGTTGTTGATCATCGGATCAAGACGGAGCCTCTGGCCGTATTGGCCGGCCCGCAGCCATTCGGCTATGTTTCCCGTATCCTTCAGTTCGGCCAGAAGCACACCGCGCACTGTGTCAAGGACAGACCGGACGATATATGTATTCTGCGAAGGGAAAGACGCCGCTTTCTCCATTGAGCTGATCGCGTGCTTCCAGCCCGCCGCATCGGCCTTATGCAGGGAGACTTCCGCGAGCTGCAGGGTAGCCCCCATCTGGACAATGCTCTGCTCTTTGCTTTCAGCTAAAAAAATGGATTTATAGGCCAATATTTCCACGTCGGCCAGATTCCCTCTGTGATACGCAAGCTCGGCACGGAACAGTACATCTGCGCCGCTGCCCCCACCGTTTGTCAGCTTGGAATATAATCTCACATATTCCTCGAGCGCGTCGGCTTCCCGGTCGGCTTTGCCTGGCTCTGAATGGAACGCCGCCATCGGAGAGTAATTCCCGAAACACCACGGCGCGGTGGGCAGTATGACCTGTGAGCACTTACCGTGAAAAAGCTGGGCAGCCTCTGCAAGTATCGCAGTCATCTCGCCCATGTTGGGGAAAGCTTTGAAAGAGGACAAAAGGAGCCATTCGCCCATAAGACTGGTGTTGTCCTCCCGCGAGTCCAGTTCCGGCATTTCCCGCAGTTCTTCCATAAGAGCGCGGTAGCTCTCTTTCATCCCGGCCATAAGAAGTGCCCAGGCGACCCTCAGCATGGAAAGAATGTGACGGCTTTTGATGCCGGCCGGGCAGTGATCCGCAATGTCCAGCGCCAATATAAAGAAAGGTGTGTCTCCTATGTCTTCCAGGATCAAGCCGGAGAAATCAAGGCAAAGCATCCGCTCATAGTCTTTGGCCTCGGCATAATAGCCCAGGGCTTTGTCAGTCTTGCCTTCGTCCCTACAGCAATCTCCAGCCTTCAGAAGACACTCGTTTTCAAATAAAGCTCCCCGCTCCCCACGCTTCCGCACAAGGAGTCCCGACAGAATGCTGTGCAGCTCATACCGCCCTTCCAACGGATCCCATCGGATAAACGGATTATGAAGCGCCTGCCTCGCGTATTCCGGCAGCGCACCGCAGCCCAGAAGCCTGCACGCCTGCTGAATTGTGATTACGTCGAACGGAGAGAGAAGCAGCAGAAACGTTTTCTGTTCATCGGTAAAGGGGTCCCACACCAGGTGTTCCATAAGCGCAGAAATTCCGGGGGTATCATATAATCTGCCGGTTTCACGAAAAGCGCAGAGCTGAAGATAGACTGCAATGATCCAGCCTTCGGTATAGCTTGCCACTCCCCGCGCCTCGTCATGGGTGATTTGGAGGCCAGTGAGAGTAAAGTAGCGGCGGATGTCCTCATGCTCGAGCCTCAGGTCTGAGGCGGTAATAAACAAAACGCTGCGGCTGGTTATGACCGAAAGCATATTCCTTTTGAACACTTGAGAAATGATGATGATATGTAAACCTTCTCCGCCATGCTCAATCAGGGCTTCAAAAAAAGCCGGCATCAAAGAATTTTGCAGCAGATGAAAGTTGTCGATCACAAGATAGGTCTCGCTCACGCACAGGACAGACCGAAGCGCTTCGGCGGCCTCGCCGATGGTAGCCGCGTTGGGAAGTTCGATTTTAAGAAGCCGCTGACCGGCTTTGCCGTCAATCTTATCAATTTCGCGGCATAATCGCCGAAAGCCTGCGGCGGGCATTTCATCCGTTGCGGTAAACCAATAGACGGGCGTGCCCTGGGAGAGCTCGGCCTTCAGAAAATCCCGCACAGCCGTTGTCTTTCCACAGCCTGACGGGGCTTCGACAGCGGTGGAACGCTGAGAAAGCATATCATTTAATTTCTGCTTCAACCTGTCCGAATAATAATGCAGTTCGGTTTTGCTTTTGTTTTTCTGCACCATTCATCTTCCTCTCTGACATGAAGACCTTCCGTTACTGAATATGCTTATATTTTATTATACCTGACCTGCCAAAAAGATACAAGCTCGGGTGAAAGGGGAATATAGTTCAAATAAAAATGCACGCCCACGATACAGAAAATGCGGCCGCCAGTACCCGACGTAAATTCTGCCCCCGATGAAAAATACATCGGGGGCACGTACTGCCTTTCGCTCTTTGTACTGTATTGGATATTAGAAATCAGCATCATTTCAGCCTGCACCGATCATTTCACCGGCAGGCCTCTTTTTTGCATAAGCTCTTTTCGGTTGTGATCGGACATCTTGCTAAAATTGCGGGGCTGTTGAATTTACCTGGAATTCTGACGATGAAAGAAATGTAGTATAAAAATTCAAAAATGGGGGAAAACGCGACGTGGGAAAAATAAAAAGGATGATCTTCTTTTCATTTATCTCTGCAATCATTATTTTCACTTTTCTTTATCAATACATTTTTCTCATCCGGAATATCGAAGAGACGGCAAAGAGCAAAGAAGCAACTATCAATAAATACATCGATATGAGCAAAGGCTTTATCGATCTGGTCGCATTATATGGCAATGATTTTCTGGAGTACGGCATTCATACAGAATCCAATCTGTATGATTATCTTCAATATGATTCCAGTTCGGATACCTACAACCTGGATGCGATTGAGGACACGGAATATCAAAAGGTTTCAGGCAGTTTAACCGGAACAGGAAAGATTCCTGATACCGGAATCTATCGGTGTGAAATCGATCTTGCCCTGCACTTTAACCGTGATTTTAACAGCATCTACAGTAAAATCCCGGATGCAGCATGGATCTACTATACAAGCAGAAATAATTTTATCAATATATATCCCTTCATATCATCAAAGGACTTTTCTTTTGATAATGCACTTCAGGCAGAAAAATTCTATACCTGTGTAATGCCGGAAAACGACCCTTTGCGTGAATCTGTCTGGACGCCTGTTTATCTGGATCATGCCGGAAAAGGTCTTATGGTTACCTTATCAAGCCCAATCTATTACGAAGATACCTTCCTGGGCGCGGTTTCGATTGACCTCACCAATAACATGCTCAGCGATATTATCCAATCCCCATATAGTGCTTATATCGTTGACGAAACCGATTCTGTCGTAGCAACCAGCGACAACGTAGAATTTGAAGACGAAATCATAAAATTTCAATCATTACTGCATGTTTCCCAGAGTGAACTTCAGAAGATGAACGAGCTTGGCAATAACGAGACTACGAGACTCGGAAAATATTATATCTATTCAGTCAGTTTTCCGCACGCGCCATGGAAAATGTACTTTCTTGTTCCAATTTGGGCTATTGCGAGCAAAGCACTGTTATTTACTCTGCCGGTTTCAGTCATCTGCCTGCTTTTGCTGCTTGCTTTTTCCCAAATTGAAAAACGAAAAATAACTGAGATACAACTCAAGGATTCTTTGAAGGAACTGACGTCATATCAAACACTTTTGGAAAACGCCGCGAAATATGATTTTCTTACCGGAACCGTCAACAGGCGGGGACTTTTCGACATTTACAGCAAGAACATTGAAGCGGAGAGGGAGAAAATCAATTCGGTCATCTTTATTATGGGTGATATCGACCTCTTTAAGAAATTCAATGATACCTACGGGCATGCCGCCGGTGATAAGGTTTTAAAGGAAATAGCAGCAATCATGCAAAAATACGTCAGCAGAGATGACGTCGTCTGCCGCTGGGGCGGAGAAGAATTTGTCATCATGATGATTGGAAGAACCTACGAGGAGAGCATGCTCGTCACGGAAAAAATCCGGAAAGAAATTGAGGAAACGGTAATTCCCTGGGATAATTCCGTTATGCTCCATGCTACCATAACCTTTGGCGTGGCGGAGCACGACAGAAGCGACAGCATCGAAGAGAGCATTTCCAAAGCAGATGCGGCCTTGTATATTGGAAAGTCAAATCAGAGAAATCAGGTAGTCGGGTTCCACCCGACTGTTTCCTGACGTCCTCTCCATACAGCGCAGGAGCTGCCCGGAGCCTACGGCTCCGGGCAGCTCCTTATATTTGAAGTGACAGCATTATTCAATAATTTCAGCTGTCTCCTCGCTGTGTCCGGCGTGCTTTCCAGGGATTGCCGATTCGCAGGGAACGGCAACCTGGCATTTTCCGCACCCGTATCTGGGAGAGTGCTTTTGAAGGGTTTCGTTCAGGAACCGGGAACAGATCGCGTGATCTTTCCCTGTTTCCAGGGAAATCGCGGCCGCCGGGCAATTTTTCGCGCACTTTCCGCACAGGATACAGTTTTCGTAGAGTTCGGTATACGCTCTCCTGTCGGGTGGAAGAGACAACTCCGTTACGATGCTCCCGAACCTTCCGCAGACCCCCTTGGAAGTAATGAGCCCCTTGGAAAGACTGAAGGTCCCCAGACCGCAGACAAACGCCACATGCCTTTCAGACCAGTTGCTTGTAAAAGACGAAGCCCCATGGGCGGACTTGCTTAAAAAACCATCGCTGCACCAGAATTTCTCTTCCATAGAAGGCACAATACTGCGATATCCGGCGTTTTCCAATTCGGATTTCAGATGGAGGCACAGCTTGCCCAGCATAGCCTGCCCCTCATACCGGCCGTGAAGCCATTCGTCGGAAGGCCAGAGAAGGTCTTTCCGGTTGCCCTTTTTTACATCCTGGCTGAAGGGCAAAAAGAAAGAGATGACGGTTTTCGCTTCGGGCAGCCATTGGCTCGGGAGAATAAAATGCTCCCCGATTGCGCCCGGATTTTTGAGCCTCGCAAAATACGCGTCGCCGGAAGAACCAAACGCGAAGATGGGGTCGTCGTAAATCTTCATACCCGCTGCATTTTCTGAAATGGAATCCTTCTCCGAAATGTAATTGTACTCAGAATTCCGAACGAAGCCGACCGCAGACTCCGTAATGTCTTTCCTGTCCATCCGGTTCGCCTCCCAATGCTCAATTATGATAAACCGCCAGGCCGTTGATTCCCGCGGCAATTGCCGCTTCGCGGTAAGAACCCTGCACATGAGCATGGCCTGTTGGTTTTATCCAGTGCGCATTATTATAATACAGGAAGCAAAAAAGCATTACAATATTAAATTGACGAAAGATAAGCGGATTCCCGCCTCTTGAGTCAGGCTGCAAAATATATCGGCACGCAAAAGAGCATCTCTAAATGTCACTCCGGTAAATTACAGTAATAACACCAATTGACATATCAAATAATATATGTTACTATAATTATGCAATTTAGCTATAAAATATGGAAGAAGCATTCCCAATATCGTGGTAAGCGTGAAATTTGGCCTGGGTGTTCCGCTTATCAGTCTGATCCCTTGTACCTTTCACCTTCATCTTTTATTTGTACCAGGAGTTAGAAGGATCGTTTGTGGAAAAGAAGGGAGGATACAATGAAAAATATTCTTGTCCCGATTGACGGTTCGGAGTGTTCTTTTGCGGCGCTTGATAAGACAAGAGAGATCGCAAAAGCGTTTGACAGCAGGATTGTTCTTATTAACGTAATTGACAAACATTCCGGTGACTTTCGTCTGCATTACTATAATTACATACCTCAGGAAATTGAAAAAAGCGGGGAAGAACTTTTAGACTGCAAGAAAAACGTTCGAAGAGCCGGTGATGAGCGGGAAATCCGAAAGGTAGTATCACAGAGAATTTTAGACGACGGGAAAAAGATCCTTTCAGACATATCGGAAAAAGTCAGTATTATCAGCAGGATCAGAAGTGCCTCGGCCGCGGAATCGATTGTCGATTTCGCGGGAAAGAATGACTTCGATCTCGTTATTATCGGCTCGAGGGGAATGACCGGCACCCGTTCGGTGGGAAGCGTAACCCGTCAAGTGGCGCTGAAGATCAACACGCCGCTTCTTATAGTAAAATAGATTAAGAATAAACAACTCCCGATGCTGCGAAAGCAGTATCGGGAGTTAAAATTATGTCTGCTGGATAATTCACACGGCAGTGCCGCGCAAATTCAGGTCGCACTGCTCAATCTGATCGATAAAAACGCTGCCGATTATCCATCCCATCCGTATAAATGGCACTCTTTGCGCGGCAGGCCGCTATTTTAGGGACCGACTCTTGCCGCTCAGGGGAAAAGCGGATATAATATGGGAGGCGGTGGCCTCCATACTAGAATCCTTGCACCTGAACAGATTCATATGGCCTTGAAATTCTTGGATTTCAAGGCTTTTAGCTTAATTCAGCACGCATTATAATAATAAAATCCAGGAGCGGCAATATCGGCATTGAGAAAAACCGTTTATTGCGGGAAACGCCGTATTTCCGCAATAATTTACGGGTTTCCGGAAAGGAGACTAGAGGGTATGAGAGAGCTGTTCGACAGGCTTTTGCAGCGGCTGGACCGGGGCGAGGATACGGTTTGCGTGACGGTCACGCTCCGGGAAGGATCGGTTCCCGGCGCGCCCGGCGCCCGGATGCTGGTGGGGCGCGAAGGACTTCTCTGGGGTACCGTGGGTGGCGGCGCGGTGGAACACCGGGCGATCGGACTTGCGGCTCAGACCTTGGACAGACGGTGTCCCTTTTCGGAACGTTTTGTCCTTCGTCCCGGGGACGCCGCCGGCCTGGGAATGGTCTGCGGCGGAACGGTGGAACTGGCCTTTTTGTATATTCCCGGGGATTCGGAGGTTTTCCCGCGTCTCTGCCGCCAGGCGCTGGAGGCTTATTCCTCCGGCGGGGAGTTCTACCTGGTCACCGGCCTTGCCAAAGAAGGACCGGAATCTATGATCTTATGTTGCCGGGAAGACCTTATGAAACGCTTTCCAGCGCTCTCAGCCCCACCGGTGGCACCCAGCCGCGCGGAAGCAGAGGGGAAACTCTTCTTTATAGAACGCCTGCGGCGGGCGGGCGTGGTTTATATTTTCGGCGGCGGCCACGTGGCCCAGGCGCTGGTCCCGGTTCTGGCAAGGGTGGAATTCCGCTGCGTGGTGATGGAGGATCGCCCCGAGTTTGCAAAGGGGTCCTTGTTTCCCGACGCGGAACGGATAATCCTGGGGGACTTTTCTCATATTTCTGAATTGGTTTCTATTACGTCGGAGGACTATGTGGTGATTATGACCCGCGGTCACACCTGGGATTATGAGATCCAGCGGCAGGCCCTGCGCACCCCCGCCGCTTATCTGGGCTGCATCGGCAGCCGGCAGAAGGTGGCGGCCATCAGGGAAAAACTGAGATCGGACGGCTTTACCGAAGAAGAAATTGCCCGGTTCCACAGTCCCATTGGCCTCGCCATCGGGGCGAAGACCCCCGCCGAGATCGCCGTGAGCATCGCCGCCGAGATGATTCGAAGCCGGTCCGAGCGGGGAGAAACGAAAGAAAGAGTCTGATGAAAACCGTATCTTTTGCCGTTCCGGCAATACTAATTGACGGAACGGGCAGAAAGATGATATAATACTGCGATTATCGTAATGAGCAGGAGAAGGACCATGTGGATTTCCGACAAATGGAAAGACTATGAAATAGTGGACTGCGGCGGAGGGGAAAAGCTGGAACGGTGGGGAAACTATACCCTGGTTCGTCCCGACCCCCAAGCTATCTGGCGCAGCGAGGGTAAAAACCCCGGCTGGAAGCGTTTTGACGCCCGGTATGTCCGCTCGGCCACCGGCGGCGGTTTTTGGGAGAAAAAGGACGTGCCCGACCGCTGGACCGTCCGTTACGGGGCGCTCACCTTTAATGTGAAGCCCATGAACTTCAAACACACCGGCCTGTTCCCCGAGCAGGCCGTCAACTGGGATTTTGCCTCCGACCTGATCGGAAAGGCGGGAAGGGAAATTTCGGTTCTCAACCTTTTTGCCTATACCGGCGGGGCGACGGTGGCCTGCGCCGCCGCGGGCGCGTCGGTCTGCCACGTGGACGCGGCCAAGGGTATGGTATCCTGGGCCAAGGAAAACGCCAAAAGCTCCGGACTGGAGGCGAAGCCGATCCGCTGGATCGTGGACGACTGCGCCAAATTCGTTGAGCGCGAGATTCGCCGGGGCAAAAGGTACGACGCCGTTATCATGGACCCGCCCTCTTACGGACGCGGCCCTTCCGGGGAGGTCTGGAAGCTGGAGGAGAACCTGTTCCCCTTTGTGGAACTGGCGGCGAACATCCTTTCCGATCATCCGCTGTTTTTCATCATCAATTCCTATACCACGGGACTGGCCCCGTCCGTGCTCGCCTACCTGCTGGAAACCCTAGTGTCCAGGCGGCACGGGGGCCATACTGACAGCGGCGAGCTGGGCCTTCCCGTCACCGAGACGGGCCTCATTCTCCCGGCGGGCGCCGCGGGGCGCTGGAGCGCCTGAAACTCGCTGATTCATTAGTATTAGAGGTGCGCCATGAGCAGTACCATCGTGAAAACCGAAGGACTTACCTTTTCCTATTCAGGGTTCGACAGCAGCATACCGGGGGACGTTGCCCCGGTGGTTTTGGACGGCGTGGATCTTGAAATCGAGGAGGGCTCCTTCGTCGCTGTCCTGGGCCACAACGGTTCGGGAAAATCCACCCTCGCCAAGCATATGAACGCGATTCTGCTTCCCTCGGGAGGCAAGGTCTGGGTTGACGGCATCGATACCACCGACGAGAGCCGGCTGCTTCAGGTCCGCAGCACCGTCGGCATGGTGTTTCAGAACCCGGACAACCAGATCGTGGCGAATGTGGTGGAGGAGGATGTGGCCTTCGCCCCAGAAAACCTTGGCGTTCCCCCCGAGGAGATTCGAGCCCGTGTGGATGAATCCCTCAAAATGGTGGGGATGTACGAGTTCCGGGAGCACGCCCCTCATCTGCTCTCCGGCGGGCAGAAGCAGCGCATCGCCATCGCGGGCGTGCTCGCCATGAAGCCAAGGTGCATCGTGCTGGACGAGCCCACCGCCATGCTCGACCCCAGGGGACGCGCGGAGGTGCTGCAGGCCATCCGGTGCCTCAACCGGGAACAGGGCGTCACGGTGGTCCTCATTACCCACCATATGGACTAGGCCGCCAAAGCCGACCGCCTC